>JACCDN011054884.1_pt1 | contig 29530 bp, 22 predicted proteins | sample 7441691 | NCBI WGS metagenome assembly JACCDN01 (sample SAMN15323439, study PRJNA562643) | freshwater metagenome | isolation source: river surface water | place: USA:Blue River Watershed | collected 2017-08-16 | reverse complement strand
TGCCCGAGGCCACGGTCACGTACTGCTTGCCGTTGCGCTCCCAGGTGATCGGCATCGAGACGATGCCCGAACCGGTCTGGAACTGCCACAGCTTCTTGCCGGTCTGGTCATCGTAAGCGATGAACTCGCCAGTCATCGAGCCGGTGAACACCAGGCCGCCCTTGGTCGCCATCACGCCCGCGAAGTACGGGATCGACAGCGGCACACTCCACTTCTCTTTCGCGGTCAGCGGATCCATCGCCTTCAGGTAGCCGCGCGGCTGCTTGCTGTCGTACTGGAAGCCAGTGAAGTCCATGCCGATGTAGAACTGGCCACGCTTCCACTCTTGCTCGACCAGGCGATACGACATGCCGAAGTTCAGGGTGTTGGCGAAGACGGTATTGGTCTCCGGGTTGTAAGCGATCGGGCTCCAGTTCTTGCCACCCAGTGCCGACGGCCAGACGTCATCCGCCTTTTCCATCACCAGCGACTTGCGATGACGTGCGGTCATCTCGGAGTCGATCGGACGGCCGGTCTTCAGGTCGATGCCCTTGGCCCAGTCAACGCGCGACACGAACTTGTTCGCTGCAACCAGTTGGCCGTTGGTACGGTCAACCACGTACAGGAAACCGTTACGGTCAGCGTGCACCAGCACTTTGCGCATCTTGCCGTCGACCTTCATGTCGGCCAGAACGTTTTCGTTCACGCCGTCATAGTCGTACGCATCGTTCGGCGACCACTGATAGTGCCAGACCAGATCACCGGTCTTCGGGCGAATAGCCAGCACCGACGAAATGTACTTGTTGTCCATCGCGCCACGGAAAGCCGGGTTCCACGGACCACCGTTACCGGTGCCCCAGTAGACCAGATCCAGTTCCGGATCGTACGAACCGGTGATCCAGGTCGAGCCGCCACCACGCTTGTAGGTGTCGCCAGGCCAGGTATCGCCACCCGGCTCGCCCGGAGCAGCGGTGGTGAAACGACGCCACAGTTGCTTGCCGGTCTTCAGGTCGTAACCATCGATGAAGCCGCGGATGCCGTATTCGCCACCGGAGATACCGGTGATCAGCACGCCGTTGGCAACGACAGGAGCGACGGTCAGCGAGTAGCCCTGCTTGTAGTCTTCAACCGTGGTCTTCCACAGCTGCTTGCCGGTCTTCATGTCGAGCGCAATGATCGATGCATCGATCACGGTGCGATAGATCACGCCTTCGTAAGCTGCAACGCCACGGTTGTGGTTACCGCAGCACACAGCGTTGTACACATCTTCCGGCAGTTCGAGCGGGGTCTTCCACAGCTGCTTGCCGGTCAGCGCGTCCACTGCGAGGGTCGCGTTCACGGTCGGCAGGTACATGATGCCGTCGATCAGCAGCGGTTGCTGCGATTGCGGCTGGTTCGAGTCAAGGCTCAGGTTCCAGACCGGTGCCAGCTTTTTCACGTTGGCGCGGTTGATTTGCGTCAGCTTCGAGAAACGCTGCTGACCGTAGCCCATACCGTAAGTCGTGACGTCACCGGCGGTCTTGGTGTCGTTGATCAGGTCCGCAGACGTCGGACCCATGGCCATTGCAGGTGCCGAAATCGCGGCGCCCAGCGCGGTAGCCAGGGCCAGGCCCAGCATATGCTTTTTCATGCGTATCTCCTCATATTGTTTGAACTAATGCTCTTGGTGCTTCCAGATGGCCGGTGATGGACTCCTTTCGTCAGGCAGTAGGGGAACAGTGCTGGAATCATTCAGCATCGACTTGCTGCATCGGATGCGCTGCCGCAACTTCGGGCAAGTCCTCGCACGCCTGGTAGATTGCGCGCAATGTCGGGAAGGAAGCGGTATCGACCCCGAAGCGTGCGGCGCTGAACATTTGCGGCACCAGGGCGCAGTCGGCCATCGTCGGGCTTTCGCCGACGCAGAATCTGCCGCGCAGCGTGGAGCTGGAAAGTTCGGCTTCCAAGGCTTCCAGCCCCAGCGCCAGCCAGTGACGGATCCATTCAGTCTTGCCGTCTTCGGACACGCCCAGCGTGCCGGTCAAGTACTTCAGTACCCGTAGGTTTTGGAGCGGATGGATGTCGCATGAGATCGCCAGTGCGATCTGGCGTACGCGAGCGCGTTGCTGCAGGTCTTGCGGGATCATGCGAACTGCCGGGAATCTTTCATCCAAGTATTCGATTATGGCCAGCGACTGGCTTAGCTGGAAGCCACCGTCATCAAGCAGCGGCACTAGCTGCTGAGGGTTGAGGATCTTGTATCCATCTTTGAACTGCATGCCGCCATCGCGGGTAAGATGAACCGACAAGTACTGATAATTCAGCCCCTTGAGGTTCATTGCGATCCGCACCCGATATGCGGCTGAGCTACGGAAGTAGTTGTGCAGTACCAATGTCGAGGCGTTTGTCATCCTGGCTCCGTGTTGTGTGGGTCAGGAGGCCAGATCGACAAAGACGCGGCTACCTTCGATCTTGACCGGATAGGTGCGGACATCTTCGGTCAATGGCGCGCACATGGCCTTGCCGTTGCGGATGTCGAATTTCCCTTGATGCAGTGGGCACTCGATCTCATGTCCTTCGAGGAAGCCGTCGCATAAGCGCGCATTTCCGTGAGTGCAGATATTGTCCGTCGCGTAGATCTCACCTTCGACCTGGTAGAGCGCAAGGCTCTTGCCGGCGATGTCGATGCCGATTACGTCTTCCCCAGGGACAGCGTCGGTCGCCGTCACATCTATCCAGTTTTCGCTCATGGATTCCTCGTATTCCTGTTGAAGTGCTTGTTTCAGATCGGGTAGATGATCGAATTGGGGATCATCTCGCTGTCGTAGATGCAGATGCGCGAGACGAACTTCAGCTGGTCATCCTCGCGCTTGATACGGTCGAGGTAGCGACCGACATTGAAGACTGTCGATTCGCCGGATAGCTTGGTGCGGAACACCGCGTAATTGGCTTCGGCGACAATGATCCCGTCCTTGTCCTCGCGGATGGTCGGCAGGCCGACTACATGGCGCTGGTAGTAGGGGTCGTGGTACAGGGTCTCGTGGATACCGTAGACGCGATCCTTGAGCATGTTCTTCGACAGCAGTGCCAGCGTCGACAGCGGGAAGCCGCGCTCGTAGTTCTCGCGGGGCTGGATCTTGTATTCGCAATCGTCGGCGAAGAATTCGACCCACGTATCCCATTGCGCAGCGTCGACCGCTGCTGCGTAGTCGCTGTAGAGGCGGATGAGGTCGAGCAGGGCCTGGCTGGAATTGTTCGTAGCCATTGTCGTCAGACCTCCATCTTTTTGCGCCAGTAGTTGTACATGCCCCGGATCAGGGTCTCTGTGACCATGTGGTCGGTGTTCTCGCAGGCATAGCCGCCCAATTCAGCGACAGCGCGATGCGAAGGCTTTTGCTCAAAGCCGAACTGCGACAGTTCGATGACTTCGCCGTCGTCGGCCGAAACGAAGCCAGCCGGGCCGAACAGGTTGGCCTGGATCAGCCGGCGCTGTGTCATTTCCGGTGTGTCGTCTTCGAAGCCGAAATGAGTCCAGACAAAGTCGAACGAGCCATGGCCGTTGGGTTGGATATGGCGTGTCGATACGCTGTTGACCTGCTGCTGGAAGATCACGCTCGGGAAGATCGTCATCATCACGGCCGTCGGGCCGTTCCACCAGGCTTCGGGCACGATGTCAATCAGGCGCTTGTCCAGCACCTCCATGTTTTCCTTGAAGCTGGTGACGCCCTGGGTGACTTCTTCTTTCTTGCCGCCGGTACCCCGGGTCGAGATCATGGCCGCATGGCGGAAGTGCTCGTCCATCTTCAGTTCGGACTTGTTGTCTGCGCGCCAGAGCCCGTAGGTTACGAACCAGGTGTGTAGCAGGCCTGGGTGATACGGATCCTTGATGTTCTCCTGCATCAGCTTCCAGTTGCCCGGAATGCGCTGGCGGTTATAGCCAAGGATGGTCAGCTTGCGGCCGTTGAACAGACGATCGAAGTAGGCGAGGATGGTCGGGCCCAGGTAGTCTTCGAAGGGTTCGACGTCATGGTCAAATGATGCGAAGACCACGCCACCGCGTGTGGCTACTTTCAGCTTGGTCAAGCCGTGGTCTTCGGTCTTGAACTCTTTCGGCATGCCGCCGTTGACCTTGCCGTCCTGCTTGACCCCGCGACGGAAGGGCACACCCTGCAGATCACCTTTGAGCGAGTAATTCCACTGGTGATAAGGGCAGACCAACTCTTTCTTGTTGCCGTGACGCTCGCGGCAGAATTGCATGCCGCGATGGGCGCAGACGTTCTCGACCACGTTAATCACGCCATCCATGTCTCGCGTCATCACGACCGAGCGCTCGCCGATCACGGTGCGTTTGAAATCGCCCGGATTCGGCACTTCAGCCTCGAGGCCGATGTAGCACCAGTGGCCTTTGTAGAAGAGGCGATCAAGCTCTTGCTTGTAGAGCGCTTCGTCGGTGTAGGCCCAGAACGGAATACGGCTCGATCCCTCAGCTTCCCAGACATGCGGTTGCTTGAAGACTTCAGGCGTGTTGCCCATGAGGTTCTCCTGGCGAGAAAATGATTTAATTACTTGGCGACGCGTACGACGATGTCGCCCAGTCCGTCGATATGGCCGCGCATTACATCGCCGGCCACGACGGCGTTCACGCCTTCTGGTGTGCCGGTCATGATCACATCGCCCGGTTCCAGCGTTTCATAGCGGGACAGGTAGGCGATCGATTCGGCTACGGACCAGATCAGCTTGGCGATGTCGGATGACTGGCGCGGCTGGTCGTTGACGGTCAGCGAAATGGTGGCCGCCGCCGGATGGCCAATGATAGAGGCGAGATAAACTGGCCCAATGGGCGCGGAACCAGCGAAGGATTTGCCGAATTCCCAGGGGCGCCCCTTGTCGCGCGCTTCCAGCTGCAAGTCGCGGCGCGTCATGTCGAGACCGACTGCATAGCCATACACGTGGTTCAGCGCATCGGCTTCGGCGATATCCTTGCCACCCTTGGCGATCGTGACGACCAGCTCGATCTCGTGATGGAAGTTGGCCGTCATAAGCGGATACGGAATATCGATCGGCTGCTCGCCGGCCTGCACAACGGCACACGCGGGCTTCATGAAAAAGAACGGCGGATCGCGGTCCGGGTCCTTGCCCATCTCGCGGGCGTGCGCCGCGTAGTTGCGACCGACACAAAACACGCGATTGACCGGGAAATGTTCATCGCTGCCGGCGATGGCCAGTGTATAGGTCGGAGGTACGGGAACGGCGTATTTCATCGGGCTTCCTGTCATTTGAATGAATTGAATGGATGTCACTGACGGGCTTCGCGCCACAAGCCCAGCGATTGCAGCGCAGGACGGTCGGAATAACTGAACAGCGTGGTGTCGCGCTTGGCGAGGAATTTGAGGGGCTGCCAGGACGGTACGACGAAGATGTCGTCGCGCTGCAATTGCCACTCGGTGTCGCCGACCGCAACGGTGGCTTCCCCTTCAAGGCAGACATAGATGGTGCCATCGGTGCAGCGGTAAGGACGAGTCTCGAACCCTGCCGGCAGTCGCTGCGCAAATGCGCCGATGGTCGGCATCGGGGATGCACCTGTAGCGGGATTCACGAAGCGCATCTTGTGCCCCAGGTGCGGGTCGAGCGTGCCAGCGGCGATGGCGTCCAGCGATGCCATCGTGCGCACGAACGGATAGACGAAGACACGCGTCGGCTCGGACGGCGCCTGGTAGAAATCGACCGGCAACATGTTGTTGCCATAGCGGGCCAGCGCGTCGCCTTCGGGGCGCACGGTGTCCTGCGATGCGTTCTGTCCATGCTCGGCAAAGCCGGCGTCATAGAAGCGGACGGTAGGGATGTCGAGACCATCGAGCCAGACGACCGGCTGATCACCGAGGTTGCCGTGGTCATGGAAGGTCCAGGACGGGGTGATGATGAAGTCGCCGCGGCGCATCGTTGTGCGCTCGCCGTCGACGGCGGTGTAGGCGCCTTCGCCGTCCATCACGAGCCGAAGGGCGGACTGCGAATGACGGTGGGCGGGGGCAACCTCGCCGGGCAGGATCAGCTGCAGCCCGGCATAAAGCGATTGCGTGATGGCCGATTGACCTGGCAGGCCCGGGTTCTCGAGAATGAGTACACGCCGTTCGGCTTGCTCGGCGGTGATCAGTCGGCCGGCTTCCATCACCTGGTCGCGCAGGTTTGCATAGCGCCACAGTGTCGGTTGCGCCGGGCTGTTCGGTTGCTTCGGCACCAGCGCACCCAGCACTTCCCACAGCGGGGTCATGTGATCTTTCGCGATGCGATCGTAATACTGCTGGCGCTGATTGTCGGTCCGGACGGCGGTTTCCATCGAACTGGTGGTGTCGTGCATGGGGTCTCCTGGTCAGGTGCCGCTGGCGTAGAACGCGTCGGCGTACACGTGTTGTTCGGCTAGGCCGCGTTGCTTGAGCAGCTGGGCGGTGGCTTCCACCATCGGCGGTGCACCGCAAACGTAGGCGCGCCAGCCCTGGAATTCGTTCAGGTCGTGAGCGATTGCCTCGGTGACCAGGCCGATGCGATGGTCGGATGCCTGGTCGTCATCGGTCGTCACGATGACGTGGATCTTCATGGAGGGTAGTGCGGATTGCAGGGCACGCAGCTGCTCCATGCCATAGATGTCTTGCGGCGAGCGCACCCCGAAATAAAGATGGATGGGGTTTTCGAGCCCTGCTTCGATAGCACCACGCACGATGGCAAGGATGGGCGCGAGGCCAGTTCCGCCCGCGACGCACAGCATCGGGCCTTCATGCCGTGTGCGCAGGTAGGCGGTGCCCAGCGGCCCGCTGACACGCACCGCGTCCCCGACTTTCAATTGATTGAAGACGTAGTCAGTTACTCGGCCATCCGGCACGAGGCGGACGTGGAATTCGAGTTCGTCGTCGGTGCACAACCCCGCCATTGAATATGGGCGGATGTGCTCAGGCGTGAATTGCAGGGTGGCGTACTGGCCCGGCGAGAAGGACAGCGGCTTGGCGGGCTTGAGGCGAATGATCTTGATGTCGTGGGTGGCATCGGTGATCGACGCGACGCTTGCTTTGATGATGCGCGCAGGGTGGGTGACGATTTCGTCTGGCTCGGGAATCTCGATCGCGCAGTTTTCGGACAGCACGCTGGTGCAAGCCAGCACATAGTCCCCCTCGGTGGGGTTGGTAACTTTGACTTCTCGTCCGGTCTCGATGACGCTGCCGCTGACGACTTTGCAGCGACAGGTGCCACATCGTCCGGCCATGCAGCTGTAGGAGATCGGTACATCGTTGGCGCGAAGTGTGTCGAGCAGGTTGGCCCCGGGCGGCACTTGCAGTACGCGGTCGAGAGGATGGACGAGCAGTTCCATGGTCTCCAATTGTTCTTGTCAGTCGTTGGAGCCGAGTATAGGAATCCGACCAAAATTAAGATATAGAATTACCTGAATTGTACGAATTCAAAAAATGAATATCACTGATCGGGATTTGCCGTGGATCTGAAAGATGTCGATCTGAATCTGTTGGTAATATTTCAGCAACTCTTGCAAGAGCGCCGCGTGTCTGCGGTGGCCGTCAAACTGGGGTTGACGCAGCCAACGGTCAGCAATGCGCTCAACCGTTTGCGCCAGCAGCTGGGAGACGAGCTGTTTCTGCGCACATCCAAAGGTATGGAGCCGACCGCCTATGCGATGCAGCTGGCAGAGCCCATCGGCTATGCACTGTCATCGATTCATGAGACGCTGAATCAGCGCACGCGCTTTGATCCTGCTAATAGCGATCGCAAATTCAGGATCGGCATGAATGACATCGGCGAGATTTACTTCTTGCCAAAGCTGATGGGAATGCTGGCCGAGATTGCGCCTGGTATTTCGGTCTCGACGATACGAACGACCGGCACTGACCTAGCCGAGGATATGGAGACCGGCCGCATTGACCTGACGATAGGTTGGTTCCCGCATCTGAAGTCTGGCTTTTTCCAGCGTCGGCTGTTTGCGCAGGAGCATGTCTGCATGTTCAGACGTGGGCATGCATTGGACAAGGGAACGCGGCTGACCCGCGAGGAATTTGAGGCGGCACAGCACGTCGTGGTGTCAGCCGCCGGTACAGGTCATGCCACTGTCGATGCATCGATCGAGAAGCTGGGTGTAAGACGTAATGCGATCCTCACGGTGCCGCACTTCGTCGCAGTTGGCCACATCCTGGCGACCACTGACATGATCGCGACCGTACCGGAGCGATTTGCGCGACATTGCATTGAACCGTTCGGACTACGGTCGATTAGCCTTCCGCTGAAACTCCCGGAGATCGGGGTCAACCTGTTTTGGCATTCCCGATTTCATAAAGAGCCTGGCGTTCAGTGGTTGCGTAGTCTGATTTTTGATCGCTTTAGCGATTAAGTGCGACATTATTTGTTGTTAAATTGAAATTATCATCAAGATTGTTTTTTTAGGTTTTCTGCCGGGTGTTCTGTCTGCCGATGTCATCCCAAGAGAATGCATCAAATCCTCTAGCTGGCGCATTTCGTATAGCTTTGCCGAGCGGCGGGCTTTCGCCTCTATGGTTTCCCTTCCATCTTTGTAGTTTGGATGCGCCTCGCCTCGCAATGTAATTAGCGACGATCTCGCACCATGCATTCGGCAGGTAGGCATTCCGAATGCTGCGGGGTTCAGGCACTGGTTTCCGCTTCGCTTCGACCGAGCTCGGCATTGCTTCGCGCCGTGAATGCGCATGCTGGGTAAGGGCATTTGTCTAATCTTTTACAGTGAATAACACCTGAGTACGAGCCTGCAGGGGCGGGTCACTACGTATTATTCGCTCACCTCTTGCAAACACGCGGCTATGTTCGCGTGCCTGAGTGTCATGGCCAGTGCGGCCAGAGGTTTTCGAAAACTTCTTCTATATTTATTTCTTCACTACTTTATAAAAACGTCTGGCCAGTCTGGCCAAACCTTGAGATCCCGCGCCGACTCACGCATGCGGCTGGCCAGAGGCTCTGGCCAGCTCTGGTCTATCCGGCCCAATCCTTGTCTGGCTGGGCTAGTCCCAATCTATGTCTGCCTTCATTGCTGAAGAGAACTCACGACGTGCGATCTCAAGGCTAGGTAGCTGAAAGCCGCGAACACGTCGCCCGCTGCTGGCGCCGGCATATCCTTTTACCTCTTGTCGGTCACTTATTGCGGACGGACATAACCTCCGTAGTGCTTCACCGACTTGCTGGCTCTGGACGGTCTGGTGACGCTGCGCATTCCGGTTAAAAGCCGTGTAGTGACCGAGCACGGTACTGGTTGGAACGAAAATAGCCGAGCTCCATTGGGTTATATCTAGGCTGACGCTTTCACCGATCCCTGACAGAGAACCACTGAGCAAGACTTCGTACCAATACCGCTCGAACCCTTGCAATGACATTAGCTTCTGCTTCTGGTGCTCCTCCGATTGGGGCTTTGCTCGGACGTTGAAGGAAGTAAGGTCTTTGCGGCCAAGGTAGTAGACCAAGGCGCCCAAAATTGCTGGATCGGTGATTGCATCAACAACCATGCTGAAGTAAGCGGTGTCTTGCTGCCGTCTATCAGACACCCGAAAAAATGCAAACCGACGATCATCTCGCTCCACGTTGCCGAAGTGTTCGTGATTGCTGGCTGCGAAAAACCGGTGGACCGATTCAATCACGCGGGAAGGTTGATACTTCTGTTCGATCTGAATCGTGGGCTCTGTTACTGTTGACTTCAAACGGTCCATCGACTTGCGATCCCCCGCGAACAGTGCCTCATCCATGCAGACTATGAAGTTCCGCTCGAGCGACGCATTAAATCTGCCGATCACTTGATCAATGTCGGCGACCTGTAGGGTTGTACGGGGCCAGATGGCCTTGAGAAGGCTGAAGTACACCCCTTTGCCGCTGCCTTGCCCGCCGAGAAGCACAAGCATGACACCTGGCTTTTCTTCCGGACGCTGAATCATGTGCGCCATGTAACGGATCAGGTAGTCGAAACAATCAATGTCACCGTTACAGATAACGTCACGCAGATAGTCGCGTAAGACCACCCATTTGCCGGGCCGGGGCAGCGGTGCAGGACCGACCCAAAAATTCAGCTTACAGGGCGATGTTGCCTTCGGTGCAAAAGCCGTACCCGTGTAGACCAAGGTGGTCGGAGACGACCAGAAATCCGCTATTACCTGCTTCGGATTACTCGACACTGGCAATGCCTCCAAGCAGCGCCGCATCATCAGCTCCGCGTCGGGCTTTTTGTACATAGCGGGATCGCCTTGTGCACTTCCAGCGAGGAGTCGCGCGATTTGGTCGCGATCGACAACCCGGATCTCCCCCGTCAGGTCAAGAATCCCGAACCGATCTTGCAGCGCCGATAGCGGGTCTGTTTGAACGGGATTAACCATTCCATCCTCCCCGGCGAGCGTGGTAGACAGCAGTACCTACGGTAATCGGGTTGGGGTGATCGGGGATATAAGAATTCGCAACAACCCAAAATGCATCGTCGTCGTAACGATGCGGCGCAGACATACTCCATTCTTGTGCGATCGATTCGGCGCATAGCCAGCTGGTGCTGAGAATCGCCCACACCACGTTTCGCCAGGTTTCGTACGGACAGTCGGCGTTAATGAAAGTCAGGAGGTGGCACAGGTTGGCGATTTCCCTCGGGCTTTCTTGCCGCTGGTTGTGCTGCGCACTCGAGCCTCGAGGCCGAAGTGCGACCCGACTTCCATTCGCAATCAGCAGCAACCACACGGACAGGAGATCTGCGGGTATTTCGGGCAAACGCAGTGGATCCCCTTCACCCAACCACACATAGTCGCGCCCATCCGGGTGTCTACTGGGGGGCAGCAAATCCTGCACGGTTTTCCCGTCTTTCGTCGCACAGCGAAGTTCGAGCGCTGACTTACCGTCTGGCCCCACAATTTTCTTGGTCTCAAGCGGCGACGTGTCCGCTGGCAACCGGTACAGCAGTTTCAGGCTGCCCTTTTTTCCTGACCAGATCACTACCGCGTCGGAGCCAACCAGTGTCGATTTCAAATCAATGCCGTGGCTTGCAAGCCAAGCAGTTGCATGTTCAAAGCGGTCAATGTCGATCGCGCAGGTCGGAGTTGGCGTGCTGTAAGCGTGCGCTACCCCCACATTAAGCCCGGTAACTAACGGAAGGCTGCGTATGTCACCGATGCAATTTTCCCGAAGGTTCCAGCCGTTTATGCGAGGTCCCTTTTCGGCAAACGGGATGGGTACCAACCTCAGGCCTGATTGAAGGAGTTGCTCTAGCGTTACCATGCCAACTCCTTGATAGTTCTTTTCAGTAATGCTGGAAGCTTGCATTCGCTAACGTTGTAGTGAACGCGGTTTGCGGGTGTGCAGACGAACCACATATCGTTGTCGTTTGCGCTCGCGATACCTGGGGCAAAAGCGATGACAACGCGAATGCCCAAGGTGTGGGCTCGATCTATTTCAGCCAAAGTGCCGAAGCAATCAAGGCTATCAATGAAGCAGAACACCAAGTCCGCATTACCAACAGATTCTCGACAAAGGCGAGCGATCTCTCGTTTGTTTGCGTTTTGGGTAGGGCAGAGTGCAATTCCAGCACCGGTACGATTGCCATGAGAATTCGGGCGTTGGAAGCAACCATGATCACAGCCGACAAAGAAAGGTCCGATGTATGTAAATCTTTCTTGCGGCAGAGGCCCGAGAGACCAGTAGTGTGCTCGAAGCCCGGATACAAGTCGGTGTCTCCAGCAGTTCTTGCGGATCTTTCCGGCAAAGTAAACCCTTGGTAGCTCCGAGTCGTTATCGAGAAGGACGTAGGGGTCAGGAGCGCTGGGGTTCATAGGTTCTACTCATGGATCGGCATGAAGCTGTCAATCCAAGTTCGAACTATGCGCATAGGCCAGACGCGAACCGTAGAGGATAGGACAGCCGGCTTAGGAAAGCGGCCTTGTGCAACCCACAAGTTGATGCAAGACTTGGATAATGTCGTCAGCTTGACGAGATCATCGATCCGTAGCAGTTGTTCGTCGGGGATCGAATTTTGCGGTGATTCCATCGTGGGCTCTTTTATTAATCATGGAGCCTCAACAATGAACTATAGATATTTGCTGGTAAACGAACCGAATTACTTATTGCCGAGTTTTATGGTTGGATGAAATACCAGTACGTCCCCCGACGCCACTGCTGCTTCAGGTTTTCGTAGTTTCGTGGGCTGAGTTGATGCTTGCGTTGGTGTTTGTGTCGATTCAGGGATCGGAGTACCGCGGGGAATTTCGGAAAAGAATTTTCGCTCTTGCACTCTTGATGGCGGATGATAATTGCGGCAACACGCTTTTTCACAGCCCAGTCTGTCGGACGATTCTTGATGCTGACAATCAAGCTGTCCAAGAAAACAAACGCTTCAACGAATTCAAGTGTTGAGTCAATCAGTTGGTAGGCCGCCGCTTTCAGTTTCGATGGTAGTTTTAGAGGAGGTGTGCTGGCCTTGTGCGCGATGATCGTGGACTTCAATCGTGCAACCTTTGTGCGTAACGAATTTGTTATCAGGTTTTTCTTTGGTCCCCACAGCGGGCGGGGGTTTAAGAACTGGTATAGGTCGTCATGTAGCTGGTACAAAAAAGCGATCTGTGAAGCATCTAACGTGCTCGGTCTTGCTGCATCGTAGTCATTCGCTGCTTTGATGTAAGAACGGAATTCGGTGATCAGAAAATATAAACCGTGTGGTGCGTTTCTGATGAATTCGGCGTTTGTTGTGTCGTCTGTATGCTTTGCAACTACTTTTTTCGCACTCTTGTAAACAGTCATGCGCAGTACTCCTGCAGTACACCTGCATTAGTTGCGCATCCACGGAAAGCAGGATTTCCGCTTCGCCCCGTCGGGCTAGGGTGCGCAAATGAATCTTACGCTGCTTTTCGCAGGGTTACCGACGATTCGTTTTTTTCGTTGTCACTTAAGCAGTACGTCCCCCAGTCATTCATTAAGCGTCGGCGTTGCTCGAGCATGTCACCCCGCCGGTAAGCTGATTCGACTTTGTTCGGTATGGTGTGTGCAAGAGCAAGTTCAGCAGCATCGGGGTTGTGTGCTGTTTCCTCTGCGACCCAATCTCGAAATGCCGAGCGAAAGCCATGAACTGTTACTCCCAACCCTAGGCGTCGCACGAGCATCAACATCGCCATGTTCGAAAGGGCATTACCCTTCTTTGAAAACAGGAACCGGCTATCAGGATCCAGCATCTTGGCCACCTGAAGTAGTTCCAGCGCGCGTCGGCCAAGGGGTACTCGATGAGGTTTGCCTGCTTTCATGCGGCTCCCCGGTATCGTCCATAACCCGCTTTCATCTACCTCACTTCGAAAACCGCCAAGAACTTCACCGGACCGGCTTGCATTCAAAATCAGGAATTGCAGCGCTAATGCTGAAACCCCGTCAATGTCCGCGAGTTGTTTCATCAACGCCGGAATCAGCTTGTAGGGCAAGGCAGGGTGATGGTCAACCGGGGTTACGCGAGACGGTCTCGGCAAACCGGTTTCGAGATGTCCGCGCCAAGCTGCTGGGTTTTGTCCGCTACGTAGCTTGCGTGTGGTGGCTGATGCGAGTACCCATTCAATGCGTCCGCGGAGCCGGGATGCGGTTTCGGTCTTCGTGTGCCATATTGGAGTCAGGATCTTCAGAATGTGTTCGGTATCGATTTCATTTAGCGGCAACGTTCCGATCACTGGCTTCGCATACGTTGCTAGGGTGTTGTACCACTGCTCACCGTGCTTCTGATTACGCCATTCGTGAGACTTTGCTTGGATACATTGCAGCGCGAACTCCCAAAATGTTGGACCACTGTCTGCTTGTATCGCAGGCGGCATAGATGACCTCCAGTACGCGTTTGGTTCACGCCCTGCAATCAGCTCTGCACGACATGCCACAGCGCGGTTTCTTGCCTCTTTCAGCGAAATTTCAGGGTATGCCCCTAATGTAAGGTCACGCCGCAGGCCCGCGAAGGTATACCGGAATATCCAGTACTTCCTTTCGTTCTTGACGTGCAGGTTGAGACCTTTTGTCGCCGGATCTGTATGGCGGCCTGGTGCGGTGACGTTCTTTGCGAATGCGTCGGTGAAGGTGGCTTTCATGTATAGTCCTCTCCCCACGTTTTCCCACGCTGTTGGCGTGATTAGCCGTGGTTAGCTTTGAGTGGTACCGTAAAGCTTTGGACTTCGGTGGGCTAGACGTTGAGTTACTTATTGCCGACTTTTCCTGGAGCCGGAGCAGATTTCATTGGCCAAGGGTAGTCAAGGCGGCCCAGGAAGCACCAAAGCGATACAGGCGCTTCATTAGACACAGCCTCCGCCACTTATTCAGACGCCTCGTGCGATGAGTCATTAAACAGCCCGATGTAAGGGTCGTATCGGAACCGCCGGTTGCGCGCGTAACCCGTCATTTCATTCAAGATCCCATGCTTTACCAGCCGTGCGACCAGGGTGTTGGCTGCGGCAAAGGTGGTATTGGTCTGCTGCTGTACATTCGCCACGGACACGATGGGATGCTCAAAGAGGGACTCCAACACTTTGAGACCGTTGCCGGCCGATCGGCCCAGATGCTCCGTTATCGTTGTGCGATGCTGCTCGCGCAGTTGAAGGATGTTTCGCGCAGTGCTCGTGGCTTCTCCAGCCACCGCGATGACACCGCGCAGGAAGAAAGTCAGCCACCCCTCCCAATCACCTCGGTCACGCACGGCTTGCAGATGCTCGTAATAGGCCAGGCGGTGCTGCTTGAAATAGTGAGAAAGGTAAAGCACGGGCTTGTGCAGCACACCATGCTCGGTCAACAGGAAGGTGATCAGCAATCGACCTACCCGGCCGTTACCATCCAAGAAGGGATGGATCGTCTCGAATTGAACATGAGCCAGTGCGATTTTGATGAGCGGTGGAAGGGTGTCGGTTTTATGCAAGAAGTGCTCAAGCTCACCAAGCGCCTGAGGCACTTCATGATGCGGCGGTGGCACAAAGCTTGCGGTTGCCAACGTGCAGCCGGCCGGGCCGATCCAGTTTTGGCTGGTGCGCAGCTCGCCTGGTTGAAGGCGGCCGCCGCGTACGCCTTTGAGCAGTTGCGCATGAATCTCGCGAATGAGACGTACAGACACAGGCAACTCGGGCAAGCGGCTCAGGCCGTGATTCATCGCCCGCACATAATTAAGAACCTCGTCGACATCTCGCGGCAGGCCCAGGTCGAATAATTGAGCCTCGGCAGCCAACAGGTCTTGCAGTGAACTTTGTGTGCCTTCAATCTGGCTTGAAAGTACAGCCTCTTTGCGCACGTACATGAAGACAAAAAGGTCCGGATTCGGCAGCGTCAGCACTGAACCATCCAAGCGACCAAGGGCTCGATCAGCTGCGGAAAGCAGGGCAGCGATGTCTCCCCCCAAATTCAGGGCTGGCTTCGGCGGTAGCGGAGCCGGCATGAAGGCGCGGTAGCCGGTGGGCTGGCGTATGTAGCGTCCGGCTCGCCCTTGCAGATCCGAGAAATCTTCCCGTGGGTCCATATTGTTTTCTGCCTTGCATATGGGATGAATTTGTCTCCATATGATAGGCAGCATTTCATAAGGGTGCAATCAGAACCCATATGGTGGCTACCATTTCATTTGCAGCTGCCTGCGTCAGAATCTTGTCCACACTTTTCGCAATGGCAACGACACGCATTGACTCGACGTGATGGCCCCTTTTCTTATGGGCAAACGGCGCTACCCATTTGACGCAGGGTTCCGCAGCCCTTGGGAGTGAATGTGCCGAGCGTCGGAAGCGGTATGATGACAGCCCAGTCGTTCCACGAGCCTGGTGTTGAGACCCTCTACCGCCACTTCCCCGCCTGTGCTTCGCCAGGCGCAATCCTCTACCGACACGCACGGATAGCGATGAGCGTTCAGCAGCAGGGTGACGTTCAGCAGCATGACCAGAGCACGGTCGCGTACCACGCGCAGTGGGCTGATGCCACACTGGCAGCGCTGGCCGTCGATGCGCATGGTCTGAGCGAGCAGGAGGCCGCTGCCCGGCTGGCGCGCTTCGGTCCCAACCAATTACCGGAACCCAAACGGCATGGCGCACTGATGCGCCTGCTGCTTCAATTCCACAATGTGCTGATCTACGTGCTGCTGAGCTCGGCGGTCATTACGGCGCTGCTGGGTCATCAGGTGGATACCTTCGTGATCATCGCGGTGGTGCTGGTCAATGCACTGATCGGCTATGTGCAGGAAGGCAAGGCCGAACGTGCATTGCAGGCGATACGGCACATGCTGGCGCCCCGTGCGGCCGTGCTGCGCGATGGCGAGCGTCGGTCGGTCGATGGCAAGCAGCTGGTGCCAGGCGACATCGTGTTGCTGGAGGCGGGTGATCGTGTGCCGGCTGACGTGCGGCTGCTGGCCGTGCATGGCTTGACCGTGCAGGAATCCGTCCTGACCGGCGAATCGGTCGCGGTAGAAAAACTCACCGTGCCGGTCGCGGCCGATGCGCCACTGGGCGATCGTTCCTGTCTCGCGTTTTCCGGGACCCTGGTGACGGCCGGGCAGGGGCGCGGCGTGGTCATTGCGACCGGCGCTGCGACCGAGATCGGCCGCATCAGCCATCTGCTGGAAGCCGTGCAGACACAGATGACGCCCTTGCTGCGCCAGATGCAGCGCTTCTCGCAATGGCTGACTTTGCTGATCCTGCTGGTGGCCGGTGTCTTGCTGGCGCACGGCTATTTCATCGGCCACCATGCGTTCGGCGAATTGTTCATGGCCGTGGTCGGACTGTCGGTGGCGGCGATCCCGGAAGGCTTGCCGGCGGTGCTGACCATTACGCTGGCCGTCGGTGTGCAAGCGGTCGCGAAACGGCAGGTGATCGTGCGGCGTCTGCCGGCGATCGAGGCGCTGGGGGCGGTATCGGTGATCTGTACCGACAAGACCGGCACGCTGACCCGCAATGAAATGATGGTGGTGTCGGCGCTGGTGCCCGGCGGCCGCTTCCGTATTGATGGCATCGGCTATGCGCCGCATGGCGAGGTGCATGCCGACCCGGCAGAGCCGCCGGACACTGCGGGTCAGTCGCCGGCCATGTATGGCGATACGTACCGTCACAGTGCGGCGCAAGTTTCGCAGCAGTCTTCGCACCTACCTTCGCACCTACCTTCGCAGCAGCCCTCGCCGCCGACCGCTTCCCAGCAACGGCTGTCGTTGCTGGCGCGCGCCGCCGTGCTGTGTAGCGAGGCGACGCTGCGGCAGCACGATGACCAGTGGCTGGTCGAAGGCGATCCGATGGAGGGCGCGCTGGTGGCGCTGGCGGGCCGCGTGGGTTTGGACGCGCGGCATGAGCGCTTGCAGTGGCAGCAAGTCGATGCGATTCCGTTCGATGCCAGCTATCGCTACATGGCGACCTTGAATCGGGAAGGCGGGCAGCGCGACGCCGATAACAACGACGGGCAGCGCATCATTTTCGTGAAAGGTGCGCCGGAGCGCATTATCGGTATGTGCCGCCATCAGTATGTTGGCGATGGCAATACCCCGCCCATCGATGCCGGCTACTGGGAAGCGCAGATCGAGGCGCTCGCAGCACGCGGGCAGCGCGTGCTGGCACTGGCGATGCGCCGTGCAGAGCCGGCGCAGCAACGGCTCACGCATGACGAGCTGGCGTCGGATCTGGTGTTGCTCGGCGTTGTAGGCATGATCGATCCGCCACGCCCGGAGGCTGTGGCCGCGATTGCGGATTGCCACCGCGCCGGCATCCAGGTGAAGATGATTACCGGCGACCATGCGAGCACCGCCGCTGCGATCGGCGCGCAGATCGGCCTGGGTCAAGGTGCCTCCGGTCAAAGTGCATCCGTTCACAGCGTCCCCGGCGCAAGCGCCACCGGCCGGGCCTCGTCCGTACTGACGGGGGCCGACCTCGATCGCATGTCGGATCAGGCGCTGGCCGAGGCCGTGATTGGCTGCGACATCTTTGCGCGGACCAATCCTGAACACAAGCTGCGGCTGGTGATGGCGCTGCAGGCGCAGCGCATGACCGTTGCGATGACAGGCGATGGCGTCAACGATGCGCCCGCGCTGCGGCGCGCGGATGCCGGCGTTGCGATGGGCGGCAAGGGTAGCGAGGCAGCGAAAGAAGCGGCCGAGCTGGTGCTGATCGATGACAACTTCGCGTCTATCGTCGCTGCGATCCGCGAGGGCCGCACGGTGTACGACAACATCAAGAAAGTGATCAGCTGGACCCTGCCCACCAATGCCGGCGAAGCACTGACCATCATCGTCGCGCTGATGCTCGGGCTGGCACTGCCGATCACGCCGGTGCAGATCCTGTGGGTGAACCTGATTACTGCCGCCACCCTGGGGCTCGCGCTCGCCTTCGAGCCGACCGAGGAGAGCACGATGCGCCGACCGCCGCGCGCCAGCAGCGAGCCGCTGCTGGATGGCGCACTGGTCTGGCATGTGGTGCTGGTGTCAGGCCTGTTCCTGTGCGGCGTGTATGGCATCCATGAATACGCGCTCGAGCGCGGCTATCCGGTCGAGCTGGCGCGCACGCTGGTGATGAACACGCTGGTCGTGATGGAGATATTCCATCTGTTCTTCATCCGGAATATCTACGGCACCTCGCTGACGCTGAATGCGGTCAAGGGTACACCGGTGGTGTGGTTGACGGTCGGCGTGGTCGTGGTGGCGCAACTGGCCGTGACCTACCTGCCGCCGCTGCAGCAAGTGTTCGAGACGCGGCCGGTATCGCTCGCCGATGGCCTGCTGGTGATTGGCATCGGCGTGGCCTTGTTCGTGCTGGTCGAAACCGAAAAGCAGGTACGCCTGCGGCTGTTGTCACGGCGCGAAGTCGCACATCGCTGATGCCAGTCAGTCGGCGTCGTGCCGGAACCGCAGCAGCGCATGTTCGACCACGCCTTCGAGGCTGCCATGCGTATCATGCGCGGCGCGCAGCTGGTCAGCGTCCGCACCTTCAGCGACAATCGCTTCGATCGCATCGAGCATGGCTGCCGAGCCCAGTGCATCGGCATCGGCACCGATGAGGCGCAGCGTCGCCAGGATGTCTTCGCGCAGCGACAGCGGTTCATAGGCGCCGGGCGTGACGATCACGCCGTCCAGCCCGAAGCGGCACGCCTGAAAACGGTTGTAGTTATAGACCAGATAATCGTCTTCGGTGGCCGCCACCGGCCCGCCCCGCCGCACCAGCAGGTGATGGCACAGCGCCTGCAGATAGCAGGCCAGTGCGGCCGCGCGATCGACCGTCAGCGGCGTATCGCAGACGCGCAGCTCGATCGTGCCGTATTCGGGCTTGGGGCGGATGTCCCAGTAAAAATCCTTCATGCTGCTGACGACCCCGGTGCGCGCCATTTTTTCGAAGTAGTCATCGGCAAACGCCTGCCAGCTCGGCACCAGCGGTGCGCGACCGCTGAGCGGAAAGGCAAATACCGAGTTCAGGCGCGACGACTGAAACATCGTGTCATGGCCGTGGTTGAACGGTGACGATGCGGACAACGCGATGAATTGCGGCACGTAGCGGTTCAGTGCATGCAGCAGGTACAGTGCCTCGTCGCCATCGCGGCAACCGACATGCACATGCTGCCCGAAGATCGTGAACTGCTTTGCGAGGTAACCATACAGGGACGACGCGCGCCGGTAACGCGGCTTTGCAGTGATCCGCTGCTCTGGCCAGGTCTGGAACGGATGGCTGCCGCCCCCGGCGATGCCGATGTTCAGCTGGTCCGCTGCCTGCACCAGCGTATCTCGCATCGTGCGCAGTTCGCTTTGCAGGCCTGCGTAGTCCTGATGGATGCCGGTCGCGATTTCGATCATGGCTTGCGTGATCTCGTGCGTGACCATGCCGGGGAAGTGCCTGCGCGACAGCAGTTCCAGCAAATCATCGCTGGCCGCGACCAGATCGAAATCACTCAGGCTGAGCAATTGCAGTTCGAGCTCCACGCCCAGCGTCAGCGACGCCGAGGGTTTGAAGGGCGGCAGTGGCATCTCAGTGCGCCTCCTGGTCGTCGGTGACTTCCGGCAGCTCGCGCGCCGCATGCAGTGCCAGCCAGGTCAGCAGCGGACCGGCGACTTCCAGCAACAACGCAGCGGCTGCCAGCGGCGCCAGCTGATCCAGCAGGTTGATGCCGAGATGACGCGTCTGCTCCAGCACCAGGATCACGAACACCGAGAACGGTGCCATCGCGACCCCGGTCAGCGCGCCCTTGCGGAACGACACGCCACTCGGCCGTGCGAAGCACCACAACGAAAAAATCTTTGCGCCCAGGCGCGCCAGCACCAGCGCGATGCCGAGCAGCCAGCCCTCGGTGGCCAGCGTCCACGGAATGGCTGCCGCCACGGACACGAACAGCAGCACCGACAGCGAATCGCCCAGCGTGCCGAAACCGCGCTCGGCCTTGCCGAGCACGATGCGGCGGTGGCGGGACATGACGCCGAACGCAAGCGTCGCCAGCACCGGCGACTGCTTCAGGTAATGCGTGAGTGCGACCAACAAGATTACCGAGATCGCGAACGCGAGCGTTGCATCGCTGCGCGTGCGCCGCAGTCCGCGCAATACCGTCGGCAACGCGAGGCCGAACGCCGCTCCCATCGCCGCCGACAGCAGCAAGACCAGCAGGCTGTTGTACGCCGCTGCAGTCACACTGCCCGAGGTTTCGAAGATGCGGTAGCCCAGCAGCAGTTTGAACACGAACACTGCCAGCGTGCAGTTCAGCACCGACAGATGCAACGCGCGCTCGGTCACCTGGCCCGAGCTGCGCAATTCATTCACGACGCGCAGCACGGTTGCGGGCGACGAGGCCATTGACAGCGCTGCCAGCAGCGATGCCGACGTGACCGGTGCATCGAACTGGCGTGCCACCAGATAGACCACTGCAAAGGTCAGCGAGGCTTCGACAAGGCTGGCGGCTGCCAGCCAGCGATTGTGCTGCAGCCAGCGCAGGTTCAGTCGGTGGCCGGCTTCGAACAAAATCAGGCCGAACGCGATGTTCGCGAGCAGCAGCACATGGCCGCTGTCGATCTCGGGCAGCAGCCCGAGTTGCGATGGCCCGCACACAAAGCCGACGACAGCATAGGTGCTGATGCGCGGCAGCCGCCAGCGTCCCTGCAATAGTTCTCCCAGTGCCCATGCGGCGAGCACCACGGTCGCCCACGCGAGATCCGCGGGCAATGCATAACTCGTCATCGATCCGCTGCGGCACGCGTGCAAGCAGACCGCGTGTCGCCATCATTGAAGGACGCCCATGGTAACAATGATTTGAATTTGGCAACGCGCTGCGTACAGAGTTACTGACGGGCAAAGGTTTCCTGCCAGTGGCGTCGCGCGCATGCGCGATAATTCCGCAGGTCGATAACCAGGAGGGCAGATGCGCGTCGCATTATTCGGTGCTACTGGCACCATCGGCCGTGCGACGGCCATCGCGTTGCGCGATGCCGGGCATACCGTGATTTGCCCGCTGCGCCCGCGGCATGGCGACGATGCGCCGCGCGCGATCGAACAGCTGCGGCAGCAACTGCCAGGCGTGACGCTGCATGTCAGCGAATCGGGGGCGGCGTCAGACGCGATGTCAGGTGTGCTACCAGGCGCTCTGCCAGGTACGCTGTCAGGCCAACAGCGCGCGCTGTTCGAGCGTGAACGCATCGATGCGGTGGTGTCGTGTCTCGCATCCCGCACCGGCGTGCCGGCGGATGCGTGGGACGTGGATTATCGTCTGCACCATGAATTGCTGGTGTCTGCACAGCAGGCCGGCGCGCAGCAATTCGTGCTGCTGTCAGCGATCTGCGTGCAGAAACCGCTGCTGGGCTTTCAGCATGCGAAGCTCGCATTCGAACAGGCGCTGCAGCAGTCGGGCCTGCGCTACAGCATCGTGCGACCGACCGCCTTCTTCAAATCCCTGTCGGGACAAGTGCGTCGCGTACAGCAAGGCAAACCCTATCTGTTGTTCGGCGATGGCCGTTTGACCGCATGCAAGCCGATCAGTGATGCCGATCTCGCGCAGTACCTCGCGCTGTGCCTGACCGACACCGACAAGCAGAACCGCATCCTGCCGATCGGCGGGCCAGGTGCCGCGATCACACCGATCGAGCAGGGTGCCTATCTGTTCGAACGCCTCGGTCTTACGCCGCGCTACCGGCGGCTGCCGGTGGCGCTGCTCGATGTGATCATTGCTGCATTGGGTGCCGGCGGCCGGCTGCTGCCTGCGCTCGCCGCCAAGGCCGAACTGGCGCGCATTGGCCGCTATTACGCGACCGAATCCATGCTGTTATGGGATGCCGCCGCAGCGCATTACGATGCCGATGCCACGCCATCGTTCGGCACGCAGCGCCTGTTCGACCATTACGACCAGCTGATCGCGGGTACCGCAGCGGTCGCGCTCGGCGACCACGCCGTGTTCTGAATGTCTGCCCGATCGGTCCGCTGCAAGACAGGCTGGCGAACGCTCGTGCCGAAATCGCGCCCTTCGTGATTGCAAAACATCGCGCTGTAGTCAGGAATGTCGCAGTGCGGCATGTTGCTTGCTAGTATAGGACCGCTTGCCTCATTTTCGTGCAGGGCGCGAGTCGCGTGCGGGCGCGACGGTCTTGCATGTTTTCTTCCGAATACGGGCGTCCATCATGCGAATCCAAAAACTTCTCGTCGCAAATCGTTCTGAAATTGCTATCCGTGTGATGCGCGCCGCCACCGAGCTGGGCATACGCACCGTGTCCATCTATGCGGCAGAAGACCGCTTTGCGCTGCATCGTTTCAAGGCCGATGAAAGCTATCTGGTGGGCGAAGGCAAGAAGCCCATCGCCGCCTATCTCGACATCGACGACATCATCCGCATCGCCAAAGAAGCCGGCGTCGATGCGATCCATCCCGGCTATGGCTTTTTGTCCGAGAACCCGGACTTCGCCGAAGCCTGCGCCAGAAACGGGATTTTATTCATCGGGCCACGCCCCGAAGTGATGCGCACGCTGGGCAACAAAGTCGCTGCGCGCAATGCGGCGATCGCCGCCGGCGTGCCGGTCGTGCCGGCCACGGCAGCGCTGCCGCACGACATCGTGCAGGCCAAAGCGATGGCAGCCGCGATCGGTTATCCGCTGATGCTGAAGGCCAGCTGGGGCGGCGGCGGGCGCGGCATGCGCGTGATCGAATCCGATGCCGAATTACCGGGCCAGCTGGAAGTCGCGCGGCGCGAAGCGGCTGCTGCATTCGGCAATGACGAGATGTACCTGGAAAAATTGGTACGTCGTGCACGCCATGTGGAAGTGCAGATCCTGGGCGATACCCATGGCACGCTGATCCACCTGTTCGAGCGCGATTGCTCGGTGCAGCGGCGTAACCAGAAAGTGGTCGAACGCGCGCCCGCGCCGTATCTGGATGACGCAACCCGCACCGAGCTGTGCGAGGCGGCGCTGAAGCTGGGCCGCGCGGTCAATTACACGCATGCGGGCACGGTCGAATTCCTGATGGATGCCGACACCGGCAAGTTCTACTTCATCGAAGTCAATCCGCGCATCCAGGTCGAGCACACCGTCACCGAGCAGGTCACGGGCGTCGATATCGTGAAAGCACAGATCCGTGTCACCGAAGGCCTGAAGATCGGGCAGCAGGGCGACGCACATGACGGGCAAGGGGTCGCCGCCTCCATCCCGACCCAGCAGGAAGTCCGCCTCAATGGCCATGCGCTGCAATGCCGGGTGACCACCGAAGACCCGGAAAACAATTTCACGCCGGACTACGGGCGTCTTACTGCCTACCGCAGCGCGTCCGGCTTCGGCATCCGTCTCGATGGCGGCACCGCGTATTCCGGCGCCGTGATCACGCCTTACTATGATTCGCTGCTGGTCAAGGTCACGGCCTGGGCGCCGACCGCGAATGAAGCAGCATCGCGCATGGACCGCGCATTGCGCGAGTTCCGCATCCGCGGCGTATCCACCAACCTGCAGTTCCTGGAAAACGTGATCAACCATCCGCTGTTCCTGTCCGGCGAATGCACGACACGCTTCATAGATACCACCCCCGAGCTGTTCAAGTTCGCAAAGCGCGCAGACCGCGCGACGCGCCTGCTGCGCTTCATCGGCGATGTGGTCGTGAACGGCAACCCGGAAATGAAGGGCAGGAAGGGCACCGACATCATCCTGCCGCATGCGCCGCTACCGAAAGCCGGTCGTGGCTTGCCGGTGCAGCCCGGTTCGCGCGACATCTTCAAGCAGCTGGGCGCGGAACGCTTCGCACAATGGATGCGCGACCAGCAGCGAGTTCTGCTGACCGATACCACGATGCGCGACGCGCACCAATCCCTGTTTGCGACCCGCATGCGCACCGCCGACATGGTGGCGATCGCGCCGTACTACGCGCGCCTGCTGCCGCAACTGTTTTCGATGGAATGCTGGGGCGGTGCTACCTTTGATGTGTCGATGCGCTTCCTGAAGGAAGACCCGTGGGAGCGTCTTGCGCAGCTGCGGCAGGCGGTGCCGAATGTGCTGTTCCAGATGCTGCTGCGCGCATCGAACGCGGTCGGCTATACCAACTATGCCGACAATGTGGTGCGCTATTTCGTGAAGCAGGCGGCCGACGGGGGTGTGGACCTGTTCCGCGTGTTCGACTCATTGAACTGGGTCGAGAACATGCGCGTCGCGATCGACGCGGTGCGCGAATCCGGCATGCTGGCCGAAGGTGCGATCTGCTACACCGGCGACCCGTTCGATCCGAAACGCAGCAAGTACAGCCTGCAGTACTACGTGACGATGGCGAAGGCGCTGGAAAAAGCCGGCGTCAACATCATCGGCATCAAGGACATGGCCGGCGTCTGCAAGCCGGCCGCCGCGCGCGCGCTGGTGAAGGCACTGAAAGAAGAAGTCGGCCTGCCCATCCACTTCCATACGCATGACACCAGCGGCATCTCGGCCGCCAGTGTGCTGGCGGCGATCGACGCCGGATGCGATGCCGTCGATGGCGCGATGGATGCGATGAGCGGGCTCACCTCGCAGCCCAACCTGGGCTCGATCGCGGCGGCGCTCGCGCACAGCGACAAGGATCCGGGGCTGGACCGGGATGCGATGTTCGCAATCTCGCAGTACTGGGAAGGCGTGCGCCATTTCTATGCACCGTTCGAGGCCGACATCCGTTCCGGCACCTCGGATGTGTATCGCCATGAAATGCCGGGCGGGCAGTACACCAACCTGCGCGAACAGGCGCGCGCGATGGGCATCGAGCATCGCTGGAACGAAGTGTCGCAGGCCTATGCCGACGTGAACCAGCTGTTCGGCGACATCGTGAAAGTCACGCCAACCTCCAAGGTGGTGGGCGACATGGCGCTGTTCATGGTTGCGAACGACCTGAGCGCAGCGGATGTGGCCGACCCGGACAAGGACATCGCGTTTCCGGAATCGGTGATCTCGCTGTTCAAGGGCGAGCTCGGTTTCCCGCCCGATGGTTTTCCGAAGGCGCTGGCGCACAAGGTGCTGAAGGGCGGCAAGCCGCTCGACGGCCGCTATGGCGCGAACGTGCCGCCGGTCGACCTCGAGCACGCGCGCGCAACGGCCGAGAAAGCGGTCGAGCGCAAGCTCAGCGATCAGGAACTCGCGTCGTATCTGATGTACCCGAAAGTGTTCACCGAATACGCGCAGCATCGCCGCGCGCATGGCGATGTGTCGGTGCTGCCGACCGATGTGTTCTTCGAAGGCCTGAAGGAAGGGCAGGAAATCTCGGTCAGCATCGATCAGGGCAAGACGCTGGTGATCCGTCTGCTGGGCCGCACCGAAGTCGAAGATGAAGGCCAGAGCAAACTGTTCTTCGAGCTCAACGGCCAGCCACGCATGGTGCGCGTGCAGCATGCGGGCGTGGTGTCCACCGTCACCCATCCGAAGGCGCAGGAAGGCAATTCCGCGCATGTCGGCGCACCGATGCCCGGCATGGTGGTGACGGTCGCCGTGAAGGCCGGCCAGAAGGTGGCGAAGGGCGATCCGCTGGTATCGATCGAAGCGATGAAGATGGAGACCATGATCCGCGCCGAAGTCGACGGCGTGGTGCAGGCCGTGCATGTGAAACCGGGGACGGTGGTCGCCGCAAAAGACCTGCTGCTGAATTACTGAGCGTGTTAATGTTCGCCGTCGGTCCGCGCGCAGCAGCGCGGGCCGGACATCCATTCATACAGAGCCGGCAGCAAGCCGGCCGACGGAGGAGACATGACGGTGGCATCAGCTTCCGCATCGCACGCCAGTTATGACGTGATGCATGCGATCGACGAGGCGAAATTCTCGCCTTTCCAGAAAATGATCTATGTACTGGCCGCACTCGCGCTGGTGCTGGACGGTTTCGATGGCCAGATGATCGGCTATGCGATACCGATGATCATGAAGGAATGGGGCGTCACGCGCGCCGCTTTTTCGGTGGCCGTTGCGACCGGTCTGGTCGGCATGGCCATTGGCAGCCTGATCGCCGGCGTCATCGCCGACAAGGTCGGCCGCAAACCGGTGCTGATCGCCAGCATCTTCCTGTTCGGGATCGCCACCACCCTGATCGGCCATGCGCCTGATGTCACTGCGATCGCGATCATCCGTTTCTTTGCCGGCCTCGGCATCGGTGCTGCGCTGCCGGCTGCCACCACGCTGACCGCCGAATTCACGCCGGGCCGCTTCCGTACCATTGCGGTCACCACGGCCATCGTCTGTTACCCGGTGGGCGGCATGCTGGCCGGCCTGGTCGCCGGGCAGGTATTGCCCACGGCAGGCTGGCGCACCTTCTTCTTCATCGGCGGCGCGATGCCGGTCATCTACGCGACCTTCCTGCTGTTCGTGCTGAAAGAATCCCCCAAATACCTCGCACGGCAGGAATCGCGCTGGGAAGAATTGCGTGCGCTGTTGACGCGCATGTCGCATGAGGTGGCGCAGGTGCGCGGCTTCACCGATGGCGTGGTTGACAGCGTGCGCCGTGGCAGCGTCGCCGAACTGTTCCGCGAAGGCCGCGCGCGCGACACGATGTGGCTGTGGCTGAGCTTTTTCATGACGCTGCTGTCGATCTACAGCGCGTTCAGCTGGCTGCCGACGATGCTGACCACCGAGGGCTTGTCACCGGCGCTGGCCGGTATGGGCCTGACGGCCTACAACTTCGGCGGCATCATCGGCGCGATCGCGTGCGCGCTGGCGATGACGCGCTTCGGTTCGCGCTGGCCCATGATCATCTGGGCGGCGATGTCGGCCATCACCGCGCTCGGGCTGAATGCGGTTAGCGTGACGGCCGATCCGCAGACTTTCCTGCTGGGTCTGGGCGTGCATGGCCTGTTCATCACGGCGTTGCAGTGCGCGCTGTATGCGCTGTGCGCGCACATGTACACGACGTCGATCCGCGTCACCGGCACCGCCTCGGCACTCGCGTTCGGCCGCCTGGGCGCGATCCTGAGTTCCTTTGCCGGCGCCGCGATGATCACTGCCGGCGGTGCAACCGCGTACCTGAACCTGCTCGGCGGCTCGATGATCGTGACCGTGCTGGGGCTGGCGATGATCCGCAACCATATACAGCCGCACTGATGTCGGCATCGTCGGGGTCGCTGCCCGGTCGCTGCCCGGTCGATCACTCGGCGCTGGCGGCCGGCTTCGACCCGTTCAGCGACGCCTTCCTGCAAGACCCGCCCGGTTGCCTGCGTGCGGCGCGTGCGCAGGAGCCGGTGTTCTACAGCCCGACGCTCGGCTATTGGGTCGTCACCCGGTATGACGACATCCGTGCGGTGTTTCGCGATCACGAGCGCTTCAGCCCGTCGAATGCGCTGGAAAAAATCACGCCGCCGACCGACGCGGTGCTGCAGGTACTGGCCAGCTACGACTATGGCATGGCGCGCACGCTGGTCAATGAAGACCAGCCAATGCATCTGGCGCGACGGCGGCTGCTGATCGAGCCTTTTAGTCCGGCGGCGGTGCGCGCGCATGAACCGATGACGCGCCGCCTCGCGCGCGATTACATCGAGCGTTTCATCCATGACGGCAAGGCCGACCTGGTGAACCAGATGCTGTGGGAAGTGCCGCTGACCATCGCCTTGCATTTCCTGGGCGTCGATGACGACGACATGCCGCTGCTGCGCCAGTATTCGATTGCGCACACCGTCAATACCTGGGGCCGGCCGGACGAGGCGGAGCAATTGCGGGTCGCGCATGCGGTCGGCAATTTCTGGCAACTGTCGGGGCGCATCCTGGACAAGATGCGGCGCGATCCGTCTGGGCCGGGCTGGATGAAATTCGGGCTGCGGCTGCAGGCCGAGCATCCGGACATCATCACCGACTCTTACCTGCATTCGATGATGATGGCCGGCATCGTCGCCGCGCATGAAACCACCGCGAATGCCACCGCCAATGCGCTGCAGATCCTGCTGCAGCATCCGACGGCCTGGCGTGAACTGGCCGACGACCCGTCGCTGATCCCGAATGCGGTCGAGGAATGCCTGCGTTTGTCCGGCTCGATCATTGCGTGGCGCCGTGTCGCGCTGTGCGATGTGCGCATCGGCGATAAGGCCGTGCCGGCCGGCGCGAAAATCCTGATGGTGATGACCTCGGCCAACCACGATGATGCGCATTTTGATCAGGCCGACCAGCTCGACCTGCGCCGAGAGAATGCGCGCGACCACCTGTCTTTCGGCTTTGGTCGGCACCAGTGCATGGGCAAGAACCTGGCGCGGATGGAAATGCAGGTGTTCCTCGAAGAGCTGCTGCGGCGGCTGCCGCACATGCGCTTGTCCGCGCAGCATTTCAGCTATCTGCCGAATATTTCCTTCCGCGGGCCCGAGCATTTATGGGTCGAGTGGGACCCGGCGGCCAATCCCGTGGTGTAGCCCTCAGCTGCCCGGCCTGCAGACCACCGGCACCAGCTTCACCAGCCCCGCATGGATCGCGGGCCGGCAGCTGAGCTCGAAATCCTGACGGTATTCCGAAGGCGGCCGCCAGCCGCGCTTGCGCCACAGGCTCTGCACATCGGAACGCGAGCGCAGCGGATCCCGCGAGTCGGCCTGAATCGGGTCGGTGTCGGCGTAGGCGAGGGCAGTGCTCATGGGGTGGCTCCTGATCCGGTGCGCATCCGGGATGGATGCCGCGTGGAATGAATACTGTACGGATATACAGTAAAAGTCAAGCGATGCCGACTCGTGGTCGGGGCGCTTTATTGTGATTCCGGCATCATGTCCAGCGCCGCACTCGGGTCGGACTGTTGTCGGTCCACGCAATCCAGCGTCCGCTTCCAGAATTCGATGCCATTGCCGCCATATTGCTCGGGCAGGTTCAGGATGCGCAGGTGCGCGGCCTCGATATCCTTGAAGCGGATGGCATTCATCAGCCCGCGATCCTGCATCGCCAGATAGGCAGCGCAATTGGCGCCGATCTCGGACAGCCGCGGGTCGCGCGCATGCGCGCACTCATGGAAGTAGATGAAATCCCACATCGCCGCCATCACGCCCTTGCTTTGCTGGTAGGCCACCGCATCGATCAGGATCAGCGGCCAGCCTTGCGGGTCGGTGCGCACCACGGCCACCGCCTTGCCCAGTTCCGGGTCGCGTTCGTCCAGTGTCTTGTATTGCACCCAACGCTCGGTCGCGACGCCGGTCTTGCCATTGCGGTTCAGTGGGCACTGGGCTTCGG
>JACCDN010796824.1_pt1 | contig 29560 bp, 22 predicted proteins | sample 7441691 | NCBI WGS metagenome assembly JACCDN01 (sample SAMN15323439, study PRJNA562643) | freshwater metagenome | isolation source: river surface water | place: USA:Blue River Watershed | collected 2017-08-16 | reverse complement strand
CCAGCGAACAAGGACTCCTCGCCTCCGCCCACGACCTATCCGAAGGTGGCCTCGCCCAGGCAGTAGCCGAAAGCTGCTTCCGATTCGGCGTTGGCGCAAGAATCTTCCTCGACGAACTCAAAGCCGATTACAAGATCGACGACACCGCCGCCCTCTTCTCAGAGAGCACCAGCCGAGTCCTCGTCTCAGTAGGCCGCGAAGACGACGTCAAGTTCGTAGGCCTATGCGAAGCCCGAGGAATCCCCGTCCACCGCATCGGAGTCACCGACGGCACCAACCTCGAGATCCAAGGCATCGCCAACTGGGAGCTCTCAGAACTTGTGAAGGCGCACCAGGTGACTTTGCCTGAACTTTTCGCCTAAAGAGGTGCCGAATCAGGTTTAGGTTTCTCAAACCTACTAATGGAGCTTGCTTCAGCTAGAAGATAAAAGCCTGAACTTAACCTCATATCTGAAGAAAGAAATGTTCGGAGCTACTACTAGAGCCCGCCTTAAATTTGCGTCATCTTCAAAACCGATTATCGCCCCCCGAACCGACTGCCCTTCACCGGCAAGTTCCTCGACAACAAACCCCATGTACCTCTGAATCTGACCCACAACTTTGTCGCTAACTCGACCACGTTTTAGCTCAACCACCAACAGTTCACGTCCGTCCTTGCTCACGGCAAGTATGTCGATACGGCCAGTATCTGTAGGGTACTCAACCCCGACTCTGGCTCCTTCATCGGTGTAAATGTCGTATTTCTTCCCAAGCTCAGTGCCTTCCCAATTGGCAACCAGAAATTGTTGTAACTGTGCTTCAAGGGCAAAGGACACCTCGTCATCAATAACTTCCGGGTCTACAAATGGATTCACCGCTGGTGGACTCGAAATAAGACTTTCTAGCTCAGCGGCGTAACGAGTCAACTCACTCACCGTGCCAATTGAACCGGCCGAAAAACGAAGTTCTTGAGTCATACTTGCCCGATCAATTACATCGGGGTACCAAGACACATTTCTTCTGTGAGGCAAATTCTCACCTGGCGCATAGATGTATTCGCTCGTAACTTCACCGACAAAATACTGACCCTTGCCATTTGGGGTCAAAACTAGGTCTCCAATTTTGATGCCTTTGGCCACCGTCCAGGTAAATCCGCACGACAGACCGGCGGCAATCTTCGACTTCTCTGGATTCTCTTTCATATACAAGGGGATGAAGCTTGCGTTGAATTCACGCCACTTTTCAGGAAGGCGATCAGACAAGTTTTCTCCAGGAAACCAGTCAACGCCTATAACGCCCTTCTCGCGTGCCTCGGCCGCAAAAATACTTCCTCGACCTGACATGACTCTAAAAATGCGTCTCATTTGTTTTTCCTTCATTTAACCGAGCGTAAAGAAACGTTCGAAGTAGTTTTGTAATTTCTCGGTTACACGAGAGCGCTGACGATCATATTCCCCGGTAGGGCTAAAGATACTTACCGCTGGCATTACCCGGACTAACGCAGTGCCGGCCGTTTGAATCACGCCAGATCTGAACGCTTGATCCATAAGCACTCGGGTTGCTGCAGCCTCAAGCCGCTCATCTTCGATGATCTGTTCAAGTTCTTTGATTCGCTGCTCTGAGACGTATTGAGTCCAAGCCTCATCAACATCGACGCCCTCTTGAACGTTCACCCTCGAAATGAAGTCCTCGATGAGGTCTTTCTTACTTCGAAGCGACATGCTTGAGTCCACTGCTCTGCTAATGCTCGCCTTGATCGCGGTGTTTGCCGCTTGGTCGACCCCAGATTCTTTGAGTTTGCGAATCAGGTCAAGAATGTAGTCAACATTGATCTCGACCTGCTTGATTAGCTCAAGCTCAAAGACGAGGTCTTGAATAATCGATTCCTTCTCAGCGCCCCCTGGAGAAACAAGAACGTCCTTGGTCTCCAAATACTTGCTGCGGTAATCCTGCTGCTGGGCCGGGCTAAGAATCTCGTTCCCAATGAAGTCGTCGAACGAAATCAAGATGTTTCGAAGGCGCATTATCTGGTTGAAGAGAGAGACAAACTCGCGTTGAGCCGATTCACCAACAGGCACAGCGAAATCCGGAAACTTTTCTTGCAATTCAGTGACTAGGTCTGAGTACTCCGAGTAGTAATCGGCGAACGGAGCCAGAATCACAACACCGCCGGCATCCTTGTTGCCAAAGAGCGTGATCGCCTCTTGGGTCTGCTTCTCGAGATCTCTAAAGCAAACAATGTTTCCGTAGGTTTTCACTGAGTTCAGAATGCGGTTAGTTCTTGAGAACGCCTGAAGCAGACCGTGCTGGCGCAAGTTTTTGTCTACCCACAAAGTGTTGAGAGTCGTTGCATCAAAACCGGTCAAGAACATGTTGACCACAATCACCATGTCGAGGTCACGATTCTTTAGGCGCTTGGCCAAGTCTTTGTAATAGTTCTCAAAGCCATTCTCTGAATCTGAGCGGGTGCTGAAGTTCATGTTGAACATGGCGTTGTAATCAGCAATTGCCGACTCAAGAAAGTCTCTAGAGCTGGCATCTAGATGTGCTGTCTCGAACTCTTCTTCGGCCGTCAACCCGGTTTCTTCAGCCTCAGCCTCATTTGCAGCAAAGCTAAAGATTGTTGCCACCTTCAAACGCTCAGCAACCGGCTTATCAGCCTGAGCCTTCTTGAATGCCAGGTAATAGGCCTTAGCGGCACCGATTGACTGCGTGGCCATGATGCTGTTAAAACCAAGAACCCTGCGCTTTTCGAGCTCATAACTCTCATTACGACGAGTCTTCTGATCAAAGTGCTCGAGCACGTAATCAACAATCTTCGAAATACGCTCCGGAGCCAACAAAGCAGCCTCAGTATCAATTGCCGAAACCTGCTTGTCGCTCAATGCCTCAGGCAACTTGAACGTATTCACATAGTCAACCCTGAATGGCAGAACGTTCTTGTCTGTAATCGCATCAACGATTGTGTAGGTGTGAAGCTTTGCCCCAAATGCCTGCTCGGTTGTGCGCAGATCAGGGTTGCCCCCGCTCGAAGCACTAGCAGCAAAAATTGGCGTGCCAGTAAAACCGAACAAGTTGTAATTCTTGAAAGCCTTGCGAATAGCCGTGTGCATATCGCCAAACTGCGAACGGTGACACTCGTCAAAGATCAACACCACACGCTTGCCCTGAACCGGGTGATCTTTGTTGCCCTCAATAAAGCGGCTCAGCTTCTGAATCGTCGTAATGATTATTCGAGCCGACGGGTCCTCCAACTGCTTCTTCAGAATTGCCGTCGAAGTGTTGGAACTTGCAGCGCCGTCTTGAAAGCGGTTGTATTCCTTCATGGTTTGGTAGTCGAGGTCTTTACGGTCAACCACAAACAAAACCTTGTCAACGCTCGGCATCTGACTGGCCAACTGCGCAGCCTTAAAGCTGGTTAGCGTTTTACCAGAACCGGTGGTGTGCCAAACATAGCCCCCAGCCTGAACAGTTCCGAGGTTCTTCATGTTTTCGCTAATGACAATGCGCTGCAAAATGCGCTCGGTTGCCACAATCTGATACGGACGCATCACCATGAGCTCACGGTTCGAAGTGAACACGCAATAACGCGTCAGGATGTTCAAAAGCGTGTGCTTAGCAAAGAAGGTTTTGCCGAAAGCCATCAGATCAAGAATTGGCTTGTTGTTGGCATCCGCCCACCAGCTGGTGAACTCATAACTGTTCGTGCTCTGACGCTTCTTTCCCGAGCCCTGTGACTCCTTCACGCGAGAGTCACGAACAGTGTTGCTGTAATACTTCGTCAGCGTCCCATTACTAATAACAAACAACTGAACATACTCATAAAGCCCCGAGCCCGACCAAAAGCTGTCTCGGTTATACCGCTTGATCTGATTGAAAGCCTCACGAAGTTCAACGCCTCGACGCTTCAACTCAACGTGGACCATCGGCAAACCATTCACCAAAATCGTCACGTCGTAACGGTTCGAGTAATTGCCTTCAGCTTCATATTGGTTGATCACCTGAAGCCGGTTGTTATGAATGTTCGCCTTATCAATCAGATAAACGTTCTTCGATTCACCGCTCTCGCGCTTCAAAACACGAATGTAGTCTTCTTGAATCCTGGCCGTCTTCTCAGCGATGGTGTCGCTCGACGAAGCAATCGACTCACTAAAGAACTTCTCCCACTCAGTATCAGTGAACTGAATCTTGTTCAAAAGCTCCAACTGAACGCGAAGGTTTCGAATCAAATCCTCTTCAACAGTGATCGGCAAATACTCATAAGCCTGCCCCTTCAACAACTCCACAAAAGCACTCTCAAGCTGCGCCTCAGACTGATAAGCATCTTCCTTACGCCCCTCAGCCTGATACTCCGCAACAACAGTGCTCTCACTAGTTACGGCAATAGCCTCAAACTTCTGAATGCTCACGCTACGAGTTCCTTGAAGGTGAGCAGTTTGTCTCTGTAGTGCTCGTACTGTTTTCTTCGAGTGATCAGCTCGGCAGGTAAACCAACACCACTGTCATTGATCAGCGTGTCAAAATTGTCAAGTTGCGCAATTATTTGAAGCTGTTCGTGCATAGGCAGAATCGGGATTTCAATTTTTGAAAATGTGCCAATCCAATGGCGTGCGTGTTCTTTTGGTTGAAAATTCAGAGTTTGAAGGTAGAAGTAAGCGAAGCGTAGATTCAGGCAATCATCTTTAGAAACGAGCATTTTCATGGCCGACGACTTAGCTTTAAAGTGAAAATCGACCCATTTGAATGCCGTCGTAAAATCATCAAAGATGATTGTTGGTGATTCTTTAGTCGCCTCGTAGATGCCATTTGTCTCGTCTGTATAACCAAGAACAAAAGTCTGCCCAGCCGTCAGCACTGGAGTCGGGAAAGTATCAGAATAATTCGAGCTTTCTACAAGATATGGTCCTGGTTGCTTATAGCCAATGACTTCCCCCATCGGAACCCACCGGACCCCCTGCTCACGGAAAGTTAGTAACGCGTTTCGATAGTGCTCGTACTGCTTTTTACGCGCCTCTAGCTCTGCCTCTAGCTCTGCCTCTAGCTCTGTAAAGATGTCAAGGATTCGAACGATTTCTTGTTGTACTTCGAGTGGAGGGTTAGGAACTGGATGATTCCACAGGTATCGCTTGTCAATTTTGGGCATCGAACCGCCGTAAGTCTTCGTCATCAGCTCATACTCTTGGCTCTTCAGCCAATAGAAGATAAAGCGAATTTCGGGGCCCCCTTGAATTTGGTTGGCGACGAAACATACATCGGTGGCCCAGAACTTACCCTTAATGAAATTTACGTACCCAGCGCCGGCACCTGCCCTCGAAATAATCATCGCGTTCTGGCGATTAAAGGCGCTATGCCAGCCAGTTGGAACTGTCCCCGCTCCGTACGCCGGAAATTCTCCTAAGTCACTCATTTGTGTTTTTGTGACCCTATCACCGGCGGTTAGGTGAGCAACTTCATGCAATTTCATAAAAGGCACCCCCGTAGGGCAATACTTTCGGATCAACTCATCGATGTGACTCATCGGTCGCCTTCTAGATCAGCAACAATCGCATCAATCTGTTTACGCAATTCAGACTGACGGGCAACAATTCCCTCGATGTCTTTGTTGAGTTGCTTGATGTCGATTACTTCACGGGTGTCTTCGGCAGAGATGTAGCTGGAGACGGAGAGGTTGTAGTCGTTAGCGGCAATGTCGTTGTTGTCGACTACTAGTGAGAAATAGTCTTCGACGGTTCTGTTTTCGACTGCTGCGAGAATCTTGCTCATGTGGTCGGGCATGAGCTTGTTTTTAGTTTGGGCTCTAGTGAAGAGCGCTGAGGCGTCGACGAAGAGGGTTGAGTTGTCTTTCTTTGACTTCTTAAGAACCAAGATGCAGGTGGCGATTGAGGTCCCGAAGAAGAGATCAGAAGGCAGCTGGATCACTGCGTCTACGTAGTTGTTGTCGACCAGATATTTGCGGATCTTCTGCTCGGCTCCACCTCGATACATGACACCAGGGAACTCAACGATTGCGGCTGTTCCGTTCACTGCTAGTGAGTGGAGGATGTGCATGGTGAAGGCGAAGTCGGCTTTGCTCTTTGGGGCGAGTACGCCGGCCGGGGCATAGCGTTCGTCGTTGATTAGAAGCGGGTTTGCATCGCCGTCCCAGTTGATTGAGTAAGGCGGGTTAGAGACGATGGCTTCGAAAGGTTCGTCGTCGAGGTGCTTGGGGTCGGTGAGGGTGTCGCCATGGGCGATGTTGAACTTCTCGTAGTTAATATCGTGCAAGAACATGTTGATACGGCAGAGATTATAGGTGGTGAGGTTGATCTCTTGGCCGAAGAAGCCTTCGCGAACGTTGTCGCGCCCGAGCACTTTTGCGTATTGAAGAAGGAGTGAGCCAGATCCACAGGCTGGGTCATAGACCTTATTTACCGACTTTTTGCCGATCAGGGTTATGCGGGCGAGCAGCTCTGATACTTCTTGAGGGGTGAAGAACTCGCCACCGGACTTGCCGGCGTTTGAGGCATACATCGACATTAGGTATTCGTAGGCGTCGCCGAAGGCGTCGATCTTGTTGTCTTGGAATGAACCGAAGTCGAGGTCCCCAATCGAGTCGAGTAGCTTGACGAGTAACTCGTTGCGCTTGACGACTGTGGCACCAAGCTTGTTGCTGTTTACGTCTAGGTCGTCGAAGAGGCCTTTGAGGTCGTCCTCACTCCTTGTGCCCACTGCGGAGGCTTCAATGTTTTTGAATACTCGATCAAGCGTTTCGTTTAGGTTGGCGTCATTTCTAGCCGACTTGCGGACGTTCTCGAAAAGCTCGCTAGGCAACATGAAGAAGCCTTTTTGTTCAACTGTTGCCTTGCGCCCAAATTCTGCTTTTTCGTCTTCTAGAGATGCGTAGCGGAAGTTTGTTTCGCCGGCTCTGTGCTGGTGTTCATCCAGGTACGTTGAAAGATTTTCGGAGATGAAGCGATAAAAGAGCATGCCCAGCACATAGGTCTTGAAGTCCCAGCCGTCGATGCTTCCACGAAGATCATTGGCAATCTTCCAGATGGTTCTATGCAGTTCAGCGCGCTGTGATTCTGATGACACTTAGGCCCCCGTTATCCGTTTTTATAAGGATAAACGAGCCTTAGGACATTGGCCTGCAAAGCACCAAAACCCTTGGGCTTGGCCAAAGAATTGATTCAAAATTAGGCTTAGGTAGGGGCCTTAGAACTACATCTTTGCCAGAATGTCAGTCTTCTTAGCCTGGAACTCTTCTTCAGAAAGGATTCCTGCATCTCTCAGTTCGGCGAGCTTCTTTAGTTGATCGGCGTAGTCGACGTTCTGGATTTGGGCTGGGGTTTGTCCTTCGATCACTACCTTTTGAGGGGTTGCTTCGCGCACCTGCATTTGGTTGATGATTGCTAGTCTGAAGCCAGCGGCGTTCTGACGGCTGACGAGAAAGTCGATGTCTCCCCCAGCGGTGGCAACAGAGACGATTTGGCCACCGTCTCCCTTTTTTATGCTCACAGATGAGATTGCCGAAAGTGGCAGTGTTTCAAAGGCATCTTTGTTTCCTCGAACACCTGTGACAGCCAGAGAGAGCCCTACAGTTACAATTCCGGCCCAGACTTTTCCGCTGGAGATTCCGCGACCGCGCTCCCACTCCAAGCGGTCGGGCCAAAGAGTGACTCGAGCGTTCTTGCCTTCACCCTTGGTCATGACCTCGTAGAGAGGTGCCTCTGGGTCAGATTCGGTTTCAAGATAGGAGGTGTTGGTGTCACGCACCACCCCATCAACCGTGCGAGCTCCGGTGGTGAGGTTCTTAGTCATGTCCTCAACACCTTGAAGGGCTGCGTTCTTGAGACCCTCAACGCGAGAGTTAATGATTCCGCCGAGGAAAGACCCTAAGCCGTCTTTTGCCATTTAAATCCCCATTATTGACTCGTAGTTAAACCAAATCTAATGCCAAACCTAGTAAACAAATTCCAGCAATTTCTACCCGTGAGAGATCCACATTGGGTCTACACAAATGTGGTTACCCTCGCCCTGACCTACTCGCCAGACTAGGCAATGTTGGGAAGATGCTTTTTAGCGTGCGTTTGGGTAACTCGTGAAGTAGTCGTTCTTCTTGCGAGCGGTGTCGATGACAGCCCAGAGCCAGATGCCCCAACCAATCGCTCCGCCAATCCACACACCGATGAAGTTCGGCTTGTAGATTTCGCAGAAGCTCAAGTCGATCGTGTTGTAGAGGAGTGCGGTGGTGTAGCAGTCAATGAGCTGCTGCTGGACACCAAAGTTGAGCAAGTAGGAGACCAAAGCAACTACGTAGGCAACAAAGCCGACACCAGCGCCGATGAAGAACTTAGCCTTGTCACGCTTGAAGGTGTAAAGCCAGGCCCACTGCCCGAAGAAAATCGCCAGCAAAATCGCTGTGGTTTTGCTCTTTAGCTTTGGCACTATCGGAACGTATTGTGCCGGCTGTTGCGGGATGTTTTGAGGCGTCGGCTGTGGCGTCGGCGCCGCTGCATTTGCCACAGGGCTGCCACACGAAGAGCAGAAACCAGAGCCAGCCGCTAACGCGGTGCCACAACTAGAACAGAATTTGGACATGATTTCCTCTCGATGGTGCCCCAATAAACCTGTGCCCGAATGCAACTGCTCAGGCGGGACTAAGTCTAGGGGCGAAAACGGGGGTTGGTGCGAAGTGAAACGGGTTCTGACACGTGAGAAACCCTCTAGACTTTCAAACGAAACTAGGGGGCACAGACCATGAGTGATTTCAACTGGGGATCCGACGATTCCACGACATTCACACCGCAAGCAGCCAAAGCGCCTAAGCAGGGCGGCACCAACCCTCTCATCTTCGTAATTGTCGGGGTTATGGCACTCGTACTCGGTATCGGTGGTGGGTTTCTTGGTTCGCAGTTTGGTGGTGGCAACGAAGCCAAGCCGGCCTCGACTCTTCCTGCCACGACGGTTGATCTCTACAACCAGCCCGACGACATCGAAGGCTTGGTGAACAAGGTTCAGGAAGCAACCGTCACCGTTTATTGCGGTGACTGGTCAGGTTCGGGTTGGGGAATCGACCTGAAAGATGATCCCGACTCAACTGCCGACGACGCCTACCCTTTCGAAATCATCACCAACTACCACGTGATCGACACCTGCCTCGATGGCGAAAACATCACTTTCAAGATTCACGGTTCTGAGACCGAATACCCGGCTAAGTTGTTCAGCTACGACGACACCTTCTACAAGGACCGCGGCTGGGGTGACCTTGCGATCATCATGACAGCCACAGAAGTGAAGGCGCTGAAACCTGCCAAGGCAGCTCCAAAAATCGGCGCTTGGGTCATGGCGGTTGGAAGTCCGGGCTCTGAGTTCCTCGAGACCACAATCGACGGAAACGTCAACTTCGGACGAGTCACCAACTTCATCCTCGAACGTCACTTGGTGGTAACAGACGCAGCTATCAACCACGGAAACTCGGGTGGCCCTTTGGTCAACAGCCTCGGCGAGGTCTTGGGTACCAACACCTGGAAAGAAGCGAGTCAGGGTGCCAACGGAATAGGCTTCTCAATTGGCATCCCGGTAGTTTGCCAAGAGCTGCTCGACTGCACTGAAGACAGCGAACTACTCTGGTAAAAGCGCTGCGGCCAAGGAGATAACGTGAAGACTACAGCGGCCCTTTGGAAGGCTCTCTTACCCCTTTCTCTCATTTTGACGCTTTCAGCTTGCTCAATCACAGAGACACCAAAAGCTGCACAGCCTGAATCAACGAGCTCTGCCTCGCCGGACAAAGTCGATGCTGAGTATTTCGACTTTGTTACTGATACGAGTGGCTTCATGCCATTTGTGGAAGGTATGGCGCTCGACCAGGCTGTGAAAGTTTTGAACGCATCCGGACTCGATGCAACATTCTTCGACGCTAGTCCGCTCAAACAGAAAATTGAAAAACTCAGCGATTGGATTGTGACGGAGCAGCCTGAGCTAGGAACGGAGTACCCTCGCAACCAATCTATCCGCCTTGGGGCACTGAGAAAAGGTGATCCGACTGAATCTGACGCGACAAAATTTCAGTTTGAACTCAGTCGCGAGGATCCCATTGCCCCCAACTTTGTGGGCATGAACCTTGCAGAGGTTAAAGACGTCGCCGAAAAAACAGAAATGTATCTTTTTGTCGATGACGCCTCCCCCGAAGACAGGTCCGTTTTTAACTCAAGCAACTGGGAGGTTGTCAAACAGGATCGACGACCGGGAGCTCCAATGAGCCAAAACTCGATGCATCTCACTGTGCAAAAGATTGGTGAAAAATATGCAGATGCACCTCAAAAGGATCTTCACATTGGCGAGATGCAGTTCTACGGAACAATCGAAGGCTACGAAGCCGAGAGTACAAGTCTCTTTGGACCACCCGAAATCAACTTTGTCATTGTAGACGGAGCGCAAATCGCACTCGACTTGATCAGCCCATACACCTACGGCTGCTTAGATGCTGGTGACATTGAGTTAGCGGATAAAGACAAGAAAACCCTGTTGCCGATCGGCACAAAGGTCAGGGTTGTAAGAACAGACCAAGAGAACGAGGAGTTGGGGGTTATCCACTTAGTTGAGAATGACAACCTTCTTGACCCCTTCCGCAATTCAGCAAATCAGAAACTTGTTGAAAGAGGGTTTTGGATTCCTACCCAAAGCACCAACTACAGCGAAGTTTCGTACAGCTCGAAAACACGTTACAAGATAGTGAACGAGTACCACACGCCACTCCAACGCAAATATTTGGAAATCATCGTGAAGAAAGCTACGACCGCACGCATTGCCAAAGTTGGTGGACAAAAAACATGTTTTGCCATGACTCTGCGTTACGAAGCACAAGAGCGGGTTGCAGCTGCTGCTCGCAAGAAGGAAGAGGAACGATGGGCCCGAGAGTTGGAGAGACAAAGGCGACTCTGGGAAGAAGCCCACTCATGCGCAGGCGGCGCTAGGGACGGGGATGGCGACGGAATTTGTAACGAGGGCTAGTTTTCGCAGGCGATTCCATCGCCATCTCGATCCATCTTCTTGTTTGCCGCGTAAACCTTGGCATCGACCCTTGGCGTCTTTTTAGTAGCGCCACCAACATTGCGCGATGACTTGGACTTGGCGACACCGCCTGGGTAAGTTTTTCGAAGTTCAGTGCAATTTTTGAATACTTTGCCAGACAAAGGCGACGCCAGAGCTGAAAAACCTGCCACTGGGGCAAAGCTTAGGGACCCAATAAGTAAAAGTGAAACGCTCAGTCTCTTCATTCCAAGACCCTTCCTGATATTTATGCAATCAGCCAAGAAGGCTGAATACCCGTTCTAGTTGCAAAGCGGTGTCGTTGCTAGGGCCCGCAGTCTGAGCGACCGAAATAACCCAGTTGCCGTAACGGGCTGACGACCGGCCAACAGAGCCGGTGGCAATCGAAGAGTATTCCTGCTCGTCTACGCTGGCAGTTGCAAAAACTACAACGTACTCAGATGCTCCGGACTTGTGAACAACCGCTCCAAGAGAATCTTCTGACCAAGCGTTCTTCGCATTAGCGCCGAGTTCAGCAGGCTCGTCGAGTACATCGCTGACAAAGCCTGCTTTTCCTAAGACCAAAATGATTTCGAGAGCGTTCTTGTAGTCCGGCACCGGAGCTGGTGTTGGCGCTTCCGGCTCGGGCATTACCTCTGGCTGGGGTTCTGCAACCGGTTCTGGCGTGACCTCGACGACGGTCTCGACAGTGGTTTGAACTTGGGGAGCCTGAGCAGGTGGCATTTCTGGCTGAACCAGTGGGTTGCCACACTTGGTGCAAAACTTTTGCTCTGGAGTTACCGGGTTACCGCACTTGGTGCAAAACTTCATGGTCTTTCCTCTCGCTACGCCTAAGCGTTGCCGTCCTGTTTAGAGATTCCGTCTTCGCTGTCTTCTGAAGGCATTGGGGTAGGTGTTGGCTGGATCACTTCTTGATCGAATCCGCCCTGAATTGAAGTGATTGCAAGGGTCACTGCGGTGACGGCAATGCCAACAGCGAATAACGCCCCAACGACAATGAGAATGATTTTGACAGCGGGATTCGAGCCCGATGCCGACTTGCCAGCGCCCTTTAGAGGGTCGGACTTGCCACAACCCCAACAGAAAGCCGAACCGGGCTCCAAAGCGTAGCCACAGGACGAGCAAGAAGCCGAAGCGTTCACGGTGTTCCCCCGATGTTTGTGAGTTTTGATTCGATGCTCTCTGAGTTTAAGGCACCGCGATAAACCGCGTTAGCGGCACTATCTAAAGTCTTTTCTTGCGCCCCCGTCTTCCAGCTTTCGGGCAATGCGACTTGTTCGATGAAGTCAGCAGCTAATCTAGCCAGATTTTCGCGACCTACCAGGTCGGCCTTGTCGGTTAGCAAGACTGCGAGAGGTAGAACCGAAAGGCCCTGCTCACGATTGTTTCGGTCGAAGCTGAAGCATTCCGTGCAAAGTTCATCGATCTTCTGGACTAACTTGCCAATGATTCCGCTCGAGAACGCCTCCGTGGCAAGATTCGCCCATGCGACTGCAAGGGAGGTCGGCAAAGTTCCTGTCTGCTCGCCCAACAGGAAGTGCGGGTTGTGGCCGTCGGCTAGCTCACGGCTTCTAGGCGCTGACCAGATGTCCGAGAAACCTGTTTGCCACGCAAAGTCCAAAGCGGTAAGGCGTGTGAAAACAGAAACAATTGCGAAGAAGTTTTGCTTTTGGCCTTTCGGCACAAACGCCGGTCCACCGGTTAACTGGGAATGCGCGAAGCCGGTCAGCAAAGACTTCAGGTTGTTCAAACCCTTTACCGCGCCTAGGTCGAGCCTCAGTTGTTCGCGAAAATTCGCATCGAGCTGATAAAAACCCGAGTCAAGAATGGCGGCCTCAAGCTCAAGCTCTCCCCTGGGGTTCAACCAACCAGCAGAGTGAACGAAATCAACAGGCCGTACATTCAATTTCTTAGTGACCGGACGCATCGCCTCGACGATTTCTGGCCAAGAATCCCAACTGAAGACGAAGCCCTCATCGAAGCGATTGTCTCGGCCATAGCATTTGCCAGCCGTCGCAACGCGTACCAACCCGTAGGTATCTTCGCCAATCTGGGAGAAAGCCCAGGACTTCGGCAAAGCCTTAAACTCAGCCGTTGTAATCGAGTCAAGAGTCGGCTCGATCTGGTAACCCATGGTCAGCGAGTTTTTCGGAAGTCTGTCGGCAAGCGAGGCGATACTCGGAGCGCCCGCAGCGAAGGCACCTGGAATGACAACACTCTTGTACTTTTTTGCTACCCCTGTGGTGTACGGGCCATCAGACCTGCAATCGGTGTAGATGAACCGGGCAATCATGCGTTGTTGGCCAGAGCCCACCTGATTGGGTCACCGATTCGGAACGATGAGAGGCCGTGGGTTCGGCCCTTTACTCCCTGGCCCAAGGCCGAAACCACGAAGTATTTCACACTTCCCGTCGGCCAACCCATTGGATCCAAATCCAAGTCAGCCTCTGCTGATAGGCGAATAAGTCGAAGGATTGCCTTGGTTTCGGCATGGACGTCACCGGCATCCAAGTAGTTGAAATCCCTCTTAGCTGCTGCGTTGATTTTGGTTGGATGCGTGGAGTACGGGTCGCGGTTTATCGCCATCGCCGAGTCTATGGTCTCTAGGAACGTGAAATTTCCTGTCTCCATAGCTAATTGCACAGCGTCAAACTTGGAGATGGAAATCGCGATTTTCTGCTTGGGGTTCTTGCGCGAACCGATTGGGCCGATTACTTCCTTTAGGTTCTCCCAGATCACCGCAGGTTCCGCGGCATTTTCTTGAGGCACAGCCATCGAACCAATAAGTAGCCTTCGAACCTCTGGCTGTTGAAGAGGGTCAAACAAGAAGATAATCAAGTCGGCTTCTTGAAGGTCATTCTTATACAGTTCTAAGGTCGACGTCGAAGACAGGTCTTCGCCGGCTAGGTCTAAGAACTCAAACTCCCCGACTGGCGAGTTTGCCGACAAAAGAACTTTGTAACTAAATGTGGTGCGGGGATCATCTACGTCAGTGCCAACAGCCACATCTGTGAAGTTAATTGCGCTATCCGTTGGCGGAAGCGGCTGACCTGTGCGGACGAAACTTTCCAATTGTTTGGAACGAGCCTGCGCTTTTGAATCACCAGGCTTAGGAACGAGCTTGCCACCAAATGTTGAACCAAACTGATGCTCAAGATATTGAAGCAGAGCTGCGAGGTAGGTAGTTTTACCAGAAGCCTTCGCACCCACGATTGCTATCTTTAGCTTTCGTTCTGGGTTTGCAATAACGGCACGGCCAACTGGCTCTTGCAAGCCGTTGCCGTTCATCGCGAACTCGTCGTCCTCGTTAATCACAAACACCTTGGTTTTGATTGTTGGATCGTCAAAATAAGCGACGAATCGATTACGGCCCGGTTGGTCGAGCTGGAGTGGCGTGCCGGCCTGGCTCACTAGCTCCTGATATGCGCCATTTGGACTGAACGAAGCGAGATTGATAGGCGCAAAGGCCAAAAAATGATCTGAAACGTTGTTTCGTTTGATCATCGGGAAAACCGGATCCAGCGCCTTAAGTTGCTGGAGTGTCAGGGAGGTGAGGTAAACAGGTTGGTTATTTTCGTCTAGGCCAAACTGTGGGTACTCAACAAAGAATTCAAGTTTTTGCTGGATTGGGGCTGAAGTTGCTGGCTGTTTTCCACGACCAAACAGACCACCTTTGGCTGGAGCCGAGGCGTTCTGCTGCTTGACTCGGTAACGAACAGTCACCCGACCTGGGTAAACGTACTCTCGGTGTTGACCTTCGTTGTTTTGGCCGTCGAAGTAAGCCGAAGTACCGCGCACGAAAATCTTTCGGGGTGTTTCGGCGAGGTCATTCTTCTCAAATCGAAGTCCACCGAAGACGTCGTACTCTTCTTCACGAATGAAAGTCTTGGTAGGCAAGAGGTCACGAACATCGTCGAATTCTTTGTTGAGGTCAGTAATCCAGACCTCGAACGTGGTTGCACCTGTTGGCACTTCAAGTCGCATTAGGTGGTAATCAAAGAAATCTTCGAGACCCAGGACCTCCAGATCATCGACAATGCGAAGCACGAAAGGCTTGGTGATGTAGACGTCGTTACCTAGTTTGCAAACGGCGGTGTAGGTGATTGTTGATGCGGTGATGCCATCTTGCGTACGAAGAAGTGGTACTTCCTTGTAAGTGCGAACACCATCTTCGATGTCTGGGTTCTGTAAAACCTTCGAACCAATCTCTGACTGGAACTGTTTATCCTCAAATTCTTCGAGTGTGAATTGCGTGTTTCCTCTGGCGACAAGAGCGTTCTTGGGGACATCGATGTTTTGGTAAAGCTCGAGAACCGCACCTTTTTTAGTGATGTCGTCAACGCGAATGGTTACGTGGTCATCGCTCGGGTTTCTTTGGACGGTGAACTTTTCGATTCTTGGGACAGGGCCGGGAACGACAACCTTGATGGTGATTGCGTCCTTCTCGGTGGTGTCGGCTGGTGTGCTCTGGTTGAAGCGCCACTCCAGATGTGCGCGATATTCGAAAGTCTCACCGATGTCGACCATGACGTCGTTCCAGAACGAGTCGGCCGGTTTGCGTGTCGGCTCAGAGGTTGGGACCTTAGGCAGCTTTTTGTTCGGCTCTGACTTGAAAATGACGACGGTTGCCTCAGGGTCGTCTGTTTGCCAGGTCAAGGTGATTCGGCTCGGGTTCTTCTGGGCCTCAAAACTTAGCAGGCGCCCAAGAGCTCGCCCCTGACCGATCTTGTAGCCGGGTTTGCCTGGTTCGTCGAAGCGGAAGACGGAAACGTAGCGGTATTCGCTCGAAAAAGTTCTGGAGTTCTTTGTAGTTGGCGGAAGAACGACAAGTTCATCGACACCCGAGTCGATAGCGTCGGGGAATCGCTTCTCGCCAACTGCAAGTACGAAAACAGCACCTTCGGCTTTTGGCCAACTGAGCTCGAACATCCCGGCTTCATTGGTCGTGACTGGCAAGAAGTCAGAGCTAGCGGCTGAAATGTCTACCTCTCGGTAGTCTTCTGCATTCAAGCCAGGTTCGACTTTGTCGAGTTCTACTGGAACCTCAACCTCGAGGGGGGCCTCCACGATCTCAGCCACCGGCTGAGCAGGGGGAGAGTCTAAATCGAGATCGAGATCGAGATCGAGGTCTTCTTCCTCTTCTTCGTCCTCATCAATCGAGTCTTCGATGCTTTCTTCTTCAGTCGCCTCTTCAGCAACTTCTTCAATAACAGCCTCTGGTTCTTCGAGGCCTGGCTCTGGCTCAGAGGGTGCGGGGTTAGCTGCGGCGATGATCGCTAGAAGGGCTTCGATTTGTTGTGCGCTCAGGGCAACATTTGCTCGGGCGGCGAAAAGATGAGCCAACTCTGCTTCGGTCTGAGCGCTTGGGTGTTTGGCCGCAATCATGAGGAAAGGGCCGAGGTCACTGCCTAGACCTAGGCCAACGCGTGCGGCTTCGAGAGCCGAGTAGTAAGTCGCCAAAATTCCCCCTAAAACATCTCAACAGTTAGTCTATTCATTGTATTGGAGGGAACATACATGGCTGTTTTAGCCCTAAACCAAAGGCAATCGCTGAACGGTGACCAGTTTTTCGCTGACTTCAAGGGAGTCAACCTTGATGACTTGCTACTGGTGAAACTAGGCAGCACCGAACTTGTCTTTAGCGAAAATGTTGATGTTCCTTTCCTGCGCTGGCAACACCGATTCGCCGGTGAACTGCGCGCCTTGGTCACCTTAGGCGAGGTTCCTGACGAGCTCGAGACTTTCTCGTTTCAAGTGAGAGCAGTCGGGTCGACCAAAGCATCTTGGACACTGCACCACCCGAGTTCAGGTGAGATGTATCAAAACTATGACTCGACCATCGAGGCAGGTAAAACGCTGGAGTTGCTTGAATTCACAAGAAGTGGAAACAGCTGGGTGATCTGCACCAAGAATCAGACCATCGGTGACGTGCCGCTTCCTGAAGAACAATCCAGATACCCGGAGCATCTGCGAGACCTAGCGATGGCTAGCAGCAGTTTGAATCCAGGTGACTGGAGTTCGGTCCGCCTGTTCATCGAGGTGAACGAAAATTCTGTGGGCAACCTGCCGACGCAGTTGTACCTGGACACCATCACGGCGGTTCAGGCGATCAGCGCGCGAGTCAAGCTCGCTCCGATGGAAGTCACCTACGCTAAGTTCGGCACGAACCCAGTGGCTATTGAAGACCGAATCGAAGAACACCACAGGTTACAGCTCAAGCTAATTGCGGCTAACGGATACAACAGTTCGATGCCAACGACAGATCAATTGAGCGAAAGAGTCGATTCTTTGCCGAGTGGCGGAGTCCTTTTTGCGCTAGTGAACACCATCGGAGGATTCGATGTGCCCGGCATGCTCGAGCGACTTGAGACTAAGGGTGCGTACCTATACCTGCTGGCGATGCGCCCGGTTGCATTTGGAATTGTTCCTGACTTGGGTGGAAGCCCTAGGCTGAAAGGCTTCGCCGTCGCAGACTTGGCCAATCACTCGCCTAGATCAGTGGTTGAACTGCTTCGTTCCAAGGACTAGGCGGCGAAGAGTCTCTAGGTGACGCCTTAATACGGGCACATTTTGCAAGGAGCCAAACACTCAACGCGAGTAAGGCTAGGCCGATGAAAGCCATCACGACCCAAACCCCGCCGGGAACCAGCGTCCAATGGCTGTCATCTTTCAAGATTGGGGCGTCGACTTCCTTAAGAGCGAGGGCCGTTACGTCAAACAGAGCATCCACGGCTTGTCTAAATGCGGCTTCAGATGTCAGCGCAGCCAAAGCGTAAAGCAGCCACCAAGAACCAAACCAGGCGAGCGCAACTGCTGTGAGCCGGTTTGGCCAGTACACGGTGAAAATTGCTGCCGCTATAACCGTAAGCACCGTGACCCAAAGCCACCCATCGAGCCCCGACGCCCAGCCTCGAAGGCTGTAAACCGGGCCATCGACTCCGAGAATCACGAACCAGGGTAAAAACAGCGCGAAAATCATTAGCCACGCGAGGAGGCCGCAAGCGATAGCAAAGCCGACTTTGAAGCCTTTGGATGCCTCGGTTGGACGCGTGGGTTTACGGAGCTTGTTCTTGGTTAGACCGATAATTAGGCAAATTAGGAAGCTCAAAATTGGCGCGACGGCACCGAGGACACCCCAAAGACCTGCCCGCTCAAGCGAGAAACTTGCTGCGACTGCAAATGTCGCCAAACCCCAGAAAACCGCTGTCGCAAGCCACGCGAACAAGGCGAGGGATAAAGCGAAGTTCAGTACATCCACTAGTAAATTGTGTCGGTGGCCGAGTCTTCTTGGGCAACTGGAGCGGCCTTTGGAGCTGCCTCAACTTCGAAGGTCAGATCGCCGGCGTTGAGAGCCTTGGTGACTTCGAGTCTGATCGCCATAAAGTCCAGTTTGCGTGCGGCAAATGTTCCACTAGCGCTGCTTGTCTTCTTAGGTATGTCCGAATCAAGTTGCAGATTGCCGTCCACGAAAAGTGCCGACTTTCCTTGGTCAATCGCTCGTTTACCCTGTGCGTCAGCAATCTGGGTGAAGATCGGACTCGAAGGCAACGAGATACCACCTGATGCAAGCTCAGAAACGAAGTCCAACCCCGTAAAGGTTCGGCTCTTGTCTATCGCGGTTGGAACCTTGACCGTCGAGTTTCGGTAGGCGTTTGATCCTCCAGCCAGTCCCTGAAGTACGTTGCGGCTTCCATCGGCAACAAGAGCGCCAAATTCAGGTGTCTTGGCCTTCCTGGCTAAACGAGCTAGGTCGGAGTTTTCAGTTGCCTTCACATCGAGCCAAACACTGTTGTCGAATCCGGCCGCTAGAACAGAGTTCTGAACGGAGTTGAGCAACCAACCGGTGTCGTAAAGGCTCGACTGAACCGACTTGGCCAAGTTGTTTGCGGCATCTTTGTCGGCTTCGATCACAGCTAGCGACATCGAGTTTGGCAACGACTTTGGCATGGTTAGCTTGCCGCCAGAAACCTTCGCTGTTCCCTTCTCGCCCCTGTGAATGAAAGGACTTACCACAGCGCTCCAGGCAAGGTATTGGCTGTAGTAAGAGTTCAAACGGTAAACCTCTTGCCAAACCAGACCGCGAATCTTTTCGACATGGCGGAAACGTTCGAGTCGATCGTCGATCGCGTTTTCGCTCTGATGCAACGCCTTTAGCTCGTTCCAAATAACCAGTGGACCGAGAAGGTTCCAAAGTAGCAAGACGGCGACGACGATTATCGCGTACGCCCACCAGTTCGAAGCCATCACAGGCCATGTGCCACTGGCAAAGAAGAGCCAAACAGCCTGGGCGAGCCAAAGTGCACCGGCACCCAGAGCAATGTACTTACTACCTGCAAAGAAGCGCTTGTAAGCCTCGACAACCCTGTCTTTGTTGCGCTCGTTGACGTCGTTCAATGTGGTGACGTCCATGTTAAGTTCGCTCACCAAAGTCGACCAGGCCGAAACCGCGAGATTAATCTGGCTCGCGATTGACTCGCCGACCTTCCAGACGAAACTCGTGTTGCCATTGATCCATGTGCTCAGTTTGTTCTGAAGCGTTGCCAGTTGCCCGCGATCAGCAGGGGTGAGGTCGCGCCCATTCTTCTGGCGCTCGGCAAGTTCGAGCAAAACGACTTCGGCTGCTAGAGGGTCATCGGCAGTGAGCTTGCGGCCTTTGAAGGCGCTGGCGACATTCACGGGAATCTCGAAGGCATCTTGAGCCACGTTTGGGGCGATGAACTCCGGCTTGGTGATTACTAGACGTCGGCCAGCGACGGTAGGTGGTTGAACCCCTTCGTTACCGGCAGAAAGCTTTGAACCGTCGGCGAGGCTGGCGGTCACCTCAACGAAGTCATTCCAGAGGTTTCCTGGGCTTGACGGTGCAATACGTTCGGAAGTTTGAATCGCTCCAGGCTGCGCGCTAGCTGAAGCGAACTCGTTGTCGCTCAACTGAGCAAGAATGTCTGAACCCGAAAGAACGGTTCCACTCGGGTTGTTGTGTGCGGTTACGCCACCCACAATCACGGCAACCTTGCTCTCAAATCCGTAAAGGCCCTGAACAGGTGTCGCCACCTTGAGCTTGAGGTCATCGACCTTCCGCTGAAGGGTCAGCATTAGAAGCTCTGGGGTCTTCTTCATCGCCCACTTCAAGAATCGGCTTAAACCTTGGAAGAACGAAAGCCCGTCCACCTTTGACCGGTAATCTGGCCAAGTTTTTTTGAACTTCAGCTGTTCGGCATGAGCGGCCATAAACGAATCGACAGTAACTCGAATGAAGTCCCGCTCCTGACCAGGCTGAACAGTCTCAAGAGTCACACCTAACTGGGGATCTTTTGGTGCTGGCAAAGAATCCTGAGCGGAGGTAACTAACTGATCTGTCGCGGAGGTAACAAGCGCGGACGCGTCGACATAACGCAGGAAGGATCGGCCAACAATAATCTCGGCTTCCAAGCCAGCCGGCTTCAGCTGGTTTGGAAGTCCCGGCTCTGCCTGGCCAGGCCAGAGGCCGGCCACAGTCGCGAGCTCCTTGGCTGCATGCTGACTGTAGAAGCCAGACTTTGAAGTGACGGGAACAGCACCTTCTCCAGGTTTGAATCCATCCACCGGCTCAGCCACATAGTTCAACTGCTGCAGGAAGAAAGGAGACGACTTCAGCTTTGGCAGTGAATCAGTCGGAACAACTACGTTCACCAGACTTGAAAGCTTCGCGGTTAGGCCCGCGTAGTCAGCGAATGCAGCTTGGATCTCTGCGTAAGTGATCAAAGACGCGCTGTCGCGTAGCGGCTGAAGAACGTAAATTTCAAGCGAGCCGATGCCCTGAGCAATCCAGTCGTTAAGCGAAAAGGAGTTTTCGCTGTCGGAATCGATGCGCAAAACCATGTCCGGAGTGTCCAGATTGATCCAATGTGAGGACTTCAAAAGCCCTGAAGCGGTCCAATCGCGCACAACACCCAAGACACCAGTTACATCCTGCGATGCGACCCGACCGATGATTACGGTGTTCGACATTTAATAAATCACTTCGTCCGGTGAGGATGGGCCATCATAGGTTTCAGCAACTACGCGCTGTTCCATGCTCGAGAATTCTCCGAGCTTTGGCTCAGTTCGGTGCAACTCCTGAACCAATTCCTCACAAGCGGCAATGATGTTTGGTGCTAATTCTCCGAAAATTTCGAAATCGTAGAAGTTCTCCTGAGTCGGTGTCTTGTTCCAGTGGTCTTGAGTCACCTTGATCCAACTCTTGAGCAGGTTCTCCGCTTCGGCCTTGAGCTCATCGGTTCCAGGCTGGGATGTAGTTAGTGGAGTGAATTCGCTACCCCCTACAAACCATTCGTCCAGCTCGGTCTTGGATTCGGTTCGGACTCCGTAACCGTTGCTCTTCAGATTCTTACCTAGTCGGAAAAGTTCCATATAAGGAGTCATGGACTCGTGCGAACTTCCGTAAACCTTGACCAATGCAAGAGGAAGAGACTCGAGCAAAATCGCCGGGACATTGAGTCTGTCGGTGCTTTCACCCCCGTTTCTCAAGCCAAGAATCTTTGCACCAAGAAGTTCTTTAGAGAACTCGACCCAGCGGCCCGCCTTACTCATGTCGGGCTGCACGAAAATCTTGACTGTTGAGCCTTCGATTGTGAGTCTGCCCGAGAGTCTCGCGACAAAGTAGCCACGAAGCATGGCATTGATTACGTCTTGCCCGACCGGCAAAGCCTGAGGTAGGGTTCGGGATCGCTGCAACAACCAGAATGCAGCAAGGTTGTTTTTGGTTTTGAGCGTCTCATAGGCCTTACGAATTGGGGCCGTGAGAGACTCCATGGCCCACGGGTAGTAGAAGCTTTCGAATCGGCTGAAAATGGTAATTTCAGTTCGGTCGGCAGCTGGATCACAGGCGTCCTTGACGGCCGAAACAAATTGCTGAGACTTGTTGGCTGTAAGTTGAGTGACCGCAACGGAACCTTCTGCGAACGGCAACTTGCTAAAGACGAACTCTAGGTTTGCTCCCATTGTGCTGTCGTGGAAGAATCTTGCGGCACCGTCGTCGATGGATACCAAGGGCTTTGCGAAGTTAATCGCTTCTTCCAAAAGCTGCTTGAGAACATTCTCATTGCCGTTTGCTTCTGATATCCAGGTGCTGAGCGGGGTTCTGCAGTACTGGTCGAACGCGCTCTGGTTTACACCAATCCACTTATTCGCATTAGCCAACAAGTCTCTCGTGTCTAGCTTCAACTTGAAGGCGGGGAGCGTCGGAGGGTTGGTGATTCTGCTCGGCTTCCACTCATTCGTTCTGACAACGTGCGGGTGGGTGCTGTTGCTACTGACGGAATGATCCCAAGTGGTGAAGAAGGACATCTCCTCCGCACCTTTTGGTAGTTTGGCGCGCAAGATAACCTGTTGAGCCGCTTCTTTGAGGGCAGCTTCAAACTGAGCAGGTTCTTTGCCGGTCTCCGCTGTGACGTGCTCTTTGAAAGTCGCCGCAAAAGAATTCGTCTTCGTGAGCAAAACCTCGTTCACGGCCGGCTCGAAGTAGTTTGGAACGTGGTCGTTTGTCGGCCACTGATCTACTGGCGCCTCGCGATACGCGGCAGTTGAAATAACTACTGGTAGTGCGGATAGTTCTTCTTGCAAACCTGCGAGCAGGGTCTTGCCGCTCTTCTTTAGTTGCTCAATTACCTGATTAGCGAGCTCTGGCAGAAGTTCCTTTAGCAGTTCGGAGGTTTTGTTCTTGACCAGACCTTCGATGATTTCAGTTAGATGCTTGTCTAGGTTTGAACGGTGAACACCCCAGTTGACCTTCGCCGAAGGTTTCATGGAGGCCAGGAATCGGTTCACCGTGTCTTTGGCTGCAGATTCGAACTGTGGTTTGTCGGCCAGAGCACTGTGGAGCTGGGTTAGCGACGAACTCAACTGAGTTAGGAGCAACTCAGCCACTTCGAGACCATAAACGGAAATGGCGGCTACGTATGCCTTTTCAATGTCGTTCAGAACGCGAGCAGTCCACTCTTCGAGTGCGGTCGTAGCGACCTGTTTTGCTACCTCTTGGCGGTTCGCCTCTTCGGAGGTCCAACTCCTAATGAAACCGTTGACACCTTGCTCACCCGAAGTCTCCCCTTGGAGCATCGGGGCGACCTTGGAAATCTGATCGGCGGCCAGGGCTTCGATGTTTGCCCTGTTCTTCAAAACACTGGATAGAACGTTTGGAATCGACAGCGCTGAATCACTCGAGTGGCGACCGTCGATGTTTGCAATTTGGAAAAACTGACCTGAAAAATTCTCTGCCGCGCGCGCCTTGAGAGCTGCTGGATTTCCTTCGGGATTTAGAGGGTCAACAAAACCGTTGACGAGGATTTCTACTGCCCTTCGAGCGATGCGCTGAGCGGAGTACTCGCGGTAGCGAGAGCGGCCGGTGCCAAGCTTGGACGAGCCAAAACCGCCAAAGAAGACGGGGTGGGTTTGCACTCCCGCGCTCTGCTTTCGAACTGGACCGGCGAGGCCGGTGTTGTCTTTAGCCTGAGTGAGAAGGTGTCTCGGGTAATTAACTGTCACGTACTCGTGGAACTCAAACTGCTGCTTCTCGTCAGTTAGAAGCGGCGTTAGCACACGCGCGAAACCGCGGTAAACGTCCTCCGGCGTGCTTCCGAATGGGACACCGCCCGTTGACGCGCCAATAGGGAAGGTTAGGAAGGGACCTCTTCCAGAGCTCACTGTTCTGTCAGGAACACCAAGGGTCGGCAGTAGAGTCTTCCAAGTCACATATGACTCACTCCAAGGTGCAGTACCCATTGACCTAGCCGACAAGAGTTCTGAAATGGTAGCCAGTGCGATGCCACCGCCGGATGTCGACACCGAATCGATTCCACCAAACACTTCAGGGGTGTAAACGAAGGCAGCGCTTTGGTCTCCCTTGAATCCCTGGACTTCTGCCGAGAGGGCATTCAATAGGTCTGCGACATCGATGAGCATGGACGCTCCAGAACCGCCAGCCATGCTCGAGACGATAAGAATCAGCGGCGATTGGCCTGCCTGCCAGGTGGTTCCGAGAGTCTCAGAGAGCTTCACACCTGAGGCATCACTGGACATCAGTTCTGTGACGTTTTGCTTGAGAAATGCGTAAATTCTCTCCGAGTTAGCGATTGTCATAACGCGACCGATAGCCCTGTGAGCTCCTGCGCCGCCGGTTACGTCAATTCCGTCACCAAACGAGTCAGTTGGACGCCAGCGTGCGTATTCCTGAAGTGCGTAGTGCCCGTTGCTTGGATCATGCGCCTGCTGAAACTTCTTGTAGGCAAGCTTTTCGTAAGCGCTGTACTTTATAGAAGCATCCTGGGCGAGACCATGGTACTTGCCACCCTTTTGATCGATGGGCTGAGAGAGCTTTCCTCCAAGACTGGCAGCAACCTGAGGTACGTCGATGGAAACAAACTTCCAGCAATCGGGCAGGCGATCGCCCTCCCACTGGTAGTTAGATTTCAGCTCAGCTAGGAGCTCGTCCATCATCAACGACAGGGTCTTTGCGCCCGAACCACCAAGGCCGACTACGAGTACTTTTCTCATTTGTTTACCATTTCCTAGATTCCGACGAATCCGCCGTTGTTGCCGTTATTTGGGTTTCCGAAGCCACTCGAGTCATCACCGAGGATTCCTGCTGCGCTCTTTTGAGGAAGTTTGCTTAGGACGTCGGCGCTGGTCCGAAGGAAGTCGGCGACGAGTTCGGGTGCTGTCGCTCCGTTGAAGTTCACTACCAAGACAAGGGTGCCCTGGCCGCTGGATGCCTCAGCGAAAACATTCACCTTGTTCGGGTCGGTGTGGAAGACCCACTCGCTACCCAAGTTGAGCGACATGTAAGGCTTGCCGTCTCCGGTGGAGTTTGCTCCGACAGCGGAACCACTGATTAGCTCGGCATGCGAGATTGCCTTCAGGCTGAAGGGGTTCACCTTCACCTTGAAAGTGTCGTAGCCGACCGTCGCGGACTTGCGATCGGCGGCAACGTCAATTCGGAAGAAGTTTCTTAGGTCGGCAGCCTGCTGGGTTAGCTCAGCCGCGTTTGTGACAACGCCATTGTCGTATTTCACAGTGAATGCTGCCGACGTTACCGCCTCCGAAACATTCTTGTCGGGGAAGCGTGAGAGCAGGATTGTGATCAAGACCAGGGCCGCAACCGGAATCGCTAAGCCAATGACCATAAAGAATATGGTCCAGAAGATTTGCGAGATGATGTTCGCGCTTGCCAGTTGGGTGGCCGAGAATTCCCCTTCAACCTCGACGGCGTCTTGAGTAACACCCTGCGCATTGGCTGCAAAGACCAGGTTTCCGCGCACCGTACCTTGAGCGTTCACACCGTCTTGCCCGTCAGCGAGCTTGACAGCAATTTCAACGGGCACTTCGACAGTTGCTCCCTTAGGAATCAGGATGTCGTCGGCCGTGCCGGCAGGAAGGAAGATCTGGTATTCGAGATTCTTGGGGAACTGGGTTGCTTCGACGCGAGTCTCTTTAGCGGCAAAGGAAATCTTGAAGTCATCATCCTTGCTGCCTTGGAAAATTACTGTTCCCTTGGTTCGGCTAACGCCATCGATGTTTCCAAAGACCGTGACACCCGAAATTGTTGGCGCAGCGGCGGGAGTGCCAACTTTCACCGCGGTTTGAGTTGAAATTGGGCTCAGGTTCTCGGTGAAGTCCTTGACGCTGACGTCCATTGTCAAAACAAGTTCGTAGTCGCCGAGTTGGGCGTTTTCTACCTTCAACGTTTGCAACTGGCTAACGGTCGCTTTGGTGATTGTCAGATTGTCCAAGGAACTTGGAACCAGGGTCTTCGTTGAGGCATTGCGCAAGTAACCGGTGATTGTGAAGTCCAGGTCAGCGTCGAGGCTGGCAGCTGGAACGACCTGCTTATTGCTTGGGCGCTGAATTTCCAGATTGAAAGACTGGTTTGCAATATTGTCATCGCCCTTGACCAAAACAGCCTTGTCAGACTGGAACTTAGCTACCGCACTTAGGTCGGCGTCGAAGTAGAGCTCCGAGTGAGTATCGTTTCCCGGATTTATTTTCCAGAGACCAACCCAGCAATCGCGGTTGGTCGGGTCGGTGTTCTGAAGAGTGATGTTTAGGGTTTCGGAGGTTGCAGGATCAGCGCCAACCCACTTGGCGACGACCTTAACCGACCCGACGGACTTATCGACGCTAGCGCCGCGGGAGATGTGAATCGGCTCCTTGTCTGCACACGTCGACGCGAGGGTGATACTGAACACTTCAAAGTCTGCGCTGATGCGGGAGCTCAAAATGTTGACGCTTGTCAACGCCGCCTTCATGTCAATCGTGAAATCACCATCGTGATCAGTTGGAACAAAGTCTGGGTCGAGTGCGCGACCGAAAATTGACGGCAGGTTGGAGGTGTCGTCGATTTCGATGAGTTTTCCCTTACCCGGAAGATCGCCACAGCCACCCCCCTCGATTAGAGACCTAAAGGCATCGACTTCTTGGTCTTGACCTTGAGTGGTGTTCAAAGCCACACCGAAAGTGAAGATGTTGTCTTCGACACGAAGAGCGTCGGCCAGGCCACCCTTGCGGCAAATCTCGTTTATCGACTCTTCTTCGGCTTCTTCGTTGTTGCCAGCGTCAAGTAGTTTCTGGATGTCTTTGTAGTCTGGGTGGACCGTCGGCTTTGACTTGTTGAAGGACTGGAAATCGACGCCGTCCTTGAAAAAGACGAAAAGCTTGCAGCTCTCCGAAGGTTTTTCGGCTAACGCTGCGGTAGCTCCCTTGAGGCTCGAGAGAGTGTCTGTTTCACGCTGGTTTGCGTTGGGCTTGACCCACTCGCGAGCGGTGTTGACCAGAGACGTTGACCCATCGGTGGTGCCGGGCTTTAGCTCGACCCAGCTTTGAGACCGTTCAACGAAGTTGTCACCGAAGCCAGCGAGCATGACGTTCACGGAGGTGGAGTAAACGTCGGCAACTCGCTGGAGGCGAGAAATCAGAACTTCTGCGCCAGCGACACGAAGGTTGGTGGGGTCCGACTTATAGACCGAACCGCTTTCGTCCATCATGATCAAGACGTTTGCCGAGCGCTTGTCTTGGACACAACGCGAGAACGAATAGCTTTCTTCGGCGTTTGACGGCGAAGCGACCGAGCCGAGGGCCAGCGAGCCTAGAGCGAGGGCCAGGGTCGTACCCGAGGCGAAACTCTTCTTAAAAAACTTCTTCAACACCTTAGCCACCCGCATTCAAAGTCTTAGAAATCTCGGTTGCCAAAAAGAGACTGATCGTAGTCGAAGAGACCAGGCCCACAATCAGCAGACCAAAGCGAGCAAAGTTGACCGCCTTGCGGTCGTATTTGAGCGACTTGCTCTCGCGTTCAACTTTGCCGTTCGCAAGGTAGAAGAGGGTAAATGGCGCCACGTAGGCCAGAACTGAGACGACCCAGAATAAGAGGTAAGGAACCCACGCGTTGATACCGGTGGGGCTCAAAACAAGCGTGAGGACAAGCACCAAAACTACGGCACCGTAGCCAGCGAATAGTATTCCGAGGGGCTGTTTGCCAACCCCGGTGTCAAATTCGTTCACAAATCCCCCTGCTATGCATGTTTTCAAATCCTAACTGAATCGCACAGCGAATTCACAGCGAATACTTAGGGAGCGATCTGCCGCCACCAAGTGCCAAGAGTCTGCAAGATGCTCTCGAAAACGAGACTTGACGCCAAGTTCGACCAATCAATCGCTAGCCCTTGTATCGCGAGATAAATCAGAGCCAGGCAGGCGATGTGAATGGCAATCATAAAGAGGTCAATGAGCTTCTCGGGGAGTCCCAACATCGATGCGATCTTGCCTTCATCACCGTCTGCCGAATCCCAGCGGATTCGCCTAATAGATTCGCGGAACGCGACACCGGCCGCACCAGATACGCAAATAGAAAGCATGAGCAGAGAAGAGTTAGATGTATCGATTCCCGGAATTGCTCCACCGTCGAGGGTGACCGCCAGGGATGCCAAGGCTATGGCGGTAACGCCGACGAACCAGCCAAACGCCGACCGCACAGTTGTCACGAGGACAGAAATGACTAGGAACGAAACCAGGACGAGGAAGGTTCGACTTGTCCCCGCAAGAGCCATACGAGTTGCAACCACCAGGGTGAAAACTGAGGCTATCGGGCCAGCGGCGGCCACAATGAGGTTTCGAAGCTTGAGATTCCTCTTGAACGAGAAGTGAGTGACTCCCGACATGTCTTTGTCGATCCGGATTTTGGAGGGTCTACCTCCCAGAGCCGCCGCCGCTATCGCGTGGCCGTATTCATGCAACCAAGTATCGAGACTCGCAAAAAACTTGCTCGTGGCAAAGACAAAGCCCAGCGTCAAACCTGTGACGGTTGAAATGACAAACAAGTTTTTGTCACCCTCATTTAGCGTTATCGCCGTGCTGGCGATCCAACTGGGAGATGTCGCTAGAAGCACCAAGACGGCGATGATGACAACATTGAGTCGCCAAACCTGTTTTCTGACAAAAGCGCTCAATTTAGCCGAAGGGGTTCAATCGCGCGAACCAGGCACCGACCTCTTGGGGGGTTACGTAGTCCGATTCAAATAAAAGGTGTAAGTCCGACATTGCCGGTATGAAGTGCACGAAAATCCACCACAGGAAAGCCAATAGAAGTAACGCACCGATGAATCTGCCCAAGCAGCTCTTTCGCGGTTTTTGGTAAACCGGTTGTTGGTAGATCGGTTGATAATACTGAGGTTGAGGAGGATGGTACTGCGGTGGCATCGGTTGCGGCTGAGGCTGCGCCGCTTGAGGTTGGGGAGCTACCGGCTGCTCTTTCGGAGGAAGAACCTGACCTGGTTGGACCCGAGGGTGGTTTAAGGTCTTGCCGCAGTTTAGGCAAGCGGTCCAACTCAACTCGGTTGGGCGACCACAAGCAGGACACACAATCATTGCTTTCCCCTCAAAAAGAAACTCAGGACAACATTAGGCGCAACCTAAACCTGTGTCTAGCCGAACCGATCCGCTGCAACTAGGCTTTAGCCAACGAAGTCACGAAAGGTGATCGATGTCCAAAATTTCTAACACTCTAGAAAAGGGCCTGTTCGCGGCTCGCTGGTTGCTTGCACCTTTATATGTGGGTCTCGCCGCCGCTCTGATTTTGGTGCTCGTCCGATTCTTCGACGCCTTTGTGACCCTGCTGAACTCGGTGCTCGCGCACGAGGCTCACTCGTTCACCCTCGACCTTTTGGCGATGCTCGACCTGGTGCTACTGGCCAACCTGATTCTGATTGTGATCTTCGCCGGTTACGAAAACTTCGTCTCGAAGATTGACGCCGCCAAAGAAGACGAAGATCGCCCGCATTGGATGGGAACCATCGACTTCTCGGGCCTAAAGCTCAAGCTGATCGGCTCGCTAGTAGCGATTTCGGTCATCGAACTTCTGAAGGACTTCATCCACCTCGGCGAAGACCCATCGGCCAAGGTTGGCGATGGAGTGATTTGGCGAATTGTGATTCACCTGGTCTTCGTAATCTCGGGTGTGATGTTCGCAGCGATGGACTACATCGCAGAGAAGATCAAGCCGGGGCACGGCCTCAACTAGTCGAAT
>JACCDN011128539.1_pt1 | contig 29565 bp, 34 predicted proteins | sample 7441691 | NCBI WGS metagenome assembly JACCDN01 (sample SAMN15323439, study PRJNA562643) | freshwater metagenome | isolation source: river surface water | place: USA:Blue River Watershed | collected 2017-08-16 | reverse complement strand
GGGACTGTTTCTTGGGCGACTGTTTCTTTGGCGATTGTTTCTTGGGAATTTGTGGACGAGGTGATTGTTTCTTTGGCGATTGTTTCTTGGGCGACTGTTTCTTTGGCGATTGTTTCTTGGGAATTTGTGGACGAGGTGATTGTTTCTTGGGCGACTGTTTCTTGGGAATTTTCGGGCGCGAAGAAGGAGAAATTTTTCTTGGATTAAGCGACGCACACTCCTGCATCAACCTTCTATGAGTTGGCCCTCCGATCTGTATTTTTCTTTTAGTAACAGGGTTAGTGTCCGGTTTCTTGAGGAATTGGGCGCATGTTTCGAGATTCATTTATTTAGAGAATAGAATTTCGAAAGATCCTTTGCAGAAAATGAAAGTATAAAGAGAGCTCGTAAGATAAGAAAAAATGGCGCTGATTCAGGAATTTTGGACGGATGCGAGTGAGGCCGCTTTTCCTCATATTATGAAAGTCTTGGAAACTAGAATGCTGAATTCCCCGATGTTTGAGCCTCAGTTGATGAGGAAAATATTTGAATATACTCTCTTTAATAAGAAGGAACACACGATTCCCAAGGCAGCAAAACGGGGAAAATTGAAAGTTATCGAGTATCTTTGCGAAGATGACGCGGACCAAGAGTACAAGGGGGTACACTCAATTTGCTTCGCTAGTGAGAACGGCCATCTCGATATTGTGAAGTTCTTTGTTGAAAATGGGCAAATGCACCAGTTTGACGAAGAGGACGCTCTTTATTGGGCGAGCCGGGCTGGAAAATTTGATGTAGTGAAGTATCTTGTCGATGACGCGGGCGTTTCTGCAGACGCAAGCGGGTCAATTGCTCTCGGAATAGCATGCAAAGAGGGGCGCCTTGATGTTGTTGAATTTCTCATTAAAAAAGGCGCAAACCCAAATGCACTTCATGGATATCCGATTTGGTCAGCCGCAGAGGGCGGTCAGTTTGAAGTACTCTCATTCTTGGCTGAAAAAACGAACGCTGACTTCCTGGCTTTTGGGTACCAACCACTTTTTTACGCGTGCAGAGAGGGGAACCTCAAAATCGCCAAGTTTCTCCTTGATAGAGGGATCCGAGCCTACGCCGCGAATGACTCCGCCCTATTTTGGGCAGTTGAACATGGACATCTTGATATTGTAAAACTGCTAGTGGAAAGGGGCGCGAACGTACTCGCACAAAATAATTACTCTGTAAAAACCGCAGCAATGAAAGGGCATTGGGCGATTTTTCAATACTTGGTTAGTCAAGGGGCTATTTTTTGAAAAGGCCTTCATTAATAAAATTTAAAATTTCCATTGATACTTGAGCGCGTGATGAATGAAAATTTTGTTTAGAGAACTGGGAAACCGAGAGACCCTCCGCTGATTCTAATAATGTTGTTGTTAACTCCCACTGGGATGAGCTGGTAGTACTGCGACCACCAATTTGTCCAGGCGGAATTGTAAGCAGAGGTAGGAATATTCTGGATTGCAAAGTTGCTTGTTTGGGACCCACCACCAACTCCGGTCTGGTTGGCAAGCTGAGAATCAGCAGTTCCTTGGATGATAATGGAGACGTTGGTCAACTTTCCGTAGTTAGTTGAGCCCTTGGGGTCAAGGCCGACGAAATCGAGAGAATAGCTGTACATGTGGTATCCAGTATCTGTTGGAATAACTGCACCAGGCTGATACCAAGGCTGCACAAGACTGTAGTAATCTGCGCCCATTGTAGTGAGACGTGCGGTGTTTTCGTACACAAGACTGGCATTGAGCATTGGGTCGGCGGCCTGGGGAAATGGAGGAATAAAGTTGATTGAAGGAACTCCACTGGCGACGCTGGGAAGAGGAGAAGTATTCACGTAGTTAGAATGCTCGGCGCGGTTGGTAACATTCTTAATAGCAAAGAAGAGAACCTTGATTGCATGAGAAAATCTGATATCGTAAGAAGGATTGACGTTGGTTGCAGGAGCAAAGGTCTGAGGAGCGGCGGTCTGAACTTGCTCGATAAGAATATCTCTTGGAGCGCATCCCATTCTCTTTCTCTCGTCGTTGGAGACAATTGCATAATTTGCCCAAATGTAGACGTTGGACAGAGATGGAGCAGACACAACGTTTGCAAGAGATGCGGGGGCGGAAGGAGCGGTTGAGAATGGGTAAGTTGCGTTGGCATAGTCAACCACCAACAACTCAGTCCAGTCCCTGAACCAAACCTGAATTCTCATCTCATTGTATGGCAGAGCGGCAGTGGGAAGGGCAACTCCACTGTCTCTTGTGAAGAAAAGAGGGAGAGGAAGATTCAAAGTAACGGCTGGAAGACTTTCTCCGGGGGCGACTGGGTAAGTCAGTCTTGAAGTGTTTCCAATCATGGTATTGTACCCGACCTGCTTTCCGGCAGGGGTGGTGAAGGCGGCCCAGAAATCCAAGAAGAATGAGTCAAGTCTGTATGCTTGGAGATCGTTGAAAGTAATCTGCACCTCCCGAATCAGGTTGTGCATGAAGTTTCTGGTCCATCTGAGACCAGTTGCTCCTCCACCTGTAAGAAAAGTAACCGAAGAGAGGTCAAGACGGATCCAAGTGGAGAGAAGATAGTCTCCTGCTCTTGTGATGTAAGAGCCCCATTCTTGGCCGAAGTCGGGAGTTCCGTTTGATCGGCTGAGAACAGTTGGAACCTGAGTGAACCAGGTTGACTTCTTTGTCTCTCTGACCATGTAGGTGATGGCCTTGGGCCCTCCATACATGTACTTTTCAAGCTCGTCGAAAGTAGCGAGATCGATGAATCCGGATGTAAGATTTGATGAAACGAATGCCATTTATTATTGCATATTTTAATTTTTTTTTTCTCTTGGGAATTCGCGAAAATGATTGACTTGTTGATGGCGCGCGAAAAACACAGACGTTAAGATGGATTGCGTGCGAAGAGTGGCAGAAATTGTGGAGAGCAAGTCCGAATGCTTTTCAAGTGAAGAGTACGTGACGATGATGAACGACTTGAAAAGCATATTTGAAAGATTGCAAGGAGAGAAGGAAATGAAACCTGAGAGTGAGCTGTATGAAGAACCTACAGAGGATTGGATTTCAATTGACATTGACGTAGAGAGCATTTCCAGCAGCGAAGAAGGAAATTCCTACGGCTCTAGCGAAGAAGAAAACAGCGACAACCAAGAAAGCTCCAACTGCGAGAGCGAGGAAAAGGAAAGCTACTACTCAGAAAGCGAGCAATACAGCTGCGGACTCGTCATCATCGTGAAGGGAGAAGAGGAACCTGACAAGCTTGAAATTATAGTCGAATTCCCAGAAGAAAATTACCACGGATTTGTCAAGATTATCGGATTCGAACGAATGCCGTTTGAAACGCGCGAAGAGTACGTTCGGCTACTAAGAGAACACATCTTTTTGGACGAAGAAACCGTAACGGTCGAGAGCCCTCCCCTCCTAAACATCCCGGAGTGGTCTCTGCGCTTGGCTATCATTCAATAAACCGCCTCCTGTTTTTGATTTACGTCTATTTTTAAAAATTTTTAATACTATCTTTTCGCCAATGAAGAAAAACAACGCAAGGACAACGATAAAGATTCCGGCTGTGATTGCAATGTTCAGGGGGGTTGATATCGCCTCGCAAGCGAGGTCCCGGAACAGATCATTTTGACTCACGTTAATCGCTGCTACATGCTGCTGCTGAGGAATCACAAGAGAGCTGCTCTGCTGCTGCGTGGAATTTCCATAGTACTTTGAAAGCCAGGCCAAATCCACCGTAGAGTAACGAAGATTTTGCTTTGGAGAGTATCCGTTAGTCGTCAAATAAGAAGGAAAGAAGTAGAGCATCACTGAGTTCGGATCAAAGGTTGAAGCGTCGACAGAGTCAAGAGAAAATGTGTTGAGAATGTTCTCGTTGGTCTGTTCTGTATTCCACCCCTGCGTAGCGGCGGCCCAGGCATAAACCTTTTGTGCATCCCATTGTATGGGGTCCCTTGGATTTTGGTGCTCGTGTAGCATTCCTAAAACGTGAGAGAATTCGTGCACGATTGTTCCAACGTCCATCCAGCCAAGGTTCATCGTCGGATTAATTTGATCTTGCTTGCAATTTGTCCCGACAACAGAGTACGATCCTTTGGTTGAATCAAATCGCACGCGCACATCGCCGCCGGAATCCACAAAGTTGAGAGTAAGGGAGGGAACAGCAGGCGCGACAAGCTTAGTCACGATGAGTTTAACAGCGGCTACAAACGTCGGTTGCGCGCGCGCATCGTTTTCAATCTGTAGCTGGTCGGCCGTTAGCGAGTCCTTGATCGCATCAAGAGAATACCACTGGACAAGTCCACCGCACAGTTGCTGGACTGCATCGTTTTCAAAAGAAATGTTTATTGTGTCTCCCTTTTTCCACACTAAGCTCTCTTGAATTACCGCCTGAAGCGCGCCACCTTTGCTCAGAGATTTTTGAAGCGCGCTGTGCGCATTCTCGTCAGGGTGCAATTTTTGGACGCAAATGGGAACGATTCTGCTCATTTATTTATGATTTAGCGGAATAAGTAAGTGATCTCGCTCGATGACTTCTTTGTCCGGACAAAGAATTCTCTCGGCCGCGCAGAACGCAAAAACGTCGCCAGTATCAAGGATATTTCTTCTAAACAAGTCGAGAAAGGGAAGTGTTTGGGGGATAAACTTGACCGAGTTGTGCGCGCCGATATTTTGGAATTGACTGCTCTTTTTGAACGCTTCGATTACTTCCCTTTGATCCTTGATGGTAATCTCCGCGTTGTTTAAGGCCGGCAACTCCTTTAGCAGTTCAGAAACAGTTCCAAAAAACCTTGTGGCTTGCCGCGCGACTTCGAGCGCTCGCATTTCTACTCTGTCTTCTTCAACATCAACAAGTAAAAAGAAGTTCTTTTTCGCTTCTTCCACCGAACCTGGGTACCAGACGCCCATTTCTTCAATATATTGATGGATATGAATATGGCCGCTTACAACGCGCGGAAAACTCTTTGACCAAGAGTCTCTCGTTTGATAAGGGCCGCGAAAAGAAGGAGCGCCGGCAAAACCCTGGTGCGCAAAAATAACAAGAGAATCTCTCCAGTTAATTGGCGCGGTTTCGAGAGCCTCGCTGAATCTTCCTTCTTCAATAAAGGGGCAAAATAGAGCGCGGCCTACTTGCACAACTCTATCAACAATTGTAATGTTCCTCGCCAGTTTGAGCGAATTCATCCAATGGTTGTCGGACAGAAATTGGTGATTGTTCGTGTAGTCGTGATTTCCAACAATGACAAAAGTCTGAATTTGTTCGCTGACTTTTTTCAGAAAAGTCACGGCGCAGTCCATTTCCGGAACCCCGAACCGGTCCAAAATGTCTCCGAGGAGCACTACAGCGTCGCACTTATGTCGCGCGGCCGATTCGACAACGGCGTCAGACAGCGAGGATATGAACTCAAAATTTGACAAAGAGATGTGAAGGTCTCCAACACAAAGGTACCGCATGTTTTCCAAAAGGCGGCAAAGGTTAACTCTACCGTTTTGCGCGTTTGTTTCTCTTTGAAGAAGACGAAGACGAAGTGGATGCAATGCTCGAAGGAGACAAAGAGCGCTTTCTCTTGCGGCGGGGTCTCAGCGAAGTGTTGGAGTCCATGTTGAGCAAAAGAGAAAAGATGTAGTTTGTCATGTAAATCCCCAAAAGCTCGCTTTCTGGAATCTGAAGCGCGCTCGCACGCTGAGAGAGCTCAAACATCCGGTTGATGATTCTGTTTTTGAAATTCACAGGGCTCTCTGCAATATACTCGGCGCGCAAAATCGCAAGATAAAACACCCAAATTTGGCACAGTCCCTCAGATTCAAATTTCGAATTGTACCCCTTAAAACGGTCCTGGAAGACCTGAACTCCGAATTCTGGATTTGTGTCCTCGATGTCGACGAACTCAAACGTGGCGAGCTCTACCATTCTGCATTCTTCTAAAAAGAACAGCTCAAGAGCCATTGAAATTTCAGGAAAAGCAGTTCTAAACTCTGCAACGCCGTTTGGGTCGTACAACTCGACTGTTTTGTGAATCTTGTTGATGATGAGAATATTTGCGTGCTCGTCGTCTTCTTGAGAATTGGAGACAACAGTGAACATTGCGATGATGCTGCTTTGGTTTTTTAGACAGTTTCTAAGTTTGCGGATTACTTCTTTCTGATCTGGTCCTATTTCGCTAAAAGACCCGAACGAATAGTTGGCGAAATCAAACATTATGCCGTCAAGCCTATACAAGGGATAACTTTCTGGATCAGGGGAGACATCGATGCGCAGAGTTTCATCAAGAAAACATCCTTGAAACTCCTCTTTGAAATCGATCTGAATTTTCCTTTTTAGAGCGTGAAGTTTTTCTTCGTACTCCGAGATATCAGCTGCGGTTCCGCGCCAAAATATTTTGCTTTCGTCAAAACTGTTCATCGTGGAAAGGCGCTCCCTCTGGCGGCCACGAAAGATGTTTAGGGACATACTGTCTTCCTCTGGTGATAGGGAAGAAAGCGTCCGCACGCTGAGATTATCCGACATTTTTATTTAGAGAACAAATTGAAAGTTGCAAGTTAGATAAATTAATTATTTTATTGAATAGTTTTCGCAAGATGCTTCGAGCAAAAGTTCTGTTTCTTCTTGGATCCGCATTTTTGTCCTTTTCTTTCTCCCTTGACGAGTATGAACGGGCACTGTTCAGACTCCTTGACCTTGTTCGCGTGCTTCCCGCACAATTCTTCGCCGTTTGCCGCGTTTCTAGAGCATCTAAATCCCTTCGCCGCCCCCTTTTTGGAAATGTAAGTGCACTGATGCTGCGCGTTCTTTTCTTCTTCTTCGGTCAAACTCTCAGTAGATGCCCATTGGGGAACTCTTCTAAAAAGGCAAATAATTCGCGCGCCATTCTCCTTTTCCCTCTCCTGTTCAACTTCAGCTTCTTGTCTCGAACTAAATGTTCCGACTGCAACGTCAGCGCCCCTTCTTCTAACAACAACAACAAACGCGCTCTCACTCATTGCTTGCAAATGGAATGAAATTTTCTTTTTCGACCCCCTCAAACTCATTTTCCGACAATTTTACGTATCCAAAAATAGAAAAAAGAAAAGAGTAAATTTTTTGAAAAAAGGTGAGCGGCGCGCGCTGTCGCGGGTCTTCCTCTTCTTCTCTCTCATCTTCCTCCGATGATGATAGGTATCCGCCGTAGTCGTCGAGATCAAATTCGTCCATTTCCTTCAAAACTGTCAAATTAAATCACCAAAATGATTCTCCGACTTTTTCAAAACTTTCGTGCACGCAATGTCTTTGAAGCCCTTCGCACTTGAGCGGACAAATGAAGCCGCTTTCTGGCTATTTGTGCACGTAAAGCAGCAGTATGAGCTCTTTGATCTTCATTTGATAAAGGACATTTATGAGTTTTCACTCTTTGACAAAGATGAACATACTCTGCCAAAAATGGCGCGCGTTGGTAACGACGCTGTCCTCAAATTTCTGCTTTCTAATTTCACTTATTCAAACTTCGAGATGGAAAATGCTGCGCTGGTCGCGGCGGAAGCTAATTTCCCTCTATGCGTGGATATTATCTGCCCGAACAAGACAAACGTCTTTAAGAGGAAGCTTTTATTTGCTGCTATCCGAGGAGACTCTTTTTTTTCTTTTAGCTGCATTTTTAATTCTATGACGAGGGAGGACCCCGTCATTTACGCGCGCCAAGCCGTGCGGGGAGAAGCACTCAAGGTGCTCAAGTTCCTTTTACAGTTTCGGCGAGTTCACTTTCAAGATATGAGGGAATACGCCAGGCAAATCCAAAGCCACAAAGTTCTTCGCTTTTTTGAGTACGTGGCCAGACATTATCAATAAAAACAATAATTCAAAACAAAAGAATGTTTTAAATTTCAAACTTAGTATTCGGCAGCGATGGCGTTCCGCTACTCTCAGACTGTCTTACTCTCTGAGGAAGAGAGCAGCACATTTTGATGTGGTCAACAAGTTTATCCGAATGCGCCATCTTCTTGATGACATTATTGATGCAGCAAAACTTGATCATATCATCCTCGTTAAACTTTACGTAAACGCGGCTCATTTCTTTCAGAGCGGCGAACTTAAGTTTAAGTTGATGTTAGAAATGGACGTGAAACTTCTCTCTGAAAACGCGCGCGCCCCAACACGAGGCAGCGATTTCGCCGCCGGGTACGATCTGTATGCAGACTGTCGCGCGGTTGTTCCTCCCCGCGGAAAGGCACTCGTAAGGACCGGAATTTCAATCAAGATGCCAGAGGGAGTTTACGGAAGAGTTGCTCCGCGCTCCGGATTAGCCTGGCGGAACCATATTGATGTCGGCGCCGGCGTCATTGACCCTGACTACCGCGGCGAGGTTGCCGTTGTTCTGTTCAATCACTCCGAGAAAGAGTTTGTTGTCGAGCCTGGAGATCGGATCGCTCAGCTTATTTTGGAGAAGTTCGAGTTCGCTCCGATTCGAATCATCTTTGGAGAAATGAATGAAACAAAAAGAGGCGACGGGGGCTTTGGGTCTTCCGGAAACTAGAAGGCAGAGCTGCAAGTTAAGGTAATTACCAATATTCAAAATGGCCCTAAGGAACATTTTGAATCAACCCGCGTTTCCTGGCTACAGAGCTTGCTTGGCCGCGAATAGTTGTCTCGCAGTTCTCGGGCTCTCACCGTGCGTGGGGGCAGCCTTGCTTCCCTTTATTGACACAGGAATAAGCTCCCAAAGGCTCGCACTTGTCGGAATATACGCCTCGCTTTATTCCGCATATACGGCGATAATTGCATGGCCGACCACTGCAGTTATTGGTAAACTTTTGCAGAAATTCAGCAGGCGAGTGGGTGGACCGATTTCAAACCGGCGCTTTTTTTACATGCTTACCGCTTCAAACTTGGCGATTGGTAGCATTCCAATAATTTTTTTTCTTGTTTGCGACTAACTTATTCAAACTGTATTTTATTGATTATTCTTCTTGCGCTCCGTAATTGAGCAAAACATCCAAAGTTTCTCCTTCCGCAAATCCGAGACACACCGAGAGAGTAGTCGCATCCGTCCAGAACCTTTCTAGCAGCATTTCCACAAATCGATGCTTCTTGTGTAGGGTAAACTTGACCAAGACGCAGGGGTTAAATGTGTCGCAGTGACAGTCGAGCGCGTCCAATACTTCCTTTAAAACCTCCACCGACGGGGACAGTGAGATGCACTGGTTCAGAATGTAATTGTTCGGAATAAAAGTTCCGAAAAATAGCTGCGTAGACTTCAAATCTCCGCGCCTCACCGCCCTAGTCAGGATGTCGTAGTTGATGACTTCTTCAAAATATTCGAAATGCTCGAGCTCGTCGAAGAGAATTTTGCTGAGCTGGTGTCTTTCTTGCTCCATCGTCTCGTAAAGGCATCTATTGAGCTGTTCCATCGTCCAAAGGGAATTAGAAATGACCCATCTCAAAATTGTTTCCTGGTTATGTGTCGCGACGAGTTCTGGCGCGCTTTCATTATCCTCCAGCTTGTCCAAATACAAATCAATTGTGCAAAAAATCTCCTTTGGAAAGATTTTGTTTCCAAAGAAATATTCAGACACAATTGCTGCATTGTCATCCGCGAAAATGCTCACGTCCACCATCGCTTTTGTGGAATTGAAAAAGTTTTACGACACAAACTCATTTTCATCGCCTTGCATCCCTTGGAGCACGTGCAAGTTGGGAAAGGTACATGAATTTTCCAATGCTCTCAAGCGCGTCATCCACGCTTGCACGTGCTCTGGGGCATTGAATCTTCTTCAAAAAAACCTCACATTTCAGCAAGTTCTGAAAAACAGTGTCTCCCCGGGCAATTGTCGGGGGCCTCGGGGGAGAGTACCCGGAGTGGCCGATTAGCGATTCCGCGATCTTGTCGAAAGAAGAAGATAGATCGGAATGTAGGCCGTCTGAGATAAGATGCATTTCGTAGTTCTCTGTAAACCAGTGAAAGAGCTTGACTTCCTTCAAGAGGTCAAGAAAATACTCCGCCGTAAGGTGCACAGTTTTCATTTATTAATCAGTAATATTTGCATTTCAGTCCTCCGGAGCGGCCGCACGACTTGACGACGGCGTCTTGCTCTCGCGGACACTGTTGTGCGTCTTGCTGCTGACTTTGACAGGATTCGACGGCGTCGGGGATGTTTCCGCAGCCGCACGATGAGCCGGCGAGATTGTAGGAGAAGGAGCCTCGCGCGCCCTGCAGTATTCCTTTGCAGCACTTGTCGCACTTTGAAAAACAGTGAGTGCACTTTACGTATGGAGCCATCCGGCAGCAGTTTGAGTTGGAGAACTCGAGCATTTGAAAGGGATCGTCGAGATGCGCATAGGAGTTGCGGCTGCTGTTTGAATAGATTGACATTTTATTTTGACCGAAAGAAACTTTTTGCTATACTCGACAGACGTCAGAAAAAAACTCCCCGCACGCCGGGCAAGAATCTTTTGCCGGTATCCATTTATTCAAACACTGGAAGTGAAACAGCCTCTTACATGCCGCGTGTCTAAGAACACATGCGCTTCCTTTTGCAAACTCATCAAAACAAACCGCGCACATCTCTCCCTCTTCTTTTCGAACGGCGCAATCAGAGAATGAGCATGCCCAAGCCGCTTCGTAAAAAGAAAACAGCTCTTCGCTCCAAGGCGCAATCTCATCTTCAAAACTTCTCGTTAGCAAAACGTGCGCACAAAAATGTTGCGCGCAAGAACACTCAAAATACCCAGGCGTCGCAACACAAAGGAACAGCCGCCTTTCGTCGAGCCAGCAGAAAATCCACGCCTCGCGGTCGGTGTTTTTCCACGCGTCAATGATCATCATATTTGCTTTATAAGCCAACAGTTTATCTGCCATTTACCAAAAAGAGACATTCCTAAACTTAATAAACGTCTTTTTGGAGGGCGCCCATGTCTTGTCGTTCCCGCCGTAAAAGGAGCTGAAGTAAATATAGCTAACCGGAACGTAGCCTTGACTGTACCACTGAATTCCTTTTCTCTCCAGAACTAGGGAATTGTTTACAAAGAGCTGCGCGAGGCCATCCTTCGCTGTGGCATTAGAATTCACCTTTACGCGAAGCTTTAGGCGATGCCATACTCCCTTCGTCAGAAGCCAGTCTTTGCTCTCGCGAGAAAGCCCGCAGCGCTCGTTGCGCACGGTTCTTTCCTGGTCGTACATGTACATGCTGATTCGCGCGTTTCGGCGCCACATTAGTCTAAAACTCCAAGCATTCTTTGGCTGCGGGATGACGCAGCCGGTCGTGGTGATTTTCCTGTCGCCTCCGCGGACCCCTGGCAATTTCCCTCCTTTAACCCATTCAAACTGATGGTCAAAGTAAATATCATACTCGAGGGTCGCTTGAGACTTTGGCGGAGAAACGGCGCGCATTCCTTCGATTCGCGGAGACCCAATTGAGCTTGGAACATAAGTGACTGTATCGTAATGTTGCTGTTTGACAATGTATTTGTTGTGCGTGAAATCGCTAAAGAGAAACGCAGACGCTGCATTCAGGAGAAATAAGAATTTGAGAAGCATTTATTTATCTGATTTTTCTGAAAATTACCGCCGCGCTCTTTTGGGCGATCTTTTGGGAGAGGCCGCGCTCGGGCGCTTTCTGCTACGGTCTGGTACGGGGCGAACTATTTTTGCAGGGATTCTTTCAAATGCAGAATTTTGGCTGTGGTAAAAACCTTTACTCGGGCTAATCTCTTTGAAGTATTCTTCCGCGTAAACAGGCGTTTTTCTATTTGGCGCCGGCCTAATGAGTTTAAAAGCGTTCGGATTAGGTTCCGAAAAGGCAGAAAGCGGCCCGCCAAATTGCGAAGAAGAGACTGACGAGGCTGGCGACAGAGACATGGGGCGGCTTCGAATGACTGGAGTTTCCGAAAAAGTCTGCATCATGTGGTCTAGAATGTAGTTGGAGAGATAGTGCTCCATCGATGTTTTTCCCTCCTTTCTGAGCTTATCTATTCGCCGTCCAATCTTCCTCTTGAATTCAGCGGGGGTTTCTTCGATTCTTTCGAGCCGCAATTGAAGGATGTAAAAAAACCATTTCGCGCAAAGTCCACGATCGATGTAGTCGGAGTAATCAGCGAACCGGTTGCTCAGCGCCTGAAGACCGAACTTGAGGTTGTTCTCTCTGACGGGAACAAAATGGTAAAAGAGAGCGGACGGAAAGGAGTTCAAAAATTCAGAAATGCCGTTCAAGACGCCCGGCATCTTTTCAATGGCTTTGTACCCATTGGGGTCGTAGTATTCGGCCGTGCGATGAATTTTGTTAAAGAGAAGAAGAGTTGCGTGAGTACTTCCGGCTCCTCTAATCCTAACGCGCACTACAGTCATTCTGTTGTTGAATGAATTAAGGCAGTCGTCGAACTCCTGGTACATTTCGTTGAGATCAACATTGTCTTCCTCTGGGCGAATAATAAAGTTTCCAAAGTCTTTCTTGTCGATTTCAAGAAGAAACGGAGCAAAGCAGCCGCCGAGAATTGACTCGTAAGCCTCCATGATGTCTTCCTTCATCTTGTCAAAAAAGTTTTTATACCTTGGAGAAATGAGACTCCCGCTGCTTTTATAATGCGTTGTCCAGTACATGTTTTCGCGAGGAGTCGTCGAGAGGCGCTCGAGGTTTCCAGTGCGCGCCCCTCTGAATAAGTTTATGCTCGGCACGCTCTCGACCGTCGACGGCGAGCTAACGTACGCAGGATTTTTCGAAGAAGACATTTATTATGTGCGGATATCTCCTCAGATTTGTACTTTTCGGAACAGCACATTATACCGCTTTTACCTTTTTGAAAAACATGTTTTCAAAAAAGGAAGCAGCGACGCAGGGATTTGAACCCTGAAGGGCAGCGCCCAATCGATTAGTAATCGACCGCAATACCAGATTATGCGACGTCGCCCGTTTTCTTTTGAGCATTTTAGTTAAGCCAAAATGTTAAAACAGCAAAGGTTTATGGGAAGGCTGTGACAAAAATGTCGGCAGACCGTCCGTCGAAAGAAATATCCTTTTGAGCGAGTGCAGTTTTTCCAGAGTAGTCGGACTGCAGCGCGCGCAACTGCTTCGAGGTTGTGTTGTCGTGGCCCGAGATGGTAGTAATTGCGCCCTGACGCAGGTCGATGTTGGGTCGAGTGCTTGGTCTGAACCACTGGTCTTGAATTGGAACGACGGGGAGGTCTCCGCGAATTGGGTCGCCCAGGCCATGTAGTCTGCTTCTCTTTTGCGCGAATACCAATCTGTCGTAGTTGTAAATCTGAGTGTCTCCGGGCAGTGTCATCTCACCAAGAGGGATTTTTCCCTGCGCGGCGTCTTGAATGAAAGAGGAGTCTTGCATGTCCATCTGCGCGGAGTTGTGGGACTGAATCAAGTCGCTCGCGCACCCGCTTTGGCACACTTGCGAAGAATATCCTTCCCTGACATTTCCAGAAGTTGTCAATGGATATTTAGGCACAGCAAGATTTTCCTCTTCTGGAACATTGTAGAGGATGTAGGCGCCGTACCCCGTGTTGCTGAATCGTGGAGGTAGGTTTCCCTGCCAATTGGGAGGCACAGAAAACATGTTTGCGCCATATTTGTTCTGTACTTTCACTTCGGGAATTCTGTAGACGCTTTGAGCAGGAATCGTTCCAAAGTCTTCCCTTTTGTTGTCTTTCTCAAGAGCATAGCAGACCGCGGCCGCAGCAGCGACTCCGCCGAGTAAAAGAGCGATATCTTTCATTTATTGTCAGAGTTTTTTTTCTTTCAAGTCAGTCAACAATTTCTGGGAGAACAATCGTCGGGAACACTTGCATAAACTTTGCAGAGATTTCGCCGAGTCGATCGGAAAGCCAAAAGTTCTTCAGATACGAAAAAAGCCCCATATACTGCACGCCCTCTTTCTTGGACAGAACGAACTTTGCGCAGTCAATCGAGATCCGAAACGTCGCTTGGTAGTAATTCCGCAGCCGCGCGCTGAGAGACCTGTTTTGCATGCAAATTCCTCCGAGCAAAGGAATGAAGTCAAGGATGTTTAGAAAAGCAAACTTCGGATCTGATATGAAAAACGACCAGTCGAAATCAATCACGCCGAGAGTCACTCCATCTTTCAGAATAACGATATTCTCCGCGTGCATATCTCCGTGCGTGAAACCGAGAAGAAACTTTTTGTCCAACAAACACTTTAGAGCAATCATGATTCCGTTCTCGTCAAACCCACCTTCCTTCAAAATCGAAGAGAGGGTTGCTGTGATCGGCTCCATGATTGAGTACGAAATTCCTGGAATGCTCGTTTGTCCGACGTAGAACAAGTCTGGCGCAAGCGCGAACTGCGCGAGACGAGATTGAATTGCCGCGTCCTCTTTGTTTGCGCTGTTTATAGGAAATAAACGCAACGCCAAATCCTCCCCCTGCGAGTCCCGAACCTTGATGATGAGCGCATGCCCTCCCTCGCCGTACATCCCCGCGATCGAAAGCGGAAATGAGATGCGCTTTGTTGGGTGAAAGTAGTCTTGGTCTGAAAAAAGAATCAGATTTGCCTCGAGTCCATTTGAAAGATTAACGGCAACTTTGAACTTCTCTCCAATCTTCTTTTCAACGATGAACCTGTCCATTTATTGGTGCGCCAAATTGTTTTCAAAGACAAAACAATTTGCTGCTGCATATCAAGTACACAACGAGAGTTTTCCTCGTTCAAACGGGTCTACAACTCTCCTGCTTTCGGGGCCGAGAAGTTGACGCACGTGAAGCTTGTACATTTTTCCGCCAAGTATAAAGGACACGACATGCTTTTTGGTTTCCCGATCGTAAACGACGCTCTTTTTTATTTTCTGCTCAAGAAACACGATTGCAATCTCAAATAGCGTCGAAACGCTCTGAGCGAGAGTATTTTTGGGGTCGATATCGCAAAATACTTTGTGTATTGACAACACGCGCGGAACGGCCGCTATGAAAAGACCCGCGAGCACTCCGAGAACAAACATTTATGCTGCTAATTCTCTTTTAAATCACAGCGCGCGGATAATATGAAAGACGTTGCTAAGTCGGTCGTAAACCAAACACGAGAAGAAAATTTCATCTAGAAAGAAAGGCCGCAGTCTGAAGACGCCGGTCGAGTTTATTTTTTGGCTAAAGAAAAACTCAAGCGGCGGCGGTGCTTCCAGTTGGAATTGTTCTCGCGCGCCTCCACACACGCATGGTTTTATTGGAGTTCGACAAAAGGGACACGCATTCTTTTCAGAGAACCACTTTTGCAAACAGATCATGCACATGCAGTGGCCGCAGTCTAGAACGGCCGATTCTTCCTCCTCGAGGCAAATCAAGCACGTTTGTTCAAGCATAACGAGCCGCGAAAAGTCTTCTTCGAGGCAGTCAGTGCACTGGATCTCAATTTTTTTCTCTTCTAGGGTTTGTCTCTCGAGACAGAATACTTCTTCGTAAAAGATGGAAAACTCATCTAGAACTGCATCGATCGTCGCGCTCGTGCCGTTTACGTTGATTAGCTTGATGACCGGAGAGATCGTAGGGAAAGATATTTGAATAAAAAAGTACTGGTCATTTGCGAGTTCAATTCGCGGGGAATCTCCTCTGCTTTTCACTATGAGCGAAAGAGGCATGATTATCTTTTTTGTCTGCACGCAAGCGCCCTTCTCCATTATGCAATTGTATCCGTCTGTATCACAACTATGAATCTTTTCGAAAGGAAAGAAATCGAAATGCCGGGAACCCATTTGCTTTCTCTTCTCGCGACTTAATGCGATTATTTTCAAAAAAATGTCCTTCTTCACGGAAAGTTCAGACGAAAAGACAATCGTTTTGTTTGCGACGCACGACGACATCGACGACTTCAAAGCTTTCCTGTCCAACATGGGCGGGACTTTTTGCAGGGAGCTCGAGACAAAGAATGGAAATAAATACCCGGCGTGGATCTTTGACATCTCAAAAAGGCAGGAAATCGAAGCATTTGTGCGCGAACACGACGACGAGCGCTCAGACTCGCGCAGCGTTTCTTCGATCCCAGACATTGAAATTTTGTTCGACGAGATTTTTCGCCGACTTGAAGCGCTCGAAAAGGACGTTGAGGATATTTCCAATATGGTTGACTTTCAGAAGTAAATGTTTCAAAACGCGGCAAAGAGTTTTGAAAAATCACTTGGCTGAGAACAGTCCAGCAACCCACTCTCTATCTTTATCTGAATACATTACGTCTTTCCAGTTGAAAAGTTCAACTGCCTCTTTCGCCCCTATTTTCTCACAGTAAGTATCGAGCATATATTTGACAAATCCGGCGCAGTCCACCTTTGCGAGCTCTGCGTCTGAGCAGAGAAGAGAGCCGCCGTCTTCTAATCCGAATCGGCAGTCGCTTTCGTTTCTCAGTCTTTCTTCAAGAACTTCATTGTTCAGTGAAATAAAAATCTGTTTATCAACGGCACGAATTATCTTTGCATTTTTTCGCGAGAGGGTCCTTTTTGCTAAGGCGTACGATATCAAGCGGTGAAAAATACACATGGCTTTAGTTATGTCTCGTTTTGGGTTGAAGAGCGGGCATCTAACTTCGAACACGGGCATTTTATCGTTTCTTAATACAGCCCTGTCGAAATCAAAGATTACAGGAATTGTTTTCATTTTGAAAATATACAGGTTGTCCATGAAAGCGACGACTCTACTCGCCGCCTTTCCTCTCCTTTTTGTTTCGACGATGACGTTTTCCCAGTGTAGATCGTTCTGGCAGATTCCCGCTTCAGCAAGACAAAAGATTGAAAAGAATAGAGCCGGCATAACTTCTGAGCAGAGTCTTGATGTGTTGGAAATAATCCAGCCGAAGAGAGGTCGGCCAATTATCATCTCAGTCATGATCGCACTAAATCTCACTCCGCGCTCTTGCCACTCGACCAGAGCTTCTCGATTCCGGGTGTCTTCTTCTTTCGAAATTCTGCAGTTTATCATTCTTGTAATGTCAACACGTTCTTCCTCTTCATCCAACATGAAGCTAATGTTGCGCACTAGATTGTCAAGTATACAAGGATTGTTTTCAAAAGTTATCGCCCACGCCCACAGCTCGCGTGGAGTAATGTTTGTCTGGAAATCCCTGATGCATACGAAAAAGGGGAGATTTTTCTTCTCTATTAGCTCCTCCTTGACTTTTCTGTAAATGAAGCTCTCCCGAATCAAGAGTTTTCCAAACACCCCCGAACTCTGACTGAAAATTTTGCAGACCAAGAGCTTGTTGTCCAATTCGTCTTTTACGACCCAAACGTCAACGGGAGACTTTGAGTTTTTCGGAATTCCGCCTACAAGAATGCGGCCGTTCATGCTTTATTTCATGCAAAATGTTTCAAAACTTAACGTTCGAAAAGTACATAAAATGTTTGATAATATTTCAATCTTCACTAAGCCTGGGTGTGTTTTCTGCGAGCGCGCAAAGTCTCTTCTCAACCGAATCTTTGCGCCGTTCGAAGAGATTGTGCTGGATCCTCTCTCAAATCAATACGAATCGAGAGTTGCTGAGCTGATTAAAAGAACTGGACATCGGACATTTCCCCAGGTGTTTATTGGAGAAGAATTCATCGGCGGCTTCGAAGAACTGATGGAGCGCGCGTACAAACCTTCGCATCGGACGCTCACAGTAATCAAACGAAGCGGCGCAATTCATCTTCTCTCTTTCGACAAAATCGTCAAGAGAATCGACCTTATGTCCAACTACCCCTCCACCCTCGCCGGGATCAACGCGGTCGCTCTCGCGCAGTCAATAATTTCGCTCATCCACGACAAAATCAAGACAAAGGAGATCGACGACCTTCTAATCACCTCTGCTGCGAACAAGGGGTTTTCCGAGCCTGACTATTTGACTCTCGCCGCGCGCTTGCATGTAAATAACCTGCACAAGCGGACCTTGCAGTCTTTCAAGGATAAAATGGAGCTTCTTGTGAGAAACGTCGATGCGCGCGGAGAACCATTTCCAAAAGTCAAGCTCGACTTTTTTGTCTTTGTTTGCAAGCACCAAAAGGAAATCGAGAAAGTAATCGACTACAGAAACGACTACTTGTTCGACTACTTTGGATTAAAGACGCTCGAGAAAGGATACTTGCAAACATTCGGGTCCGGGGAGATTGTTGAGCGGCCCCAAGACGCGCTCATGCGCGAGTCCATTTTTCTCTACTACATGAACCCGCATGATGTTTCCCCCGCTGAACTCTTGTCCCTGATATTCGAGTCGTATAAGTTCCGCTCTCAGAAGTACTTTACGCACGCAAGCCCGACAATATTCAACGCCGGAACGCTCCAGCCTGGCTGCATCTCTTGCTTCCTTCTCGACGTTGACGACAGCACGACCGGAATCTCTAATGTTGCAAAATCGTGCATGTTCATCTCAAAAGCGTGTGGCGGAATCGGCTTTTCAATGTCCAAAATGAGGTCAAAGGGCTCCGACATAAAGGGGTCCAACGGAAAAACGCAAGGCATTGTTCCATTTATGCAACATATGGAAACGCTCGGTCGATATTTCAATCAGAGTTCAAAAAGGGAGGGAAAAATCGCTTTGTACCTGGACGTGCACCACCCCGATGTTATTTCATTCTTGCGAACAAAGCTGATTTCTGGAAACAACCAGGAGTACTGCAAGGACGTGTCAACCGCGCTATGGGTTTCAGACATGTTTATGAAGAGAGTGCGCGAAGACGGCGTGTGGAGCATGTTTAACCCCCAATATTACCCGCAGCTGTTGGAATGCTACGGCGAAGAATACGAGAAGATGTACACTGATTTGGAGGAAAAGGGGGATTTTACGAGCCAGATCCCGGCACGCGAGGTGTGGAAGGAAATCTGCCTCGCGCAAGGAAGTTCCGGAATGCCCTATATTCTCTTTAAAGACCAAATCAACCGTGTTTCCAACCAAAAGAACATCGGGATAGTTCGATCCAGTAATCTCTGCGCCGAGATCGTCGAAGTTGCAGACTTTTCTGAAAGTAACCCCAGCTCTGCGGAATTTGCCTGCTGTACCCTCACGAGCGTCGCGCTTCCAGAGTTTGTCGTGTGTGAAGAAAAAGAAGTCTGGTTTGATTTTGAAAAGTTTGAAAAAGTTATCAGAGTAGTTGTGCGAAACTTGAATAACGTTATCGACGCGACGTACTATCCAGTGCGCGAGACAGAAAGGTCTAATCTTGCGCACCGGCCTCTCGGAATAGGCGTGCAGGGCTTGGCAGACGTTTTCGCCAAATTCAAGTTCGCATACGATAGCGAAGAAGCAGAAAAGCTGAATGCCGCTATTTTTGAATACATGTACTACTACGCGCTCAAAGCCAGCAACGAGCTTGCGATTGAACTCTATGAAAAGAAGGCCGCGATCGCGAATCGAGAAACTGTTCCGACAACGATTGGCGCGTATTCCAGCTTCAAAGGTTCTCCACTGTCAAAGGGAATTTTAAACTTTGACAACTATCCGACACCAGAAGTGCCGATGAGAATTCCAAAGGAGACGTGGGACGAGCTAAGAGAAAGTGTCGTGAAGTTTGGGGTGCGCAACTCTCTTCTTCTTGCTTTAATGCCAACAGCAAGCACTTCAAACATACTCGGAAACACAGAGTGCTTCGAGCCGTTTACAAACAATGTGTTTGTCAGATTTACCCTTTCCGGCGAATTTCTGGTCGTGAACAAGTACCTTGTTGCTGACCTGAAGGCAATTGGCCTTTGGAACCCTGCTATCATTAGAAGAATTAAGCAAGACAGAGGAAGCGTGCAGTCGATCCGGGAAATTCCAGCCGAAGTTAGAAATAGGTACAAAACGGTCTGGGAAATATCGCAGCGAGCAATCATCAATCTCGCGGCGGGGCGGCAGAGATTCGTGTGCCAAAGCCAGTCAATGAACCTTCATTTTAGCAAACTTTCTTTGAGCAAGTTCACGACTGCAATGTTCATGGGCTGGGAGAAGGGACTCAAGACTGGAGTGTACTACATGCGAACGCAGATGTCGAGTCGCCCGGATGCGGACGTTATTCTGACAGCGAAGCAGGAAGAAGCAGACTGTTGCAGCGCATAATCTCTTTTCCAACTCAAAGGCTAAATTTACTGATTTGTTTTTTGAAAAAGAAACAAATCAATCAGACCGACACACTCTCCTCAAACTCTTCATCATCTTCATCTGGAGCTGTTGAGGCGCTCACCCTGCAAGAGCACGCCTTCTCATTGTATTCCGGAAGCCTTGTTCTCTTTTTTCTCTTGAAGTAATAGTTGTGAACCCAACAACTGATATCAATGAGTAATACTGACAGCCTCAGGTTTGCGGGAATCAGCAGCTCACTCACCGCCGTTAGCATCATTGCGTTCGAAAAGCCAAACATAACTGTTTCAAGCGTCGACATTCTTCCTTTATTCATTCTTCTTGACATGTACTTGAAAGCTCCAAAGAAAAATCCGGCCGTCATAATAACACCCGCGGCATTTACATGCAAGTCCGCAAACTTGCACTTTCCGTTGCTCTCGAGCATTTATTATTCATGTCTAGTGTTAAATAAACCAAAAGAAGAAAAGGTGAAGCTAAACTCTCTTCCGAGCGGCGATTTGTTTGTGTTGTGCAGCTTTCGAAAGCCAATTTTTTCATACAGGGGCGCGAGTTCTTTTTCTTCAACGCCGAGCCAGTAGACATCCGCTAGATTTTTTCTGATAAAGAGTGAAAGGGCGCGTGTCGCTATTCCTTGGCGTCTGAACTTCGCGTCCGTACAGACATCGTAGATTTCGCACAAGTTTTCCTCGATATCAAACGACAAAACAAACACTAGAATTCCTTTCTGGTAAAAAAGAAAAATGTTCTCGCATATAAGGTCAGCCTCGTCGACAGAGTAGTTATCAGAATAAAACTTTTTTAGATCCCGAGCCTGGCTCGGAGAAAGAGACTTTGCAGAGCAGATAATTGAAGATTCTTCAGTCATTTATTAATACAAGCGCCGCAGCTTTAACGCTCTTGAAACAACTTAAAAGATGTTGAAAAGCGCATCGGACGAGCAAAAAACAATCCTGGAGCACGTAGCGCTAGGGCGGAGCGTGAAGGTCGACGCAGTCGCTGGTTCGGGAAAGACGACGACTTGTCTGCATATCGCAAAAAGCAATCCGACAAAGGCAGTATTTCAACTCACATACAATGCTCGACTTAAGCTTGAAACGAGAGCGCGCGCCAGTCAGTTAGGCATTCAGAATATCGAGGTGCATAGCTACCATGCCTTCTTCGTCAAGTATTTTGATGGGTCTGGATTCACCGACGTTAGTATCATTGAATGCTTGAAAAGGGGACCACCAGAGCTTCGCGCTCCGCTGCGTTGCGATATTTTGATCATCGACGAAGCGCAGGATATGAATCTGCTCTACTTCCAGCTTGTTCTTTTGCTCCTCCGCTCCATATCAGACAATCTACCACAACTGATAGTGATGGGAGACTGTAAGCAGTCCATTTTTAACTTTAATGGAGCGGATCACCGGTTTCTTTCATTAGCGGACAAAATATTCAAGAGAGATATGGAGGAAGCGCGTCTGAGTACAAGCTATCGTCTTACCACACAAACTGCCGCTTTTATCAACGAGTGCTGTGTCGGCGCGCCGCAAATGCACGCAGTGCGTAGCGGAAGGAAGCCACAGTATGTCATTGACAATGTTTTCGGAGAAGAAATCGCGCGGCGGGTGTTTGAGTACCTCACCGATCCTCGCTTTTCAGCAGGAGACATTTTCGTTCTGTGCGCGAGCGTGCGATCGGAAGCGGGGCCGGCGAGAATTCTGGCCAATCGACTCACGCAAATGGGCGTTCCAATTTTTGTCTCAATAAGCGAAGAAGATCCCATGGACGAAGACATCCTCACTGGGAAGGTGGTGTTCAGCACGTTTCACCAATCGAAGGGGCTGGAGCGACCCGTCGTATTTGTGCTGGGATTCGATGCAGGATACTTTCAGTTTTACAAAAGGAATGCGGGAAATGTCGGAGTCATCAACAACGAAATGTACGTCGCGCTGACTCGCGCGAAGCAAGAACTCATTCTAGTGCACCATTGCGGCCATGATTTTCTTCCATTTGTAAAAAGAGAACTACTCCCTGAATACACATCTTTCGACGACAGTTCCGTATCGATTGCCGCCCGTTTGGCGCAAAAGGACGGAGTGAAAAGCAAATTCAAAGTAACGGAACTCTTGGGGCACATTAACCCCGAAGTGATTGCCGAACTTGTTTCGGATATTGAACAAAAGGAGTGTGCGCAAGGCGAAAGGAGGCGCATTGAGTTTCCGACTAAAGTGTGGGATGCAGAGATGGCAGAAGCGGTTGCAGACATAAACGGAGTTTCAATTGTTGCTTACTACGAGTTCAAAGCTACGAAGGTTATTTCCTTTGTTGAGCGACTTTACGACGCGGACGAGCCGATGAAGAGAAGAGTGTATAAAAACCTCGACAAAGAGCTACTTCGCTGCTCAACAGAGTGGCTCTGCGCCGGAACTGGATACAAGTTCAAAAGGTATCAAATCAAATCTTTTGCTTGGATCGAAACGGAGATGTTTGAGGCCGCGCGCAGGCGACTTGAGAAAGAAATAGGCAGCGCCGTTTCTGAGCTCTCTTTCGAGAAAGAATGCCGCTACACTTGGCGCGGAACTGAAATTGCCGGATGTGCAGACATTTACGACGCGAAAAATCAGCATCTCTGGGAAATCAAAGTCGTCAATGAACTAAAAGTGGAGCACTTCATCCAGCTTCTTTTATACCAGTGGCTGTTTGAGAAAAACGGGATTCCAGTGAAGCGCTGTTTTTTGTTCAACGTGCAGGACGGACGCAAAGTCGAAGTGGCTGCGCGCGGGCGGTTCGAGCATATCGTCGACACACTCATTCAGCAAAAGAGGGCGAATCAGACCTGCGAGACCCGAGACTGCGTGTTCATCGAAAAATGCTGGGCGAAATACATATACGTCTGCTAATTCCTTGATAATAAATAACCGGACAAAATTCAATCTTTTTACTTTTAAAAAGATTGAACATGATACTTGGCAACGGCGCGGCTACGCGTCCTTCTCAATAAAAGTTTCGAACATCACAGATCCCTTGTAGCGAATCAGGTCCTCGAGCGAGAGAGAGAAGATATCCGGCGCCTTTGCGATCCAACAGCAGACGTCTGCTAAATACTCTGGAGAGCAGTAGCACAAAAATGCTATTACGAGACTCGGATGCGCCCAAATGTCGACCAGCGTGTCGAACGAGCCACTCGCCGCGCCGTGAATTGAAGAAGTCTTTTTGAATAGTGGCTTCTCAGCCAAACTTTGCTCCAAACATTCGATGAGTTGCGGGGAAAGTTTGACAAAGTGCTCGAACTTTGAAGCGCAGTCCAGGTGCCGGTAGACATCTCCAACGTTAACAAAACTTCCTTGGGTCCTGAACATCTTTAAATTTGTTTTTCGTCGTTAAATTAAATGTCGCTTGAACAGCTTATACATGAAAAGAACTACTCTTCTCAACCGAGAGGGCAAGCGTGGCGTGCCTTTTTGATACGCGGAGGCCCGGCATTTGTCCCTTCCTGTCAGACTTGCTTTGAAGGAGGCACCGGAAGTGAACCGCGCGTGTCAGAACGCTGCGCGGGCTCTGTTCTTCCAAGTCCAAAACAGGAGTTTCCATGCGTGAACTGCGGCGTTCCGTTCGGCGTGGAGGATCCCCACTTCTGCTGGCAGGGTCCGTGCAACGCCGTTCTTCCTTTGGAGAAAAGGCCTGGTTGTGGAGGCAGACGGAGATGCACGCGCAGAAAAAATCTGTCTCTTTTCAGGTGAAAAAAAAAGTGGCTAAATAAATGATTTCATTCCCACTGGCTCTTATGGCATGTAGTCTCCTGCTAATTATTTTTTCTGGAGCAATTTCAAGCAAGCTAAAGGCTTCTAGCGTCAAGTACGTCAATATACCCTTTTACAATAGCATTATCCTTTACTTCGCTGTCGCTCTCTTTTCTGTCAATCTGGGAGTATTTTTGGGAATGAACAGCACCTGCGCGTCGTCTTCAGAACTCACCTTTGAATTCGCGCCAGTCTTCGCAATGGTTTCGAAAATACTCTTGTTTATTTTGGCGATTATAATCGCAGTTCTTTTTGGAATAATTGTGACGGATGTAGAAGCAGAACAGCTGAAAAATTACGACCCGCAAATTTGGAAGCTGGTAATTGCAGGATTTGTCAGCGGAATACTTGGTTCAATCGCCGAACTCGTGTATTTGACCTACGACCTAAGAAAAGAAATTGAAGATTTTACAACAAGGTTTCAAGAAAGTGAGAAACTTCGTCGTGAAGAGAAGCAGGAAGTTGAGATAGAAAAGACAAGAGAGCAAAGAGAAAAGCTGCGTCGCCAGCTCGGAGAGGTGGACCTGAAAATCGCCGAGCTGGAGAGACAGAATTGATTTCGCGGACGCCGCAAAAGAAAAAAAATTGCACTAAACAAATGGCAAATATTTCTCTCAACAAAGCAACGAGAACTTGCAAAGTGAACACCGGATGGGCGCCAAGAATCTTTTCCGACCGCTTCGAGAACAGCGATCTCATGATGTGCCCGACTTGGAACAGCAGAGACCTCGCAGGAAGAGAAGTCTGCGCGGACTCATTCTACACCAAGAGAGAAGGGTGCAACACTTCCCTCGACAGAATTGACGTCGAAAATAATCTTAGACCTCAGTATATGGAATACATCACTCTGGACAGCTGTGGTATCTCTGGAGACATGTATGGCGACCCAAGCATGAGCGTCGGCGTTACCGAAAGCTATGCTCAGGGCGCAAACCCAGCCTTTTGGAAATCTGCTATTAGAAAAGAAAACTGGGCGCCAACTGTCCCCGACTACCAGCCCTATACCGGGCCCTATTCAGAAACGATGCAGGGATGTGCAAGTCTCGCGCAGATTCCCAAGTACACCGGACAATTCGGGCAAAATAACTTTAGAGCAGACATTGAACCAACCTGCAACAGCTACGCTTATGAAGAAGCAATGGCCGAGATGGCGCAAGCAAACAGAACCGCGGCAATGATGAACCATGGAGCAAGATACCAAGGCTTAAGGAAGATGGGCGTATAATTCCGCGCGTGTTTCAATTTGTTTTAATAAATGAGTCAGGATAAATTGAAAGCGAACGCCGAAGTTTCCGGCTGCTGCGATTGGAGTTATTTCAATCCAGTATGCTATACGATAACTTGCGCCACAAAAAAAGACTGTTCGAACATTCCCTTTCCGAGGAGGAGATGTTGGAAACACGACGGGCAAAACGCTCGCGCGCGCGCTTATTATTCTTGTAATTCTATTCCCAATAAATGAAAAGAAGAAGAACAAAATCCCCAGCGAGACCTAGGAGAGCAATGTCCCCAATTCGACCTTTACCCCCTCTTGCCAGTTCAACGCGAAGAAAGCCCAGAAGCAGGAGCATTTACCGAAGAAGGCTTTCCCCTACTTCTTTAAGAAGATACTACTCTCCGTCAAGGAGTTCTGTTTCGCCAGCGGCAGCCTTGCGGCGCCGATCCCCATCTCCAGAGATTCTGCGCCGCCTTTCGCGCGCGCGCACGCCGTCTCCACCTCCAGTTTGGCTTCAAAGTCAGATTGAAGAAGAAGACATATTCCGAACTCCCTCACCTCCGCGCAACAGAAGAAATCAGCCTCGAATTCCGCCTCCATCCCCCTCGGCAAGACGCACGTCAACAAGAAGGCATATTCGGAGCCCTTCTCCTCCGCTGATTCGGCGCGCAATGTCCCAATATAAAGAAAAGAAAAAAGGGAAAGACTGCTGCTCCTGAGTGTGATTTAAAAGAAAGGCATTTTAATAAGAATTACAAAAATGGAACGTTGCGAGAGAAACTTGGAGAAAGAACAGTCGCAGGCTCTTCTCGAAGGGGACACTTTTTCAGAGGGAACGGAGGACGAGGATGATTTCGGGCCGTTTTGTTCGGCGGCAGTTTCCGGCGAAACAGACGTGGATTTTATGAACGCGCACAGAGCCTACCAAGATATGCTTGACGCGGAGCTTACGATGGGAACAGAACTGCTCATTCTTGTTAAAAAAAAAGACATGGTGCAGTTCTTTTTGTCATGAGAAAAAAGGTTTTGATACGCTGCAACAGAGTGTATCAAAACAATGATGCGTCAACAGATTTCACTCCTGCAAAGCGGGCACTTTTGTTCGAGTTCGAACAATTTCAGAAAGCACGTCTCACAAAAGAAGTGTCCGCAGAGCCGGAGGAAGAAAATGTTCTCGGCGTCAGTAAAAACATCGTAGCAAATCGGGCAAGAATCTTTTTCCGCGAGAATATTTTTCTTAAGCTGCTGGGAAACAAATCTGAACGCTTCATCCGAACTTGTTTTGAGCTTTTGAAGCGCGCCCTCACTTCTCTCAAGTTCCTTTTTCAGTTCGGAAACTTCCTTTTTTAGTTCGAAAACTTCTTTCTGTAAAAGACTTTTCTTTTTTGTTTCTAAATCCAATACGTTGTGCGATTTCTCTAGAGCTGAAGCCAGCTCGGTTATTCGATTTATCAAACGCTCCCTTTCTTTTTTCTCAGGTTCTTCGACGCATTCGTTTCCTTTAAAGTATTCGTAAGGACTAAAAGTGTAAGCATATGAATATGAAGAATATTCCGATGACATTTCTTTCAAAAGGAAATCGTATTTAATTGAGTAAATGTTTGTCGAACTCTAAAAAGCGACTTTTAGCAAGTGGTTCCACGACTCTTTGGCCCTCAAAAAGACAAAGAAGTCATTTGACTATAGAATAAATGGAGAGCAAATCTGATTTGCTCAAAGTATCAACTCCTCCGCGAGCTACAATGAACCTGCGGCCATCAAGGCTAGATTTGTTCTATCTTCTTGAAGGAGAAGCGCCTGCGCCCTGGATCGGCGACGTTGAAGAAGCAGAAGGAGTTCTTCAGACGCTGCAGCAAATGATGTCGCGCTCGTACCCGGATCTCTTTGGAAATCAGTGTTTCATCAATTCTTTCAAACTCAGCGCGCTCATTTCTGGAACTAAAATCAAAATGTTCGAAGTCGAAGAGTTTGTTCTTGGAGAATATGTCCTTCGGTGGCATGCCGAAGAGCACTACTTTAAAAAGAACAAAAAAATCGTAGAGTGCATCAATCAGATTCAAGAATGCCTTCATGATAAGTACGTTTCTCTTGTAAACATCAGCCTAGAGCTCGTGTTCTTCGACAGGAACGTCGGCCATTTGTGTGCTCTAATCATCAACAAACACACAAGAACGGTCGAACTGTACGATTCAAACGGTTGGAAATTCTCAGAAGATGCATTTCCGCGCGGAATGGAAAAAATCAAAGAGCTTTTCCTTCAAGAATACCAACTTCCCCTCGAAGACTTTGAGTTCGTTCCATTGTCGGTAAATAACCCAAAATACGGTTTTCAAGTTTACCAGGGAAAATACCGCAATTTCGACGAACTGTACGTTGACAGCGGCGGAATGTGTACGTATTGGTCCTTTTATATTTCATTCATGAGAGTTGAATGGTACGAATTTCCTCCACGCGAGTTCAAGCACCTTATCGAAGAAAACTTGCGCATTTTTAAGGAACATCTTCGAGACGATTTCGGGCTCTCGGGGCGAGAGACAACGGAAACTCTTGGTTACTTCTTTTCGCGCGCTCTCATAAATTTTCTTCTCGCTTCAATTACCAAAGAAGACCTGCGCACTCTCGAAGATACTTGGCCAAAGACTCCACCAAGGTCCGAAAGGAACAGGACAGCAAAGACCCCTCGAAAGAGCAGAAGAGAGGACTCGCTAGGTCTCCTTGAACCTGCAATTCTGTTCGAAGAAGATGAAGACTTCGAGGTCGTTGAAAGAAGGCGACAAAAGTTTGTCGAAGACTTGAAAAAGAAGGTTGCGGCTCGCCGATAAGTGCCGCTTGAAATTTTCGTTTGTAATAAATGAGTAATAACGAACAATCAGAATTCAAAAGGCACTTAAGAAATTGCGCTCAAGGTGCCATAAAGATTCTCGGCGCAATGCCAAAAAATTCGGCCGGCTACGTCTTCAGCGTGCTCATTGACAACATACTAGCGAACCCGGGTTCTGACCAGGAAAAAGCACTTTACACACAAAAAGCCCTCCAGCTTCTTGGCTTTCTTTCGAAACAGGTCTCTCCAAAAACTGGCTCTCAGAACTGGCCCGGAACTTGTTTGTTTTTTGAGATTATTAGAGACATGAACAATGATATAGATATATCTGGGTTCGAAGAGAACGAGTTCGTTACCCTTCAGTGCGACCCGAACCCGTCTAAAGCCGACATTGATGAGTTTTTTATTGGCGTTATGAATGCTTTCCACATCTATATCTGTGTCCTACCAGGAACTGACTATTGCGTTCCAATCAATCCTTCTCCAACTTTTCCAGAATATTGCGAGCAAAATTTGCCGCAGGTTTACGAATTTTTTACTTCGGTGCTGGCCTCAGAAGGTCAGAAAGAGGCATTCGCACAAATTTCAGAATCTTACGTCATGACCTTCGAGACTCTCCTTGTTTATTCCGACATGATGAAGAGGATGGTAATGCGTCAAAAGGACGGAATCTCAAAGCTGAAAATTATGACCGCGCATTTTGCCACATCCGTCCTTATACTGAAGGCTCTGAGGTACGGAACACTCTTGGCAGAGAGCATCGAGGAAGTTGAGAATTTTGTGACTGAAAAACTGGCGTCGGAAATGCAGAAGCTGCTCCTGTTAGAAGAAGAAGAGGAAAGCGCTTCGCGTCCTCAAACTTCGAAGAAGAAAAAGAAGAAATCAAAAGCTAAAAAGCAAACCCGAGATGACATATTTTCCCCCGAGGAGAAGAAGATGTCGGAGCCACCACCACGCATGTCGTCAAATTCAAAAGTTATCCAAGATTCATATCCATCTTCATTCCAGCCATTGGTACTTTCGACTTATGAAGGGGGTCGCGGAACAAACAAAATTAGCAATTTTGAGAACAAGTACAGATTCTGCCACTCTTCTGGAAAGCAGATTAAGGGAGGCGCGTCCGCGCAGGAATGCGACGCAATTTACAAAAAGTATAAATCTGCTACATCAAAAAGCAGGGAAATAGCCGGGCGCCTTGAGTTCTCGGAAAAGTGCATCGACAAGAACTGCTGGGACGTCGACCACTGCGGCTACATGGACAGTTACTTTAGATCTCTTCCAAAAAATATCCAAACCAGAGTTCAGAAATACTGCGACGTTGCGGAAGAAAATGTAAAGAAGCTCGGCCCCTTTTTGACCTCCGGCTACGGAGGACGCGCGCTGACAGATTCGCAAAAAGAACGCATCCGGGACGGCCTCTACGGCATAGAAAAGAACGTTATGATAATAGTTCTGGGAGATTTAGACGGAAGCTACGAACATCAGGAACTGTCAATCTTTCTCGAGTACTATCAGCAGTATATCGACAGGCTTCTCACTCGAATTGACGAGTTCGAAAGGGCCGAGAAGGAACAAGTGCGAAGAATTTCCAAAATTATTAAAGAAGGTTTCGAGAAGTATGGGCGGTTTAGTATGAAGTAAAACTTAGTAAGGTCTTTTTTCTCAAAAATAAAAAAGCGGGCACACTTGGACGGCGGCAGTTGCGGCGGGAGCGACTCGCGGCGAACGATTGCGTGGAGCAG
>JACCDN010336942.1_pt1 | contig 29579 bp, 30 predicted proteins | sample 7441691 | NCBI WGS metagenome assembly JACCDN01 (sample SAMN15323439, study PRJNA562643) | freshwater metagenome | isolation source: river surface water | place: USA:Blue River Watershed | collected 2017-08-16 | reverse complement strand
GAGAAGGTCATTGAAAAAATGAGAATTACTGGGTTTGTTGAAATCAATAGAAGCAAAATAGTCATCTCTAAGGAGAACTTTGATACCAGGGGAAGCATTCTAAAAACAATTTCATTAAGGGATTATTGGATTAATCAAGCCCTCGCCATCTTAAACACCACCACGAGTTTCACAGATAAAAATCGCTTCTCCCACTTCGTTTTTTCTATTAGCGATGAAGGAGATAAACTCCTAAGAAAAGCCAGCTATGAGTATTTTTCGGCAATGAAGGCGATTGTTCAAAACGATAAGGCTATTAAAACCCAAATCAGAAACATAAATCTTCAAGATATAGAAGTTAAAGAATTGATGCGGACAAAAGATCGCCTTAATAACTAAAAAATCAACATTACGTGACTGAGTGAGGAAGGCAATTAAAACTTAATGCTTAAAACTCAACCCATGTTTTTATGGCCTTTGCTTTCCAAGGCAACAAAACCTAATAAACGAAGTCATAAATCACTTTTTACTAAGCTCCTGCTTAAATTAAAAAATCAGTACATTAACTCTCTAAAAACTACATTTTTACGACTTGATACTTCCGAAAAACTGTAATATAATAGCTAAGCATGCAAAAACTCGAAAGGACTATTGATTTATCCTTCACAAACAAAAAAAGCTGTTTTTTGTTTGGCCCAAGACAAACAGGCAAATCAACCTTGCTCAAAAGTCTCTTTCCCTATTCTCCATTTTTCAATTTTTTAAGCTCAGACTTATTTTTAAAATACTCAAAAAGACCCAGTGTTTTTAGTGAAGAAGTCAGAGCAATTAAAGATAAATCACGACCAATTATTATTGATGAGATACAAAAAATTCCAGCGATTTTAGATGAAGTTCACCAGTTAATTGAAGATGGTTACCTCTTTATTCTCACTGGAAGTAGTGCCAGAAAACTTAAGAGAGGTGGGGCCAATTTACTTGGTGGTCGCGCACGTGAAAGACATTTGTTTCCATTTACTAGTTTTGAACTTAAAGATTTTAAACTTGAACATGTGATTAATTTCGGATCACTCCCCTCAATTTATTTTTCAGATGATCCGCATGATGATCTCACAAGCTATAGTGGAACTTACTTAAAAGAAGAAATTCAGGCCGAAGGATTAGTGCGAAGTCTTCCTTATTTTTCAAGGTTTTTAGAGATAGCGGCAGTTTGCAATAGTGAGCAAATAAATTATGCAGCGATTGCCAGTGATGTTGGTGTTTCTGCCAAAACAATTAAAAGTTATTTTGAAATTTTAGAAGATACATTGATTGGAGAAATTCTAAATCCGTATTCCAAAACCAAAAAAAGAAAAGCGGTTTCTATTTCAAAGTTTTATTTTTTTGATGTTGGAGTGGCAAATAATTTGGCCGGAAGATTTAATATCGAAAAAAAATCAGAACTTTTTGGGAAATGTTTTGAGCATTTTATTTATTGTGAAATTAGATCTTTTCTAGCTTATACAAACGATAAAAGAAAACTAACTTTCTGGAGAACAACTTCACAACGCGAAGTGGATTTTATTATTGGTGATGATGTTGCTATCGAAGTCAAAGGCACTGAATTAGTAACTTCTAAGCATATGAAAGGGTTATTAGCAATAGCAGAAGAAGTTCAGTTTAAGCATTTGATCATTGTTTCACTTGATTCACATGAAAGAGTTGTGAATTCAAATATTCAAATTCTGCCTTACCAAATTTTCCTAAGAAGACTTTGGGGAAAAGAATATTAGTACAGTGAGGTTACCGTAAATATACCAAGAAAATGTTCTCGATTGACACCGTGGGTAAGTGACTTTAATTCCTTTATTTCCACCTAATAGGATCAAGAGCTACCGCTTTGCTTTTCAAAGAGTCATGGAAAGTGTAGAAATCATCCATGAATGAGAATGAAAACTACATGAAAATGGCCCTTAATATTGCCCGCCGTGGAATGGGTTTTACTCTACCTAATCCTATGGTTGGAGCTGTTATTGTCCGCGCGGGACAAATTCTTGGTACTGGATTTCATCAAAAATATGGAAATCCTCACGCAGAAGTAGAAGCAATTAACGATGCCGAAAAAAATGGTCATGATGTAGCTGGAGCTGATCTTTACTGCACGCTTGAACCTTGTTCACATTTTAATAAAAAAACTCCTCCCTGTGCTCAAATGTTAGTAGCAAAAAAACTTAAAAGAGTTTTTATTGCAACACTTGATTCTAATCCAGAAGTTAGTGGCAATGGTGTTAAGATTTTACAAGATGCTGGTGTTGAAGTTCATGTTGGGCCCTGTTCAGAAGAAGCCTTAGAGCTTAATCAAATTTTCTTTTCCCATATTAAAAATAAATTTCCAGCACTGAATGTGAAGTGGGGGCAGAGTCTTGATGGCTTCATTGCTCTTAATAATGGTGTTTCAAAATACATCACCAATAGTGACTCTCGTGTTGACGTTCATCACGACAGAAAGCTCTATCAAAATATTTTAATTGGTGGTGAAACATTGCGATTAGATGATCCAATACTAGATTGTCGTCATTTTGATTTAACATATACCCCAAATCGTTTTGTTTTAACTTCCTTATCAAAACTTACTCATACAGAATATAAATTATTTCAAAAGGAACGTGCGCATAAGACATTTGTCTTAACAATTAAAAGTACTGATCCAACATATGAACAAAGAAAAAAAGAATTGCAAAATCAGGGCGTGAATATTTTTGAATATGATAAAGAGGGATTTTCGTTAAAAAAAATGTTTCAAGATTTATATAATAAAGGTTTTGCAAGTTTTTATATTGAAGCCGGAAGAACGTTATTAACATCTCTTCTCGCAGAAAAGATTGCAGATCAGTTAACAGTATATCTTGGGGCAAAAATGCTCTCATGTGGAAAATCACCACTCGTGGATCAAAATTTTCAATCATTAGAACAAGCAATTGATCTTAATTTAGTTCGCATTATGCAAATTGGTGATGATGTTAAGCTCACGTATAAAATAAAGTAGGAAGTATGTTTACAGGACTAATAAAAGATTTAGGAAAAATTGTGAAAATGGAAAAAAATACTGAAGGTGTATTTTTTGAAATTGAAACTAAGCTTGCTGCTGAAATAAAAACGGATGATTCTGTCGCGGTTAACGGAGTCTGTTTAACAGCAACAAGTGTAACAAGTAAAACTTTTTCTATGCAAGCAGTCCACGTGACAATCGAGAAAACCAGTTTGAGACTTCTTGAAGTTGGAAGTTTCGTGAATTTAGAAATGGCCCTGCGTTTTTCTGATCGCTTAGGAGGTCATATTGTACAAGGACATGTGAATGGGGTTGGCGAATTTATTAGATCGAGCAATATTGGTGAAAATTTTGAACTTTGGTTTAAAATCCCAAATGAATTTAAAAAATACATTATCAAAGAAGGCTCCATTGCACTGGATGGAATTTCTCTTACTGTTGCAGATGTGAAGTTTGAAGACGCTTCAGAAATCATGGTTACAATTATTCCTCATACTTGGCATCATACTCAACTTCACACAAAAAAAATTGGAGATGTTATCAATATCGAAGTTGATATGATGGCAAAATATTTAGAGAACTTTATGAAGTACAATCAAAGTAAAATGGATAAGGCAGAATAATGAGTAAATATATTGAAAAGAACCGCTTCGATTCAATTGAAGAAGTTGTTCAAGATTTAAAAAATGGAAAAATGGTAATCATTCTTGATGATGCTGATCGTGAAAACGAAGGGGACTTCGTCATGCTTGCGGAGAAAATTACTCCTGATGCAATTAATTTTATGGCCACTGTCGGACGTGGATTAATTTGCACACCACTGTCACTAGATTTTGCTAAGAAACTTGATCTGAATCCGATGGTCTCAAGCAATTCTTCTCAACATGAAACTGCTTTTACTGTTTCGATTGATTCTAGAAATGGAATTACAACAGGAATTTCTGCCCACGATCGTGCGCTCACAATTTTTAAAATGACGGGAGATGATTCTTTAGCAAATGATTTTGTAAGGCCTGGACATATATTTCCGCTTATTGCAAAAAGTGGTGGTGTTTTAGAAAGACGCGGACATACTGAGGCGACAATCGATTTTTGTAAACTTGCCAAATCAAAACCTGTAGGTGTGATTTGTGAGATTTTAAATCCAGATGGATCTATGGCCAGAGGAGAAGAGTTGTTCTCTCTGGCGAAAACGCATGACCTTAAAATTTCAACCATTGAATTACTTGTTGAATATTTAGAAAGCACTCAAGGAAAAAAGAAACAAGAAGAGATTGTTAATAGTCCTCGGTTTGCATTAGAGTCTTTTGTAAATTTTCCAACTAAGTTTGGAGAATTTAATATTGCCCAATTTAAAAATTTCACAACAGGTGAAGGCTTGACTGTTATTGTAAAGGGGGAATTTACTCCACAAGACAATGAAAATGTTTTAGTGCGTCTGCATTCAGAATGTTTAACTGGAGACGTCTTTCAGTCTTATCGCTGTGATTGTGGGGAACAACTTCACTTTGCGATGAATGAAATTGAAAAACGTGGCAAGGGAATTATTATTTACTTAAGACAAGAGGGGCGAGGCATTGGACTTGCCAATAAACTTAAGGCCTATGCTCTTCAGGACCAGGGACACGATACGGTTGAAGCAAACCTTATTTTAGGTCTTCCTGCCGATGTTCGGGTTTATGATCAAGTAAAAGATGTTTTTGATTTTTTTCATATTAAAAGTATTGAACTTATGACGAATAATCCGAAAAAAATTGAAGCAGTAAAAGGTTTAGGTGTTGAAGTTAAAAGATTTCCTGTTCAAGCACGTGTGCGCAAAGAGAATATTAATTATCTTTCAACGAAAGTTTTAAAAATGGGACACGATATTAATTTAAAGGAACATAAATAGAAGAGGAGTCGATATGAGCAAAGTAATTCAAGGAAGTCACGACGGAAAAGGGCTAAAATTTGTTATCGTGGTTTCTAAATTTAATGATCTCATCACTGAAAGATTGGCAAAAGGTGCAAAAGAAACTCTAGAGCAATCTGGGTCTTCTGAAATTGATATGGTTTGGGTCCCTGGGGCATTTGAAATTCCACTAGCAGCATTAACGCTTGCAGAGTCAAAAAAATATGACGGAGTTGTTTGTATTGGTGCCGTTATTCGAGGATCAACGACTCATTATGAATATGTTTGTAATGAAGCAGTTAAAGGTATCTCGCATGTTGGTTTAAAAACAGGAATCCCAACAAGCTTTGGTGTCTTAACTGTAGAAAATTTAGAACAAGCTTTTGAACGAGCAGGATCTAAACTTGGAAACAAGGGAAGTGAAGCAGCGATGGCCTGCTTAGAAATGGCGACATTGCTTAAAAAGCTAAAATAAGATGAATAGTAAAAATCTTGTTTATAAATTGGCCGATGTAAGTGACATTGACAAAATTGTCAGTCATGAGATTCGTCATATGAAAGAACCTGGCTATGATAATCTTCCAGCACATCCATTTTATCCTGAATATGAATTTGATCTTGAAAAAAAAGTAAGCGAACTTAAAAATAGACTTGAGACAGAAATTGGTAAGATCCGTTGGGGGAGAAGCTTTGTGGCCATTGATCAAGATTTAGTTGTGGGCCATTTAAATCTTAAAGGCGAAATAGAAACGACTCTACATCGAGTAAAGATCGGTATGGGAATCGAAATACCATATCGTGGTCTAGGTGTAGGGACAACGCTTATGGAGATGGGGATTAAGTTTTGTCGCGATAATAAATTCTCGTACATTGATCTTTCTATGTTTTCACACAATGTTCCAGCAAAAAGGCTTTATAAAAAATTTGGTTTTACAGAAGAAGTAATTTCTAAGGACAGGTTTCGAATGTATGGAAAATCAATTGATGACGTACAAATGACTTTAAAATTATGAGAGAAATTTTTTTAGAGAATCTTATTCTTGATCAAAAAAAAATTGATGAAATTGACAAGACTTGTCTTTGTGAATTTGAAAGTTGTGTTTTTTCTCATGCCGATTTTTCAAGTTTTAATTTTAGTCGCGCAAAAATTCAGGATTCTAAATTCGAACATTGTAATTTAAGTAATGTGAATCTTAAAAACGCAAATATTAAAAATTGTGAATTTCATCATACGAAACTTGTAGGAATAAATTGGTCAGAAATTAAATCCCTTTTTGGTAATCAATTCTTTGATTGTAAGCTTGATTACTCTCGCTTTATTTCGATGGATTTGAAAAAGAGCAAATTTTTCTAACAGAACCCATTTAAAATCAAAAATAAAAGATGAAAATGAGTAATGTTTGGAACTGAATATCTCCTCTTTCAACTTTTTATTGTTTAATTATTTGAATGGAATGGAAGCGTTAGATAATGAAAATTTAAAAATCTAGATTTTAAAAAAATCTAAACATAAGCATTGTACAGTTTCTTCTTTTGAGTCTTTGATAATTGTTCGACACTCTTCAATACACTTTATAAGTTTCTCTTTTATTTTTGGAACATCTTCATTTGAGATAGAGACAATTGTTGAAAAATGTAGATCTTCAGGGATATTCATATCTATACTTTGGATTGCTTTCATTCTCCAGTTCGTATGATGCCTTTGTATTTGAGGTGAGTCTTTTGATAAGTGGATACGTGTTACACCAATTTTGTAATGTCCATTTATTTTTTGAATAATTCCAGTATTCTCTAAAAAATTTAGAACATCTATTATTTTTTCTCTTGGAATTCTTAAATATTTTTCTAGTGCATATAAAGTTTGAAATTCAGGAATGGCAACGAGCATGTGAATACAGGCGTATAGCCAGTTAGAATAATAAATTTGTTGATCTAAATTTTTTAAAGAGCTTTTAATGTCTATTCTGTTTTTTAAATCACTTCTCTTGTTAATTACTTCTTTAATTTCCTCTTTAAAAAATTCTTTTAGATCTCTGGTAGCGGCTCGTTCAAGTTGTAAGAGCAACAGAAAGAATCGAGCCTCTTCTTTATTGTGCCCAAAAAATTTGTTAATACCTATTGCTTGTTCAAGGCTGAAATTTGGGTCGCTGTTTAAGACTTGGGAGATAAATGCTGATTGGCATTTAAGTGTTTCGGCCATTTTTAATTTTAAACCGCGTCCATTTCTAGGAGAATTTTTAATCCTAAAAAGAATGTAATTTTTGTAATTTTCAAAATCAAAAATAGAATTTTTCTGCATTTTGATGTACCTCTGAATTTTTTACATACTTGATCAAGTGCTAAACATTTATTTAATGGCTAGCTTTTACCATTAGAAATCAATATATTGTCTTTGTCATCTTAATAAATTTATTAAATAATTACATGTTGTTTTATTAATTTCACCTATCTAAAATTATTTCTTAAAAGTAGCCTAGGGCAAAGGAAAAATGGTGTTAAACTTTGCATTAAATGGGAGAGTTTTATGATTTTTAGAAAGTTACAGGTTTTTTGTATGACAGCTTGTTTGGTTTCAGGCGCGCAGGTTTTTGCTAAAAAAGGGACTGAAACCGGTGGGGGAGGAGATGCTATTAAAGACGGCCATAGTCTCGTTCTTCGCGATTTTATGAGTGTGGAGTATGACAAACTCGAAAAGGTGGATTCAAAGGTAATTTTGGATACTCAGGGCTTTAAGGATATCCTTATTGAAATTGGTCAAGCGTACCCATTAATAGCTCAAAAAATATTTCAAGATCTACTTAACGCCAAAATGTATTTTTATTCAGGCGAATTAGAGATTTTGGCAGGGAGTGCAACTACACTTGGGCGAAATGATGTCAAAGCAGAGGTTCAGCTTGCAATTAGAAAAGAAAATGAGATTGTTTTCGCAAAAAATTTTCAAGATGTTTTAGATAATGAGGGGCAACCCGCAGCTCAATATCTAGTTCTGCATGAAGCAATTCATGGTTTACTTGAAAATACTGGGCCCTTGCATCACGCAAAAGTGAAGGCAATTGTTAAATTCATTAAAAATAATCGCGGAAATTTACCTAGAAATACTAAAGGGACACCGTTGGAATATTTAGGGTCACCGGGTTATCATTTTTCAATTGCTTTTTCTCCGAATGTAAGTGTTCCATTGAAATGTTATTCACTTACAAATTTAGATAAAAATACAGAGAATCCTGAAGCGCTTGCAAAGTATCTTGGATATGAATGTCCAGAATTATCAAGTGGCTATGCGGAATTATTTTATGCTAAGGCTTATGCTGAAGAGAAAGAACTTCTAAATTTTGAGCAAGTTGTAGAAAAATTATCTTCTGAATTGAAAGTATACTCTGAGCGTATAGGTAAAATTGAAAAATCAAAACTTATGTTCTCATCATGCAGAAAAATAAAAGAATCTCTGGTGTTTTTAGAAGAAGTATTACAAATTATTCCTGAAAAGTTGAAAGTATTAGATACATATTATTCAAAAATACCATCAAATATTCCAAGTAGTGAAAGTAGGATGACTATTGATTTACTAAGCAATGAAAATAGTGCGCTTACACTTTTTTATAATGACGTTGAGAACAGTAGCTCAATTGATAGATATCGCGGGTATGTACCAAAGGCTCTCTATAGTGCATACGAACAACGTCAAAGCTGGGCTTTGAACTCACAAGTACGGCTCACAAATTATTATAAAAAATTTTGCAGTTATTAGCTAAAAAATGGCCAACATTTGTTGGCCATTTTTTTTTATAATATTTTAATTAAATAGTGGAAACAAATGTGAACTAATTTTATTTTTGAGATGTATTAAGTCCTTTGAATTATCAAGGACAATTTGCGCGCGCTTTTTTTTGTCTTCTATCGCAATTTGTTCTTTTAAAATTTTTAGCGCTAGTTCACGATTAATTTTGTCTCGATTCATTAGTCGTTGAATCTGTTCGGCTTCGGGAATATAAACACAAATTGAGAGATCGACTTTCTGATCAAGCCCTTTTTCAAAGAGCAAAGGAACATCATAAATAATCACCTCTGGATTGGTAAACTCGCTTACAGCTTGCAAAAATTCTGTAGGCATTTTTGAATAAATGAAATTTTCTATTTGTGTTTTAATTTTAGAATCATTAAAAACCAATTCGCGTAGTTTTCTAAAATTGATTTTGTTATCTTCGATGGCCAGTGAAAAATTATTTTTAACAAACTCAAACGCTTCGCTAGTTGCATAGATTTTTTTGACGAGGGCATCCGCGCTAATAACGGCAAAACCTTTATCGGCCAAGAGTTTTGCTACAGTTGATTTTCCAGTGGCGATTCCCCCCGTAAGTCCAATAATAGGAATTTCAACATTATAAAGTCGCGTATCACTTTTTTTAGAAATGTACTCAGTCTTTAATTTCATTTTTTACTTTTCTCATTTTGTTTTGCTTCATTCCAGTAATGATCCATTTCTGTTTGATTCATATTTTCTAAAACAGCACCTTTTTCAATCATTAAATTTTCCATCTGATTAAAACGACGAATGAACTTGCTATTGGCTTCGCGGAGGGCATCCTCAGGGTCAACATCTAAGTGACGAGCGAGTTGGGCCATGGAAAATAATAAATCTCCAAGTTCTTCCTTTACTCTTTCTTTATTCAATGTTGCCGGAGCAAGTTCTTCTTTTAACTCCTGCCATTCTTCTTCAACTTTGTAGGCCACTTGATTGTAATCGTCCCAATCAAATTTAATCTCGTTGGTTTTTTTCCCAATTTTCATGGCAGAACTTAGACTTGGCATATTGAGATAGTTATTGGTAATACGATGATGGGTTTTTTTGGCATCATCTTTCGCTTTTTCTTCCGCCTTAATTTTTTCCCAGTTTGACAAGACTTCAGAGACATCAATTTTAGTGTCCCGTTTTTCAAAAACATGTGGGTGTCTGCGGATTAATTTTTCACGCAATTTAAGACTCACTGATTCGATATCAAATTTGCCTGCTTCTTTTGCGAGCTGAGAATGCAGCAATACTTGTAAAAGAACATCGCCTAACTCCTCTTCCATATCAGGAAAAGATTTTTTATGAACAGCATCTAGGTATTCATAAGATTCCTCAATCAGATATTTCAGAAGAGATTCATGGCTTTGCTTCAGATCCCAAGGGCACCCGTGCTCTGGGTGGCGAAGTTCTTCGATCACATCTACTAATTTTTCAAAATTCGGTACTTTCAACGTTGTCTCCATCGGGCTTTTTTGTTAACGTTTTTGAGATATGAATTTAACAATCCACCTCTTCGATACTGGTCTAAAAAAAGAGAGCTGTAAAGCACTCCTAAAATGCAAATTTAAGCTTGAAAAAGTTTTTGTCGATTTTTTAAAAAAAGAGGCGATTTTCTCTAAATTAAATCGATCGGACTTAAGTTTTACGCTTAATGTAACTTTGTGCGGTAAAGCGAAAATGAGAAGCGTGAATCGCGAGTATCGAGGTAAAGACCGCGCCACAGATGTTCTTTCATTCCCTCTCTTTCATGAACTTCGTAAAAACAAGGTTAAAATTTCTTCTCCAGATTTTAAGTTTTTAATGGGAGAAGTGATGATTGGTGATATTCTTATTTGTAAAGAAGTAGCAATGTCCCAATCACAGGAATTTAACATAAGTCTTCGCGATGAATTGATTCATTTACTGTGCCATGGTTTTTTGCATCTTTTAGGCTTCGACCATGAAGTTTCTAAAAAAGCAGAAGAGATCATGGAAAAATTTGAGAGCGAATTAATTAATAAAATTGCAAAAGAATTAAAAAAATAAGGTGAATTATGCAAGAGTCTCTAAAAATTGAATTAAATGAAAAAAAATCAGAAATTAAAAATTACGATGAAAAGTTAGATCTCTTGAGGAGGTCACTTTGAAATTGAAAAGAAATCCGCGCGTCTAGAAGAAATTAGAACCATTGAAGGCATGGATGGTTTTTGGGATGATGCAGATAATGCTGCTAAAATTCAAAAAGAAAAATCAATTCTAGATGAAGTCGTTAATACCTATACAACACTTAGAAGCTTAAAAGATGATTTCGATGTTTTAATTGATTTCGCTTTCTCAGAAGACGACGAGGCATCAGGTATCGAGGCCAATGAGATGTATGCGGAATTTTTAAAAGAGTTTAATCTCGCGGAACAAAAAGTTCTTTTATCAAAAGAAGAAGATCCCAATAATGCCATTGTTACTATTAATGCCGGAGCCGGGGGAACTGAATCTTGTGATTGGGCCATGATGCTTCTTCGTATGGTTATTCGTTGGTCAGAATCCAAAAAATTTAAAGTGCAAATTTTAGATACTCAAGAAGGTGATTCGGCGGGAATTAAATCGGCGACACTTAATATTTTAGGCCCATATGCTTATGGACTTTTAAAATCTGAATCAGGAGTACATAGACTTGTTCGTGTCTCTCCGTTTGATTCAGCAGGAAGGCGGCACACTTCTTTTGCTTCAATTTATGTGACTCCTGAAGTTGATGATAATATCGAAATTGAAATTTTAGATAAGGATATTCGTATTGATGTTTACCGTGCAGGTGGATCAGGAGGACAGGGAGTTAACACCACTGATTCCGCGGTACGTATTACCCACAATCCTACGGGCATCGTTGTAACTTGTCAGAACGAGCGTTCACAGCTGCAAAACAAAGCACAAGCAATGAAAGTACTTCGTTCTAAACTTTATGAATTAGAGATGGAAAAAAGAAGAGCAAAAGAAGCACAAGCAGAAGCAAATAAACTAGATATTGCCTGGGGAGCGCAAATTAGATCTTATGTGCTTCATCCGTACAAAATGGTCAATGATCATCGAACAGAATTAAAAGTTTCAAACGCAGAAAAAATCTTAGATGGAGACTTAGATGAATTCATCGATGCCTATTTAAGATGGCAGGTAGCAAGTGCTAACGAAAAAGTTTAAAGAAGCTTTTAAATTAGTTTTCTATCATAAAGAGACGGTTCGTTTCTCGGTATTAGCTATTTTAGGATTGGCTTTTTCTTTGGCGGTTGTTCTGGCGACAATTGGTTTGATGGATGGATTTGTAACAACATTAAAAACTAATTTGCATAAATCAAATGGTGATTTAACTCTAACCCATCGTCGCGGTTTTTTTCGTTTAGATGAGACATTGCGTGCACATTTTAAATACGTCGGAGTTGAGCAACTTTCAGAAATAATTCAAACTGAAAGTTTCCTTATTAAATCTTATCTGGATACAGAAGAAAAAGAAGCCAAAGGAGTTCTCGCCAAGGGAATCGATAAGTTAGACTATGGTAAAGTTGTGGGTATGGATTTTACTTTTGGAGGGGGTGAGATTGCCATAGGTTCAGAACTTGCAAAAATGATGGACTTAAAAATTGGAGATGAGGTCGTCTTAGCTATCGCTAAAGGCAATCAAGAAGTGAGTTCATTACCACAACTCGTCACTAAAAAAATTGGGCAAATCGTAACTCATGGGGTTTATCAAAAAGATCTTAGAATTGTTTACTTCAACAAGTCTGATCTTCAGCAACTCATTGATGTCGGTGGTAAAATTAATCAAATTTCTTTTAATTTAGAGAAAAGCCAAAGTGATACAAACTATATTCAGTCATTTTTACCAGTTCTTCGAAACGAATTTGGCGATGACTATATTTTAAAACCATTTTGGCGTGAGTTTGGTTCTCTTATTGAAGCAGTTCAGACCGAAAAAATAATGATTGGACTCATCCTACAGATCATAGTCTTTATTTCAATATTTAATTTTTTGGCTTTTATCCTCTACGTAAATGAAAGAAGAGCGCGTGACTTTTTCTTGCTTTCAGCATTAGGAATGGCACGAACTGATCTGGTTAAAATTTGGTATATGGCAACCGCATTGTTATGGTTTCTGGCGGTTATTATTTCATTGATTTTTGTTCAATTTATGCGAGTTTTAATCTTAAAACTTTCGCTTTCGATTTTGCCGGCAGATGTTTATTTCTTGCAGTCATTTGACTTCAGGATTAACGTCAAAGAATACTTTCTTGTTTATGTCTTATCTTTTTTATGGGTCATGAGCATGAGCTTTTTTGTTATCAGAAAAGTAAAAAAGAAGCCATTATTAGAAGGGCTTCGCCAGGAGTTTGCGTGATCCCCCTAATTGAAATTCAGAATTTAACGAGGTCATACGGAAAGTATAAGGCGCTCGACCAAATAAATCTGCAATTCGCTGCAGGGGGAGAATATGTTATTCAAGGTGCTTCTGGCTCGGGAAAATCCACATTACTTTATCTCTTAGGGGGATTAGATATTGCAACATCAGGGAAAATTTTAATAGACCGTAAAAATATTTTTGAATTATCAGAAGAGAACTTAGCCCTTTATCGCAATCAATTTGTTGGATTTATTTTTCAATTCCATTTTCTTCTTCCTTCGATGAATTGTCTCGATAATATGTTATTACCTGCCAGGCTTGCGGGACTTCAAGGGGAAAAGCTGCAAGAAGTTTCTGCGCGAGTGCATGAACTTTCAGAACATCTAGGGATCGATAAACTTTTAAAACAATTTCCTTATCAAATTTCAGGGGGAGAGCAGCAGCGAGTAAATATCGTACGTGCATTATCTATGCGGCCAAAACTTTTACTTTGTGACGAGCCAACGGGGAATCTTGATTCGCAGAACTCAACAAAAGTCATCCAACTTATTCGCAAATTGGCATGTGATTTTGGTTCGACCCTCATTCTAGTCACACACGATGGCACAATCGCCAAGGAATTTTCCAATCGACTTATCATGCGTGATGGCAAATTAGTACTAGATTTCTTAAACTTCTGAATTTTCTTTTAACTTCGAAATCTTATTGGTACCTTTTAATACCTTAGTATTTTGTTTTTAGATTATACTTTACGGAGAGTTAATGACTCCATTGAATATTTTGCGTTATTTTTTATTTTTCTTAATTACTAGTAGCATGAACGTTTTGGCCATCGATGATTTAGGTCCTCGAGTTGATTTATTCAAAATCGATCAAATTGAAATTCGTGGCCTAAAAAAAGTAGAAAAGGAAGCGGTTCTCGAGCGTATTTTGTCGAAGCCAGATATGACACTCGACAATTATTTGCTTCGCAAAGATTTAGATAAAATTTACAGCATGAAGTATTTTGACTCGGTAGATGCACTCGAAGAAAAAATCAGTGGAAAAAATACTTTAGTTTTTATTGTAAAAGAGAAACCAATTGTTACGAAAATTGAATTTTCTGGAAATGAAGGAATTTCTGACGACGATTTAAAAAATCAAATAAAAACCAAAGCTTTTACAATTCTAGATACTAATCAAATTAAGAATGATGTCACACTTTTATTAAAACATTATGAAGATAAAGGTTACTATCTGGCTTCTGTTGAATACGAAACAAAGAGAGTGAACGATGAAAATATTGTTCTTCAGTTTAACATTAAAGAATTTGATAAAGTAAAAGTTAAAAAAGTTAATTTTTTAGGAAACCGTGCTTTTAATGACGATGAATTAAAATCAATCCTACAAACTCAGGAAGATTCACTTTTTTCGTTTTTCAGCAGTTCGGGAAGTTTCAAAGAATTAAACTTCCAAACGGATATTGAACGTTTGAAATATTTCTATCGCATGAAAGGATATTTACAAATCAATGTAGGTGTTCCGGAAATTACAGTTTCTGAAGATAAAAAATGGGTTTTCATCACAATCAAAATGACAGAAGGACCGCAGTTCTCAGTTAATAAAATTTCATTTCAAGGTGAGCTTTTATTTAGTGATCCTCAAATGCGTGATGAACTACTTTTAAAAGAAGATCAAACTTATTCAGAAGAAAGCTTAAGAAAAGATATTCAGAAGTTAACTGAAATGTACCAAGATGAAGGATATGCATTCGCCAACGTCATTAGAAATTTGAATATCGTTCCTGGTGAAAATAGAGTGGATGTTGAATTCTCTTTTGAAAAAGGAAAGCTTGCAAGCTTCGGCCGTATTTATGTTAAAGGAAATAATAAATCTCGCGATAAAGTTATTCGTCGCGAGCTTCTTATTCGTGAAGGTCAACGCTACCACGGAACAAATCTTAGAATGTCGAAAGAAAATGTTCAGCGCTTAGGTTTCTTTGAGGCAGAATCGATTGTTTTCAATACTATTTCTCCAAAAGACAAGGATGATGTCCTCGATGTTGAAATTTCAGTTAAAGAAAAAAATACTGGGCAAGTTTCAGCAGGTGCTGGGTACTCAACAGCTTCAGGTGGATTTTTTCAAGCCTCAGTTGCTCAAGCAAACTTTAGAGGTCTTGGGCAAAACCTATCTTTTAGTGTGAATATTGCAGAAAGTTCAAAAACATTCTCAATTGATTTCACAGAGCCGTACTTTTTAGACACGAAATGGTCATTAGGTGGGGGGATTTTTGTAAGTCAAAGTGAATCTTCAGATGCATATAGTGAAAAGAAAAAAGGACTAAATGTTCGTGTTGGTTATCCAATTTTTCAATTCACGAATCTTTATACCACTTATAAATTAGAGGATACAAAAATTACTAAGGCTTATGATCCGACTATTCAATTAGAACTAGAAAACGGGTTGGCTTCTGGAGTGCAAGTTTCCTTAATTCATGACCGCCGCGACGATCGCTCTGACCCTAAGAAAGGTTTTTATGGAAGTGTCTCAACTGAGTACACTGGTCTTGGTGGTGATAAGAAATGGGTAAAAAATGAAATGGAACTGCGCGGTTATTACCCAGTTTGGGAAGATCTTATTTTTAGAAACCGTTATAACATTTCTCGCATTGATGAAGTCAATGGCCAAAAAATTCCAAGAACTGAGAAGTTTTCTCTTGGTGGTTCTCGAAATTTGCGTGGGTATGATTATGAAGGTGTTGGTCCACTCGTTAACGTCACCGATCAAACAACTGGAAGGACATTGACTTATAACACGGGTGGAAATTTTCAGGCTTTTACTAATATTGAGCTCCAACATCCGCTTTCACGCGAGGCAGGTCTAAAGTGGGTCTTATTCTTTGACGCTGGACATGCAGGAAGCTTAGACGATGTAAAAATTTATTGTGACTACGGTTTTGGATTCAGATGGTTCTCGCCAATCGGGGTTTTACGTTTTGAGTTCGGATATCCTGTAACTAAAGGGTCTAAAAATCAGGGTTCTCAATTTCATTTTGATATAGGACAATTATTCTAATTTTATAAAGGGGTTTGTATGAAAGCACTCATGGTGGTAGCTGTTTTATTTTCTACTCAGGCATTTGCTGCAGTAGTTGTTGGTAAAGTTGATGTTCAAAAAGTTTTACTAACTGTTCAACAAGGACAAAATGTTCGTGATCAATTAAAAAAATCATTTGATGAAAAACAAAAAATTTTAAAAGATGAAGAAGATAAAATTAGAAAATTACAAGAAGATTATCAAAAGAAGGTTTCTGTTTTAAATGACAAAGAGAAAGTTAAAAGAGAAAAAGAAATCCAAGAAAAAATTATGGCCATTCAAGCTAAAACAAAAACTTTCCAAGATGAGATCCAAGGAATGGAAGCGAAGCTTAAGCAGCCGATCTTAGAAAGAGTAAAAGCAACTGTTGACGAAGTTTCAAAATCTGCAGATGTTGATTTTGTTTATGAAGCAGCTACTGGTCCAATTCTTTATGCAAAAGAAGAAAAAGATTTAACTGATGAAGTTGTAAAAGTTTATAACAAAAAATTTCCTAAATAGTATTGTTTCGCATTGATAAATTAGAAGGGGGTTTTTGTACCCCCTTCTTGCGTTTAATGGGAGCACCCATGAATATCTCTGAAATCCAAAATATCGATTCAAGCTTTAAAGTAATTAAAGATAGTGCTGCTTTTTTCCAGGGAATTACAGATTCAAGTGCAAAAGCAGCGGATCATATTTTTTATGTGAAGAATAAAAATTTCTTAAACGAAATTATAAATACTGATGAAATAAAAAATCTGTTTATTATTATCGATGAAAAATTTTACAGCAATCTAAAAGAAGAAGCAGGTAAACTTTTAAATGCAAAAGCTTTAGCTACAGTTAGCGATGTCACGTTAAATATGTGTCATCTTTCAAAAGTTTTTTATCATAAAAAATTTAATCCAACTGATGATCTTCTTGATGGCCGACAGCGTGGGGATGTAGAGATTGATCCAACAGCTTTTATTGCTCAAGGGGTTTTTATCGGTAGCCGTGTGAAGATCGGTGCTAATGTAAAAATCCAATCAGGCACAGTTATTCATTCCGATGTTTCGATTGGTGATAACACGCAAATTTATAGCAACGTAAGTTTATATTCAGGGACTATAGTTGGAAAAAATGCACGCATTCATGCTGGCACAGTGATTGGTGCTGATGGATTTGGTTATCATTTTTCTCGTGGAGTTCATCACAAGATTTGGCATATGGGTGGTGTTCATATTCACGATGATGTGGAAATTGGTGCAAATTCTTGCGTGGACTCTGGAACATTTTCTCCGACTATTATTGGACGTGGATCAAAGATCGATAATTTTGTTCAAGTAGGACATAATTGTAAACTAGGAACTGGTGTGATCCTTTGTGGTCACGTTGGACTTGGTGGAAGTACAACTATAGGTGATTTTACAGTCTTCGGTGGACAATCGGGAGCGGCCAATGGAGTTAAAATTGGTGGTCAAGTTCAAGTTGCAGGTCGAGCTGGAGTTATTTCAAATTTAGAAGATAAAGAGACAGTAGGGGGCTTTCCGGCCCGAGATATGAAGGAGTGGTTAAGAGGATTAGCTACTCTAAAAAAACTGTCGCAAAAAAATACAGAGAAGTAATCGGAGGAATAGTGATGTTAAATAAAGAACAAGTGATGATGATTTTACCTCATCGCGATCCGTTTTTATTTATTGATAGTGTTGAATCCGTTAAAGTGCCAGGCACTTTTGCGCAGAGGGAAATGGGAACTTTTTCAATTAAAGAAATTCAAGATGCGGAAGTCGTCGCTCATTATAAAACCAAAAAAGATCATCCAATATTTGCTGGACATTTTCCTGATTACCCAATTTTCCCTGGAGTTTGTCAGGTTGAAATGATGGCACAAGCAACATCATTCATTGTCTTTTTAATGGATAAAAATCCCTATGGAAAAAAAATGGATGTTGCGCTTCTGGGAATCGATAATGCACGTTTTAGAAAACCTATCTTTCCAGATATGGATCTTGTCTTAAAAACAAAAACTTTAAAAATCAGAGGACCAATGATCACGAGTGAGTGTCAGGTTTTTCATAACGACACATTAATGAGTGAGGTTCATGTTCTCGCTTCTCTAAAAATGGAATAAAAGGAAATTCTTTATGGCACAAATTCATTCAAGTTCACTTGTAGATAAAAACGCAAAACTTCATGAGACGGTTATTGTTGGACCATTTTGTATTATTGGGCCAAATGTTGAAGTCGGAGCAAATACAATTTTTCACTCACATGTTGTTGTCGATGGACACACGACGATTGGTGAAAATAATAAATTTTTTCAAGGCTGCTCAGTTGGAGCTCCTCCACAAGATTATTCATATAAAGGTGAGCCCACGCGAACGGTAATTGGAAACAATAACACATTTCGTGAATACTGCTCAATTCATCGTGGAACAACGAAAGAAAATCTTGTTACAACAATTGGAGATAATAGTTTATTCATGGCCTATGTTCATATTGGCCATGATGTAGTGATGGGGAATAATTGTACGATTGCGAACTCGACGAATTTTGCAGGCCACGTAAGAATTGGTGATCGTGTGATCATCGGTGGTGGGACGCAAATTCAACAATTCGTATCATTAGGTCGTGGAGCTTACGTTGGAGGAGCATCGGCAATTGATCGGGATATTCCTTCATTTTGTACAGCTATTGGAAATAGAGCTCACTTAAAAGGAATTAATATCATCGGAATGAAACGCCAAGGATATTCAAAACAAGAGATTTCTGAAGTTGTCGATTTCTTGCGTACTATTGAATCATCAAATTTATCTCCAAGATCATTTGTTGATAATGCAGAACTCATGAAAGAGTACAAAGATAACCGCGTTGTCATTGAGATGGTTGAACAGATTAGAAAATCAGAAATTGGAATTGCTCCATTTAATTCTTAAAAGTGCCTGGCACTTTTTATTAAGGATCTCTTTAGGGTTTAGATAATGAAAAAGATTAGAGTCGCAGTTATCGGATATGGGCATTTAGGAAAATGGCATTGTCAAAAAGCCGAGAGTTTTCCGAACCGATCCGAACTAAAATATATTGTAGAAAAATTTCCGGCCGGACAAGAATTAGCTCGTAAAAATCATCCTAATGCGATTGTCGTAGATGATATTGCAAAATGTATTAATGACATCGATGCGGGTGTTGTTGTTACTCCAACATCTTTTCACTATGAAATCGTGGATTTTTTACTTAAGCATAACAAACATGTTTTTTGTGAAAAACCAATTACTGAAAATACCGAACAAGCACTGATGTTAAAAGAAGTTTTAAAAGGGAAGAATCTTGTATTGCAAGTAGGACACTCTGAAAGATTTCATAACGCTTGGGAAATGAAAGAAGCATATAAAGATTATTTCAAAGCTCCTTGCCATATTACCCTTAAGCGAGTGGCTCCTTTTAAAGGCCGTGCAACAGATGTTGATGTTGTTCAAGATTTGATGATTCACGATTTAGATTTATTGGTTTTCTTATTTAAAGAAACTCCAGTGAGTGTAGATGCAGTCGGGTATAAAATGAGAACAGATAAGTATGACTATATGTCAGCTAATTTTAAATTTGAATCAGGTCATCGTGCGACGATTACAGTTGGGCGAAATCAAACAAAAGAAGTGAGAGAGTTAGAAATTTCTAATACCACTGGAACTTTACATGTTGATTTAATGAGAAATGAAATCACTGAAGCTCGTGGAAGTTTTGAAGGGCCAGAATTTACTAAAACAATTCAATATGAAAAACGTGATCACTTAATGCTTGAACATGAGCATTTTTATAGTTCAATTATAAGTAATACAGCACCGATCATTTCGCTTAATGATGGAATTTTAGCGGTAAGACTTATTGATAAAGTATTAGAAAGTGCAGATAAGCATCGTGAGGTTACGCTTTAGTGACAACAACCAGCTCTTGCTTAATTATTGCAGGTGAAAAATCAGGCGAGGAACATGCCCTGAGTTTTTTTCCACGATTAAAAGAATTATGTCCAACAACTCAATTTTTTGGAGTAGGCGGGCATGAATTAAAGAATGCAGGATTAGAACTTCTATATCATCTAAAAGATTTTTCTACTTGGGGATATAGTGAGGTTTTCAAAAAAATTCCTTTTTATAAAAAAGCATTAGAGCGTATTTTAGAGGAAGTTGATCGTAGGAACTGCAAAACAGCGATTCTGATCGATTTTCAATCTTTTAATATGAAGCTAGCAAAAGCACTAAAAAAGCGAGGAGTGAAAGTTCTTTATTATGTTGCCCCCCAAGCCTGGGCCTGGAAAGAATATCGTGTGAAAGCGCTCGAGCGTGACGTTCACACATTATTTACCATTATCCCTTTTGAGAAAACATGGTTTCATGAACGCGGAGTAAAACGTGTTGTTTCAGTTGATCATCCACTACTTACTCATTACAAAAAAGATTTAGAAGCTCATCCCATTAAACATATTGCTCATAAACCAATGAGGCTTTTACTTCTTCCAGGAAGTCGAAATTATGAAGTAAAAAGTTTACTTCCAGTATTTATTGAAGCGATTAATGAGCTAAAGAAGAAATATTCAATAACGGTTACGATTGTGAAATCGAGTAGTGTGCATCAAGGACTCTATGAACCATATGAAAAGTATTTTGATCAAGTTTTTCAAAATGAAGAGCTAACAACAGCACTTAGAAATTCAGACTTTTGTTTTGCTGCTAGTGGGACAGTTACTCTAGCATGCGCACTTTATGAGGTTCCAACCGTCGTAACTTACAAGGCATCTTTATTAAATGAATTTATTTTTCACACATTTGTTAGCTATAAAGGCTATATCAGTCTTGCTAATATCGTACATGAAGCATCGGTTTTTCCGGAGTTGATTCAAAACGAGGTAACAAGTTTCAACCTAGTTTCGAAGTTTTCTAATTGGGCCTATAATAATGTTAGTACTAATACCAACTTAGAGGATCTTTGGCACAAATTAGCAAAGACAAAAACACTCATTACTGGAGAAAGTTTAGATCTTTCAAGGTTAATGTCTGAGGTCGTTCTAAAAGAATAGGTTCATGGCCGTATTAAAATTTCTAAAAATTTTAATTTTAAATTTTTTAAGTAAAATTTGGGATTTTATCTATCGTTTGCGAAGATTTTCGTATGATTATGGTATCACTCGCCAGTTTTCTTTCCATGTACCCATTATTTCCATTGGCAATTTAACATTTGGGGGAACAGGCAAAACTCCAATGACCATGTGGATTGCAGATTACGCTAGCAAAAAAAATAAAAAAATTATGATCCTTATGCGTGGATATAAGGGAAAATTAGAAAATAAGCATGGGCTTATTAAATCTAATTCTAAAATGGTTCCCGATCCAGTTTTTTATGGAGATGAAGCACTTCTATACGCGAGAAAAATTAAAAATGCTTCAGTCGTTGTGGGAAAGAAACGTGCACATAATTTGCAGTTTTATTTCCCTGAAGAAAAACCGGATTTAGTTTTATTAGATGATGGTCATCAGCATATTTCGATTAAGCGAAATCTTAATTTTGTTATGTTTGATCTTTTGGTTCCTATAGAGAATTATGCAGTAGCACCTCTTGGAAAAATGCGCGAAGGGTTTAGTGCTCTTAAAGATGCCGATGCAATTATTTTAGGTAGGGCCGATTTAGCAGAAGTACAAAAGAAAAAAGAATTTTTAAATCTAATTAAACCGCATGTTCCAGGAGAGGTTCCGATTGCAGAAATCTGTTATCGCCCATTAGGACTTTATGATTCTTCCCATAATTTTAAATTATCCCCAAGTGAACTTAAACACAAAAAAGTCATTTGCCTAGCGGGAATCGCTTCACCTCAATATTTTTTTAAAATGATAGATGAAATGGGTGCGACTATTCTAATTATGGAGAGTTTTCCAGATCATCATTATTTTAAACTGCAAGAGCTAAAAGGATTTGTAGATTACGCTAAAAGTGAAGATGCAATTATTGTTACGACCGAAAAAGATATTGTGCGGATTAAGCAGATTATTGACGATCCATTATTTTATTATTTGGACATTAAAGTCGAGTTTATGACTGGCGAAAAAGAAATTTGTAAATTGATTGACCAGGTTGTTGGGAAAGCGAGAGTTGAAGGGATGCGCTCATGATTTTTAAAAATAAAATATTATTAGCAGCGATATTGGTTGTTTCTTTTTCATGCGCTTCAAATTTTGAAGAAGAAAAGAAACAAATATTAAAAACGGAAGATAAGAAAGATCTTGTTCAGTCATTTGATATGTCGGAAGTGGACACTAAGAAGTTTCAGGAAAAAGAAATAGCCGCAAGTTCGAATGTTAAAGTAGAGCCTGTCATTACGCCTAAAAAGGATAAAAAAGCCAAGAAAGAAGAAATCACGAAGTCTCCCAAAATTGAAGTGAAGCCAGAAACCAAACCCATGGAAGTTCAGGATGTTTACCCAGAGGGATATCCTGCAGAATATATTCAATACGATAAAAAATCCAAAGATGTATGGAAAAAATTTAAGCCTTTCTTCTTTAAGGGGGAAAAAACAATTATGTCAGTGAGCTATCTTGGAGTAGTGGCCGGGTATATTACCATTGACTCTAAAAAAGTAGTAAACATAAATAATAAAGATGCATATCAGTTTAATGCAAGATTTAAATCCCGCGAAGCTTATAGTTATTTTTATTGGCTTGATGACACGCTTGAAAATTTTGTTGAAAAGGATACATTTCTTCCAATTAAATATACACTTATTCAGAGAGAGAAGAGGCAAAACGTCGATGATCTTCAGCTGTTTGATTTTGAAAAATTGAAAACCTTTACCTTCTATAAGCGTGTAAAAAAAGATGCCAACAAAGATGAAAAATTAGCAGAATTTATTCCCCGCTACGCTCAAGACTCATTCTCGGCCCTGCAATTTGTTCGTGGTCTTCCACTTAACAAAGGTGATAAGTATGAATTTCCTGTAATCACTAGAGGGAAGCCATGGCTTTTAAAAGTTGAGGTTGAAGGAACAGAAGATATTGAGGTCATGGAAAAAGAAGTAAGTGCCATTAGGATTAAAGCGGAAACTCATTTTCCAGGAGTACTTAAGAAAAGTGGTGACATAAATTTTTGGTATTCAAATGACGAATTTAGAAATTTATTAAAGTTTAGGGCACAAGTAAAAATTGGTTCAATCAATGGTGAAGTGGTCGAATATTCGCCAGGAGAACGAGCAAAACAATGAATCAAGGCTATGTTAGAACTATTCTTTATGTTTGCCCAGGAATGGGATGGACAACCAAAGAGCGATCAGCGCTAAGGGACATGACGATTGCAAAGGCCAATGGATATGAAGTAATTGCGTACCTAGAAGAAGATTCAATGTTGTATAATTTTGTTAAAGTTCTAGACATCGAATACATTTGCATTGAACCGCATTTTCTTAACCGCTTAACAGTATTTCATAATCATATTCCAATCAGAAAATTAGTTGATGCCAGAAGAATTGATATTGTTCATTGTTATGATTTCTCATATCTTTTATCACTTAGTTTTCAATTGCAAGGGCGATTTCTGGTATCACTTGTAATGACCCAAGGTCATATGGTGGAGAAGCAATTACGACGATATTGGTATAGGCCGATTATCACTCGTATTGATTCGATGATTATTTTAAACAAACATTTAAAGCACGATACAATTGGTGGACTGCAATTGCCATTGAAAAAAATTGAATATTTCGGAATGGGAATTAATCGTGAAGGCATGGTCTTTGAATTAGAAGAAGAAGTTAGAAGTCAGCTTGAACAGTATCGTGATTATTTTTTAGTGGGATGCTACATTTCACCAATGTTAAATAATTTTAAAAGCATTTTACCAGTGCTAAGTGCTTTGGTGGTTATTAATCAAAAACTTCCTGCAGGAAAGCGCTCTAAGGTTGCTTTTGTTTCCACTGCAAACTTTAAAGATATTCCAATTTTTGAGCCGATGGCCCGTTTTGTTCAAGAGAATGATCTACAAAATGACTTGCTATTTATTACTGCAAAAGAAATTGAAAGCGTTCAAAAAAGCATGAGAATGTGGCTATCAATAGAAGCGCAAGATCTTCTCGAAGATTATGCGGTTTCAGCAATACTTTCCGATCTTCCTGTTTTATTTGTTCGCAATTTTTGCACCGTTGAGCTGTTGCGTGAATTTCAGGGAATTGGTGAGACTTATAAAACCTATGATGCCAGGGAGCTACGTGAAAAGTGGGAGCGGATTATTTTAAGTTACAATGTCTATTCAGAAAAGGCCCAAGTCTTTAAGTATTTTTTTGAGAAAGAATTCTCTTTTAAAAAATATAAAACAAATCTCTTGGGGATTTATACGCGGATCGTGCAGAGACGTAATCGCCTTTTTAAAAAGTAAGCTAAGTATTTAATTATACAATAGATCTAAAGCTTTGTTTTTCAAGGTTTCTCTATACTTAGGCTTAAATTTCGTGTATAACCTTGGGACAAGTTTCATTTGTCGTTTTTAACGATGTCTGGGCGCCTGTTTTTAACAGGTCTATCGAAATTTCTCTCGAGGTATATTTATGGGTAAGCAAACTGAACTTAAAGCAAAGTGGATGCAAGGGTATGACGTAGTCATTGGTGAAGACGTTGATACAAAACCTGCCACTGAGTTCTCAAATCTTTTAACACAAAACGTGGCGAAAAATTTCGCTGAAGGTGAAGTGTTCAAAGGAAGAATCATTTCTATTGGTCAAGACTATGTAACTGTAGACATCGGTTACAAGCAAGAAGGTCTTGTATCAGTGAAAGAATTCCAAAGCTACGATGGATCATTAAAAATTAAAGCTAATGATGAAATCGAAGTTTACTTAGAAAGACTAGAGTCTCACATGGGGAACCTAATTCTTTCTAAAGACAAAGCTGAAATTCTTAAAGCATGGGATAAAATCTCTCTTGCTTGTGAATCAGGCGAGCCTCTAACTGGAACAGTAATTGCGAAAGTTAAAGGTGGATTATCAGTTGATATCGGTGTTAAGGCTTTCTTGCCTGGTTCACAAATTGATATCCGTCCAACTCGTTACTTAGATAAATACATTGGTAAAACAATGGAATTCAAAGTAATCAAGTTCAACAAAAAACGCGGAAACATCGTTCTTTCAAGAAGAGCAATCCTAGCTGAAGAGCGTGGAAAAATGAGAGGCGAAATCCTTTCTCAAATCGAAGAAGGAATGATCGTAAAAGGTATCGTTAAAAACATTACTGATTACGGAGCGTTCATTGATCTTGGTGGTATCGATGGTCTACTTCACATTACAGATATGTCATGGGGAAGAGTTAAACATCCATCTAACCTTCTTAACATCGGTGATGAAATCGAAGTTAAAATTCTTAAATTCGATCAAGATAAAGAAAGAGTTTCTCTTGGTCTTAAACAAGTTCAAGCTAATCCTTGGGAAGAAGCTAAGAACAAGTACATTCCAGGAACTAAAGTTGCTGGAGAAATCGTTTCTGTTAAAGACTATGGTGTATTCGTAGAATTAGACGACGGAATCGAAGGTTTAATCCACGTTTCAGAAATGAGCTGGACAAACAAAATTAAAAATCCAGTTAAGCACTTCAACCCAGGTGAGCGCGTAGAAGCTCAAGTTCTAGAAGTTGACGTTGAAAACAAGAGAATTTCTCTTGGTGTAAAACAACTTCAACCAAATCCTTGGGATGGATTAGTTACGAAGTTCAAAGTTGGTGACAAGGTTAAAGGTAAAGTAAAATCTATCGTAGACTTTGGTGTATTCGTTGATATCGGCGAAGAAATCGACGCTTTAATTCACGTTTCTGACGTTTCTTGGACAAAGAAAAACGTAGAGCCAACTGCTGAATTCAAAGAAGGTCAAACTGTTGAAGCAATGGTTATGACTGTAGATCGTGAAAACCAAAAATTCTCTTTAGGTATTAAGCAGCTTGAGGAAGATCCATGGAAGAAGATCGAAACGAGATTCCCAGTTGGAACAGTTGTTGAAGCAGAAGTTGTTCGTGTAACTGACTTCGGGGCATTCGTAGAACTTGAAACTGGTATCGAAGGTTTAATCCACATTTCTGAACTTTCTGAAGAAAGAGTTGAAAAACCATCTGACGTTGTTAAGAAAGGTGATGCTCCTAAGGCTATGGTTATTTCTGTTGATAAAGAGGCTAAGAAAATTGCTCTTTCTATCAAAGCCGCTAACGGTGCAGATTACAAAGTTGATAGAGTTAAATCAGCTACCCTTGCAGACAAATTCAAAGATCTAAAATAAATTTGTAGTGAAAAGATCCGTACAAAAGAGGACCAGAAATGGTCCTCTTTTTTTTTACATTCAATTTTTTATTAAACCAGCTTTTTATAACTTGTCTAAGAAATTTTTAACAGTCAATGCTTTGGAAGTTTCAGGATATTCACAATTCACTAATTTTTTTTCGTTTTTAGCATCTAGAATCTGAAGGGCCGTTTTGGTTGAACGTGATACAATTCCTAGGTATTCAAAATCTATCTTACAAATTTCAGTTAGCTTTAAATCTAAACTTGCACTTAAATCTAGATCGGGCAACTGAAAGCTAGAATCGTCATTAGATTGAGAAAATAAGGTAGCAATATTTTTGGTATTAGTTAACTGATAATCAAGCAATTTCTCACCATCTTCTGCAATAGCAGTAAATCCATGGCCATTACCACTAAACTTGATTCGTCGATCTAAAGTGCTATTTTTTGAGTTAGATTCAAGCACGGATTGTTCCCTTAAATCTAACGCCTTATTTAGAATATTTTTTAAGTCATTTTTTTTCGCAGTTTTAAATTCATCTAAAGAAACTTGATCATCGGTACTTAATGCCTCCGCACATTTATCATCCCCAGAGATTTTTCTATTCGAGTAAATTTCTAGTGAATATGTTTTTGTCAAAGCCAGATTTTGAAAAAGATGGTAAGTGTAATCGCTAATTTCTTTGCAATTAATTTTTTTGCCTTCGTGCTCAACATGATAAACTGCTTCAATGTTATTTTCAGTATAACTATAGCTGATTTTTTCATTAAAATTTGAAAGATCCATTTTTTTTACAAGATCTTTTAATAGAATATTTTTGGTTTTAAAATAATCAATCTGATTATCTGTCGTGAATTGATAGGCAACTTTTTCTTCATTTAATAAGTTAACCTGCGTAGACTTTTTCTCTTCTTTTTTTATACAAGAGACAAGTGCAGAAGTAGTAATTAGTACCAACAATACTTTTTTATTCATAGATCCTCCAAAAATTATTAATGACAATTAAAGTTAATTTATGTTTGGGAGCTTTTGAATTGAACTTAAAAAACTTACATGTGCTGGATATTCTTTGTACATATGGTTCAGATATGTCCTGGGCAGTTAAGTTAAAGAGAGTCTTGAGGCCGTATTTAAAGAACCACAACCTAATTATAACGAGCTTTTACCTAGGTACCTGGGCAGTTACAAAGTATTTGACTTGGCCAAATTTTTTACAGTCTGTAAGAAGTACCGGCATATATTGTGAATTTTTTTAGATCTGTTAAATTCGTCTCAATATCTGTACCTATTTTCAAATGGAGTTTTTATGAAAATGACTTTAGTTTTATTTGTTAGTTTATTTTCTTTTTTTGCATACTCGAATGTAAATGCACCCAATAAAACTGTTTGTTTTAGCTATAATAAAAATATGATTGGTAAATTACAACTATCTCCAGCTGAGCGTAACGTTCGAATTACTTGGGATCTTAAAAATATCCTTGGTATAAGTAGAGAAATTATGTCTGGGATAAATATTAAATTTGAAAAGGGTGGATACTCAACTGATATTGGTTATGTAAAAGGCAAAGATGATAGCTACAACATGGCAATTCAGGTTTCTAATTCAAAAGTAATTATGACGAGTTACGAGATGGATAAAATTACTAAAATTTCGACCGATGAATATAATATTGTTTCTTGTCCTAAAAATTAATTTCACGACTTAATTCTAGAGAGCTCTTTATAAATGAGCTCTCTTTTTTTCGTTTTATTTGATTTCTATTTTTTCCCTATTTTATTTGTGTCTAAATTTCGTAGAATTATAAGCACTTCGATAAATAACTCCGCATGAAACGGACACTATCTAGTATCATTAACAACAACACACCACTTAAAACGGATCACTATCAAATAGAAACTATTGCTTCAATATCATACAATGGACGGGGAACCGGTTGGAAGACCTCTGTCATATACTATTATAGCTTGCCCACTTTAATAAATTTACAGTGAGTTTAATTGGCGCATGACTGCTGGAACTTGATCTAAGTGAGTTTTGGCCTCAATGATCAGTTTCACAGCATCGGCCTGTAGAAGTTTTCCTTCTTTCATTTTTTCACAAAGAAGTGGCTCGATGGGGTCAGTGATTTCATAAATGCTTTTGTGCTGGGGCCATAAATTTTCTGGTGAATTCGCCCCGCCAGCACATAGAGGAATCAAGTGATCAATTTTAAAATCACCGCGATTCATCGTTTTAATATTGTAGCCAAAAAGCTGATCATAGTTTGTGATAACTGCATTTTTTGTATAGCTATCAACATTGCGCTCACAGTATTTAATACCTTCAGGGTAACGAACAGTAACGGAGTTGCTACAAAGTTTTCCAGGTGTTTCATTTAAATTTGGAGTTTTTGGGAAGCTTCCATTGGCCTGCACACTTACTAAAAAAACAAAAAGGAGAGAGATTGCAAGTTTGAAAGTTTTTTTCATTTATTAGAACTCCTAATGGTTTGACTTAGTCGCACCTTATACCCAATGGCTCAGATTGTCTAAAAAAAATGCTAATATTTAACAAAAAACGCAATGCATTAAGGCGTTTGACCTCTCATAATTTACAATAAGCTCAAATATTTCGATACATTAATGGGTGTTAATTTCCTTGCTCAATTTGGCCAAGTTTAGTTTTACTTTGTTGTTTTTTTCTTTTTCGCTCTTCGATCTTTTTATGCAATGTTTTTCTTCTTTCCTCGTTCAAACATTCTTGGTCATCTTTTGAATGGCGGTCTACCGTATTGTCCTCAGAATTTTCTTCAAATTTTCTTTCCTTCTTTTCAACATCAATTTTTTCTTTTCGTTGACCATCATCTTCTTGAGTAGCATTTTGAATATTCTCAATAATCTCAGTTAACTTTTGTTGCGTATTTTCTAAAATTTCTTCATCTTTTTTAAATTGAATTCTTAAACTTAAAATTTCTTTTATGGTATCAAGAAATTCCACGTCTTTCTTATTCTTTGGATCGTAATTTTTTAACATAACTTCTTTTTTATCGTTAAACTGAATTCTCATACTAAGCTTAATATCAAAATTTTGCTTAAGATACTCCTGTAGACCTTCATTAAATTCATCATCACTTTTTGCGTTTACGATTTCATATTTTTTATCTTTATGATAATTCCACCAATTATAGGCATAGAGTATAACTGAGTAACCTGCAT
>JACCDN010965551.1_pt1 | contig 29587 bp, 24 predicted proteins | sample 7441691 | NCBI WGS metagenome assembly JACCDN01 (sample SAMN15323439, study PRJNA562643) | freshwater metagenome | isolation source: river surface water | place: USA:Blue River Watershed | collected 2017-08-16 | reverse complement strand
TATTCACACTTGCCCCCGCAAGCCGGCCACCTTTTCTAACCCATTCCCTGCAGGCACGACCTGCCCCCTACGACCATGCCCAAAAAGAACGCCGCCCAGAAGTCCACCGCCTCCGCCCCCTCGGCCGTCTCGGCCAAGACCGGCGTCAAGATGCGCGGTTGCGACGTCATGGTCCGCTGCCTCGAGAACCTCGGTGTCGACACGATCTTCGCCTATCCGGGCGGCGCGTCCATGGAGCTCCACCAAGGCCTCACCCGCTCCAAGAAGATCCGCACCATCCTGCCCCGTCACGAACAGGGCGGCGCCTTCATGGCGCACGGCTACGCGCGCTCGACCGGCAAGCCCGGCGTGTGCATGGCCACCTCCGGTCCCGGCGCGACGAACCTCGTCACCGCCATCGCCGACGCGCACATGGACAGCATCCCGCTGATCTGCATCACCGGCCAGGTCTACCAGCAGTTCATCGGCCGCGCGGCCTTCCAGGAAACCGACTTCTACGGCATGACCCTGCCGATCGTGAAGCACTCCTTCCTCGTCCTCGATTACAACGAGCTGCCGAGCATCATGTACAAGGCCTTCAAGATCGCCACGACCGGCCGTCCGGGCCCCGTGGTCATCGACATCCCGAAGGACATCCAGCAGCACGAGTGGGTCCCGGTCTTCCCGAAGAACCCCGACGACGTCTCCATCCCCGGCCTGCCGACGCCGCCTAAGTGCGCCGACGCCGAGCTCGAGAAGGTCCTCCGCCTCATCGAAGGCGCCAAGCAGCCCGCCATCTACATCGGCGGCGGCATCCTTTCCGGCGACGCCCACAAGGAGCTCCGCGCCTTCGCCGAAGCCACCGGCATCCCCGTCGCTTCCACGCTGATGGGCTTGGGCGCCTTCCCCTGCGACCATCCGCAGTCCCTCTACTGGTACGGCATGCACGGCACCGTCGCCGGCAACTGGGCCGTCTGCAAGAGCGACCTCCTCATCACGATGGGCGCCCGCTTCGACGACCGCATCACCGGCGCCGTCGAGAAGTTCGCGCCGGACGCCACGATCGTCCACATCGACATCGACCGCTCCGAGCACCAGAAGAACAAGTTCGCCCACCACCCGATCCACTCGGACATCAAGTACGCGCTGGGCCGCCTCGTCACGCTCGCCAAGAAGGGCTTCAAGAAGCCTGACCTGAAGAAGTGGTACGAAACCATCAACGGCTGGAAGAAGGAGCACCCGTATCCGTTCAGCTACGAGCGCAAGACGAAGCACATCCTCCCGCAGGAAGCCGTCGAGGTCCTCTACCAGGAGACCAAGGGCAAGGCCATCATCGCCACCGGCGTCGGCCAGCACCAGATGTGGGCCCCGCAGTATTACCACTTCGGCGAACCCCGCCGCTTCATCAGCTCGCTCGGCGCGGGCACGATGGGCTTCGGCCTCCCGGCCGCCATCGGCGCCAAGGTCGCCAACCCGGACAAGCACGTCATCGACATCGACGGAGACGGCTCGTTCCTGATGAACATCCAGGAGCTCGCGTGCATGAAGATCGAGAAGATCAACGCGAAGATCCTCATCCTCAACAACCAGCACCTGGGCATGGTGGTGCAGTGGGAAGACCGCTTCTACGCCGGCACCCGCGGCCACACCATCCTCGGCGACGCCTCGAACATCGGCTCCCCCGACAATCCGGCCGGCCTCTACCCTGACTTCGTCAAGATCGCCAACGGCTTCGGCATCAAGGCCCGCCAGGTGATGAAGCGCGAAGACCTCCGCGAGGCCATGCGCGAGATGCTCGACCACGACGGACCTTACCTCCTCGACGTCGTCGTCCCGTACACCGAGCACGTGCTGCCCTTCATCCCGCAGAAGAAGTCGGCGATGGAGATTCTGACGAAGTAATCCCGCGAGGGATTACTTCGAGCGGGCACGTGGGCAAGGGGACACGTGGGCAAGGGGAATAAGTGAACAGGGGCGCGAAAGCGCCCCTGCTGCTTTTCGGCGTAATGCATCGGGTAGGGTCGGGACCGCGTCACGACATAGTTGTATCGAGGTAGGGGCAGCACCGCGTGCTGCCCTAGTTGCATTCATTCTCGGGTGGCAGGTGGCGGCCTCAGGTGGCGGGTGGCGGGCAGATGCAGTTTCAGGTCCCGGGTCTCGGCCATCGGGTATCAGGTGCGGGTATTCAGGTACAGGTACTGGTCCAGCCACCTGAAACCAGGGGCTGCCACCCGCCACCCGAAACGATTTGATTCAACCCCTTGCCCACGTGTCACCTTGCCCACGTGCCCCCTCCTTGCGACTCCGTCGCAAGGCTCAGTGCCCCGCCAGCCAGCGCTCGGCTTCGATCGCGGCGCGGCAACCCATGCCGGCGGCGGTGATGGCCTGGCGATAGACGTGGTCGGCGCAGTCGCCTGCGACGAAGACGCCTGGGACGCGGGTGCTGACGGTGTTGGCGCCGGCGACGAAATAACCGCCTTCGTCGACCTCGAGGGCCGGCGTGAAGGCCTGCGAATTGGGCACGTGACCGATGGCTACGAAGACGCACTTCACCGCGAGATCGCGTTCGGCGCCGGACTTCTCGACGACGCGGAGCGTGTGGACCTTGGCGTCGCCGAGGATCTCCTTCGGGGTGACGTTGAGGACGAGCTCGATCTTGGCGTGGGCCTTGACGCGCTGCACCATGATGTCGGAGGCGCGGAAGGTGTCGCGACGGTGCACGAGGTAGACCTTGGAGGCGAAGCGGGTGAGGAAGAGGGCTTCTTCGCAGGCGGAGTCGCCGCCGCCGACGACGGCCACGGGGACGTCGCGGTAGAAGGCGCCGTCGCAGGTCGCGCAGGTGGTGACGCCGTTGCCGCCGTAGTAATGCTTCTCGCCGGGGATGCCGAGGAGACGGGGCGAGGCGCCGGTGGCGATGATCACGGCCTTGGCCTCATAGGTGGCTTCGCCGCCCTTGAGCTTCTTGACCGGGCCGGAGAAGTCGACGGAGTCGATGCGATCCCAGGCGAACTTGGCGCCGAAGCGTTCGGCCTGGCCCTTCATGTTCGTGATGAGCTCGTTGCCATCGACGCCGTGGACGAAGCCGGGGAAGTTCTCGACCTCGGAGGTCGTGGTCAGCTGGCCGCCGGGCTGGCCGCCCTCGAGGACCAGGGGAGCGAGGCCCGCGCGGGCGGCGTAGATAGCGGCGGTCAGGCCGGCGCAACCGGTGCCGAGGATAAGGACGTTTTCAGCCATGGGTACGTCCCATCTTGACGGCGGGAGGATGGCCGCAAGGCCGAAAACCCGATGTGAACAACCCGAGACAAGGCTTGCCCCGGGGGGCGGGGTCGGAGTTTGCTACCTCTCGCTCCCGGACCCATGTTTCTCAGCATCCTCAAGCTCTTCGCCGGCAGCCACCACCGGAGGTTCCTCCGCAAGTGCGCTCCCCTCGTCAAGCGGATCAACGCCCTCGAAATCGAGTATCAGAAACTGTCCGACGACGAACTCCGCGCCAAGACCGCCGAATTCAAGGCCCGTCACGCCAAGGGCGAGTCCCTCGACGCCCTCCTCCCCGAGGCTTTCGCCGTCGTCAAGAACGCCGGCCGCCGACTCTGCGGCACCAAGGCCATCGTCTGCGACCATGAGCAGAGCTGGGAAATGGTCCATTTCGACGTCCAGCTCATCGGCGGCATCGCCCTCCATCAGAACAAGATCGCCGAGATGGCGACCGGCGAAGGCAAGACCCTCGTCGCCACCCTGCCCCTCTACCTCAACGCGCTGACCGGCCGGAACTGCCAGCTCGTCACCGTCAACGACTACCTCGCCCGCCGCGACTCCGAGTGGATGGGCCACCTGTACCGCTGGCTCGGCCTCACGGTCGGCTGCATCCAGAACCAGATGCCCAGCGAGGACCGCAAGGCCGCCTACGGCTGCGACATCACCTACGGCACCGCCTCCGAGTTCGGCTTCGACTACCTGCGCGACAACGGCATGGCCCTGTCGCCCGAGGAACAGGTCCAGCGCGACCACTACTTCTGCATCGTCGACGAAATCGACTCCATCCTGGTCGACGAAGCCCGCACCCCGCTGATCATCTCCGGCCCCGTCGCCGAAGAGCGCGAACCCGCCTTCCCGCGCCTCCGCCAGCCGGTCGCCGGACTGGTCGAACTCCAGATCCGCCTCGTCACCCGCCTGATGAACGAGGTCCGCGACGAGCTCGAGAAGCTCGGCGAGGACAAGGAGCCGTCCGCCGATTCCCTCGACAAGCTCTGGCTCGCCGCCCACGGCATGCCGCGCAACCGCGTCTTCCTCCGCCTGATGGAGAACGGCAAGTGGCGCAAGGCCCTCGAGAAGCACGAAGGCGTGCTCGCCTCCGAGATCGAGAAGGACCGCCGCTTCCACCTCAAGGAACGCCTCTACTTCTCCGTCAGCGAACGCCAGCACGAGTCCGACCTCACCCAGCTCGGCCGCGACACCCTCCGCCCCGGCGAGCCCGACGCGTTCGTGCTCCCCGACCTCCCGAGCCGCTACGTCGAGCTCGACAACGACGAGTCCCTGACGCCCGAGCGCCGCGCCGAACTCCGCGCCGAAGCCGAGGCCGCCTACGCGCAGGTCTCCGAGGACATCCACGCCATCGGCCAGCTGCTCAAGGCCTACACGCTTTACGAGAAGGACAAGCAGTACGTCGTCCACGAGGGCAAGGTGAAGATCGTCGACGAGAACACCGGCCGCATCATGGAAGGCCGCCGCTGGTCCGACGGCCTCCACCAGGCCGTCGAAGCCAAGGAAGGCGTCGCGCTCGAGAAGGAGAACAAGACCTACGCGACGGTCACCATCCAGAACTACTTCCGCATGTACCAGAAGCTCGCGGGCATGACCGGCACCGCCGAGACCGAAGCCTCCGAGTTCCACGACATCTACAAGCTGACGGTCGTCGCCATCCCGACGCACCGCCCGTGCATCCGCGTCGACGACAACGACATCGTCTTCAAGACCCGCAAGGAGAAGTACCAGTTCGCGATCAAGGAGATCGCCGAAGCCCACAAGCGCGGCCAGCCCGTGCTCGTCGGCACCGCCTCCGTCGAAGCCTCCGAGACCCTCGGCCGCATGCTCGCGATGGCCAAGGTCCCGCACAAGATCCTCAACGCCAAGCACCACGAATCCGAAGCCGACATCGTCTCGATGGCCGGCCAGCACGGCGCGGTGACCATCGCCACCAACATGGCCGGCCGCGGCACCGACATCAAGCTGGGCGAAGGCGTCCGCGAGCTCGGCGGCCTCTACGTCCTCGCGACCGAGCGCCACGAATCCCGCCGCGTCGACCGCCAGCTGCGCGGCCGCTGCTCGCGTCAGGGCGACCCCGGCCGTTCCCGCTTCCTGGTCTCCCTCGAGGACGACCTGATGCGCCTGTTCTCCAACGCGGGCATCATCTCCTCCCTGCTCGAGAAGTCCTTCAAGGAAGGCGAGCCGCTCGAGCACCCGCTCCTCAACCGTTCCATCGGCACCGCGCAGAAGCGCGTCGAAGGCCAGAACTACTCGATGCGCAAGCGCCTGCTCCAGTACGACGACGTGCTGAACCAGCAGCGCCAGATCGTCTACGGCCTGCGCAACCGCGCCCTCAAGGCCGAAGACAGCCGCGCGACGATCATGGACATCGTCGAGGAGGAGATCGACGAACGCCTCGCGATGGTCTTCCCCGAAGCCGGCGGCGACGCCGACCGCCGCGCAGCCGAGGCCTTCGTCTACTGGTACGTGACGACCTTCCATATGCGCCTCGACCTCGAGGACATCCTCGCGCGCACGCGCACGCAGGTCCTCCTGATGGCCACCGACCGCGTCCGCGCCCTGCAGACCGGCCGCGAGCAGCACGAGTCGCCGGAGATCCTCCAATACCTCGAACGCAGCGTGCTCCTGCGCGCCATCGACCGCAACTGGCAGAACCATCTCACCGAGATGGAAGACCTCCGCCGCGGCGTCGGCCTGCGCACCTACGCGCAGAAGGACCCGCTCAACGAATACAAGGCCGAGGCTTTCAAGGCCTTCGAACGCCTGATGCAGCAGCTGCGCACCGACGCCTGCTCCGGACTCTTCCGCACCGCGACCTCGATGGAGGCGCTCGAAGCGCTCATGCGCCGCGCGCAGGGCCAGGCCAAGGCCATCGGCCCCGCCGAACCCGGCACCGGTCCGGCCACCGAGACCACGCCCGCCGCCGCGCCGAAGCAGGAGCCCTTCCGCCGCCAGACCCCGAAGATCGGCCGCAACGCCGTCGTCCGCATCCGCAAGGGACCTGAGACCCAGGACCTGAAGTGGAAGAAGGCCGAAGCGCTCGTCCGCGACGAGGGCTGGGAAGTCGCCGAAGTCCTCTCGGAATGACGGAGACGGCCGCGAGCAGCCCGGGATCCGGCCGGCTCGCCTGGCTCGGGACGTCGCTGACGGCGCTCCTGCTCTTCCTTTCGTTCGGTCCGGTCGGTCATCCCTTCTGGGCGTTCATCGCGCTCGTGCCCGCCGCGGTCGCGGCCGCGTTCAAGCCCGACTGGCGCTCCTGGCGTCGCGCCTCGTTCGCGCTGAGCTGGGTGCTTTGGATCGCCCTGCTCGTCTGGCTGCGTCACGTCTACCCGCCGCTCGGCTGGTTAGGTCTGGTGCTGCTCACGGCCTACTGCGCGGTCTACCTTACCGGCTGGCTCTACCTGCTCCGCTGGATCTTCCCGGCCTGCGCCGGCGCCGGCCTGCCTGCGCGCCTGCTCGCGATCTTCGGCCTCGCCGGCGCGTGGGGCCTGCTCGAGTGGACGCGTTCGACGATCCTCTCCGGCTTCGGCTGGCTGCCGCTCTCGGCTTCGCAGACCGGCAATCCGGTGATGCTCAGCCTGTGCGCGTGGATCGGACCGATCGGCCTCTCGATCGCGCTCGTGCTCTTCAACCTCGGCTTCGCGCGCTGGATCGTCCGGCTCATCGAATCGTATCGCGAAGACGCGCGCCTCGCGCCCGTCGGCCCCGCCGGCTGGCTGCGACGCCTCACGCCCGAGCTCTACGTCGGCCTGCTGCCCATCGCCGGCGGTTTCGTCGCCCTGCTCGCCGCCAACGCCGCCAAGGCCACGCTCCCGCACGTCACGGTCACGCCTGCGGTGGTGCAGACGGATTTCGATCCCAACGCCAAATGGGACGGAGCGCGCCTGCAGGAACACCTGCGTCTCGCGGAGACGATGACCATCGACGTCGCCGGCGGGCGCAAAGCGGACTTCGTGCTCTGGCCCGAGGCGGCCCTGCCGCTGACCTTGGAAAGCGAACCGTACGTCGACCGGCTCAAGGCGCTATCGGCGGTCACCGACACTACGCTCGTCATCGGCGCCATCGACCGCCGCGGCGCGGGCTACGGCAACGCGGTCGCGGTCGTGACGAGCGAAGGCGTGCGCAAGCCTGCTTACGCGAAGCGTCACCTCGTGCCCTTCGGCGAATACGTGCCGCTCGCCGACTTCATCCCGCTCCGCAAGGTCGTGCCGATCGAGACCGACTGCGTGGCCGGCACCGGCCCTTCCCTGCTCCCGCTCTCGACGCGCGAAGGCCGCACCTTCATGGCCGGCGCCTTGGTCTGCTACGAAGACGTCTTCCCGGAGCTCGCCCGCGAACACGCCCTCGCCGGCGCCGACGTGCTCATCGTGGTGACCAATGACGCCTGGTATGGCCGCGAAGCCGGAGCCTACCAGCATGCCGCCCATTCCGTCCTCCTGGCCGCCGCCACGGGGCTGCCCGTCGTGCGCTGCGGCAACGCCGGCTGGAGCGGCACCATCGACCCCCTCGGCCGCGCCTTCCCCGTCCTCGAGCAAGGCAGCGTGTATTTCCGGGGATCGCGCCTGGCCGCGCCGATGCGGATCCCGCGCGACCGCCAGCCGGACACCTTCTGGGTGCGTCATGGCGACTGGGCCGTCGGCTTGGGCGGCCTATGCTTCGCCCTGGCCTACCTCTGGCGTCGCCGCCGGCAGGCCTGAGCCAGAAATCCGCAGGTCCTTGTCGACCTCCCGCGGATTCCGTCCAAATTAGGGTGACCCCGGCGCCTCCCGCGCCCTTCGCCCACCGATGAAGCCCCTGCGCCTCCTGCTCGCCAGCCTCGGCCTCTGCCTCGCCTGCTCGCTCGCCGCGCAGGACCTCAAGAAGCCCAAGGAGGAGTTCCCTGAGAGCGGCGTCGCGACGTATCGCCTGCGCATCAAGTCCATCCCGACGCTGGTGGTGCAGATCAACGGCGTGAACGTGCTGCTCGGCGTCGACACCGGCTGCCAAGGCACGGCCGTGATCACCCCGCGCGCGGCGCAGCGCTGCGGCATCAGCGAAGCCTTCTCGCTGCCCTCGATGGGCAACTCCGGCCGCAAGGAATCCACCTACGGGCTCGTCGAAAGCCTCCGCGCGGGCGAGGTCACCTGGCGCGACTTCCACGTGGCCATCATGCCGCTCGACGGCATGGAGCTCGACGGACTGCTGGGCGCCGACCTGCTCTTCGGCCGCCCCTTCTACATGGACCTGCGCAACAAGGTCATGATCCTCGGCAAGATCCCGGACACCTCCGCGGCCCACGAAGTCCCCATCTACAGCCGCGGCGGCCATTGCGGCGTCAACATCGAAGTCGAAGGCGTGAAGGTCCCGATGATCATCGATTCCGGCGCCTCGAAATCCTACATGAGCTCGCTGAAGTTCCGCGGCGAGACCGAGTTCCGCGGCTTCCTGCCCGTGGCCACCGTGCGCGGCACGTCGCTCACGCGCGTCCAGATCTGCAAGATCAAGTCGCTGCGCATCGGCGGCGCCCCGCTGACGGGCGTCGAGTTCATCCGCGACGAGGAGCACAACCTGCTCGGCGACGACTTCCTGCGCGCCCACCCGATCGCGGTGGACATGGCTTCGCGACGCCTCTGGCTCTTCGAGCCTCAGGTCGCGGACAAGCCGGCGAAATAAGCCGCGGGCTCAGCGACGGCGACCGGACTTGCCGGAAGCCTTGCCGCCTTCGGATTCGCCGCCCTCTTCGCCGGAGCCTTCTTCGGCCGGTTCGTCTTCGTCGTCCCAGCGGAGGTTCTTCTCCATGTCCTTGTCGACTTCTTCGACGTCGGGGAGGTCGGCGATGTCCTCGGCGGCCGCCTGGGCGCGCACGGGCTTGTCGTCGTCATCGTCGTCGCCCGGGACTTCGTGGCCCTGCGGGACGAACTCGAGGATGTCGGTGATCTCTTCGAAAGGATGGATGTCGCGGCCTTCGATCATGGCCTGGTTGCGCAGCTCGCTGAGCTGCTCATCCACGTCCTCGACGGTGAGCTTCTGCTCGAGCTTGATCGTGTCGTTGATGAGCTTCACGCGCAGGCGCATGATGTGCTCGAGGAAGTCGGCGTAGGCGCCCTTGTCGCCGTCCTTGACGTTCGGGAGGGCGAAGAGCGGCTCTTCGGAATCGAGGATGTGCTCGGCCACGCGGACGAGGCGGACGGTCTGGTCCTTCTCGATGTCCTGGGCCTGGAAAGGAACGAAGGCCGCCTCGAGGATCTCGTTGGAGAGGCCGTACTCGCGCAGGGGGTCCATCATGTCCAGGATCCACGGGAACTGGTAGGGATCGAGGATGCCGAGGCCGTCCGGTTCGTAATGCTTGGGGTCGGAGTTCTCCTTCACCCACCAGTTGCCTTCCTTCTCCTTGAAACGGATGGTGCACCAAAGGAGCTTTGAGGTAGTCACAGCCATGGCAGGGTGGTTTGCCCAAGTCTGGGCGGGAGTCAAGAGGGGTCGGCGGCGGCCCCAAATGGCGGGCTTCTCCGCTTTCCTTCCGCCCTTTCCTCCCTTAACTCCGGGGCATGTCTTTCCTGTACGACAAGGTGATCGCGAAGGCCCTCTACAAGCTGGACCCTGAGACGGCCCACCAGGTCGGCCTCCGCGGCATGGGCCTGCTCGGCGCCATCGCCCCCCTCCGCGCCCTCATGGAGCGCTCGCTGACCCCCAAGGGCGGCCGCCCGATCGAAGCCTTCGGCCTGAAGTTCCCCAACCACATCGGCCTCGCCGCCGGTTTCGACAAGGACGGCCTCGGCTGGCGCGGCGCGGCGGCCCTCGGCTTCGGCCACGTCGAAGTCGGCACGGTCACCCCGAAGGCGCAGCCGGGCAACGAGAAGCCCCGCGTCTTCCGCTACCCCGAGCTCAACGCCGTGGTGAACGCCTACGGCTTTCCGAACAACGGCGCCCAGGCCTTGTATGACCGCCTGAGCAAGCAGCCCGGCCGCGGTAAGCGCGTCAGCCCGCTCGGCATCAACATCGGCAAGAACAAGGCCACCGCCAACGAGCAGGCCCACGAGGACTACCTCACCTGCTTCAAGCTCCTCGCCCCGCTCGCCGACTACGTCGTCGTCAACATCAGCAGCCCGAACACGACCGGCCTGCGCGCCCTCCAGGATCGCGCCCCGCTCGTGACGCTGCTCTCCACGCTCGCGCAGGAGAACCGCTCCGTCGCCGGCGGCCCGGTGCCCCTGCTCCTCAAGATCGCCCCGGACCTCAATCCGAACCAGCTCGCGGACATCGTCAGCGTCGTCGGCGAATGCGGCTTCGCCGGCATCATCGCCACGAACACCACGATCTCCCGCCCCGCGGGCACCGAAGCGTGCTCGCCCGGCCGCGGCGGCCTCAGCGGCGCCCCGCTCCTCGAACGCTCCCTGCAGGTCGTGCGTTTCCTGGCCAAGGAAGCCGACGGACACATCCCGATCGTCGGCTGCGGCGGCATCCTGTGCGCGAAGGACGCGGGACGTTTCATGGACGAAGGCGCGTGCCTCGTGCAGGTCTACTCCGGCCTCGTCTTCCGCGGTCCGGAACTCGCCCGCGAAGTCGCCGAAGGCCTCGCCTGGCGCCAGCGCGCCTGGGCCTGATTCACTTCGTCGGCGCGACGGGGATGTGCACTTCCGACTGCTTGAGGAAGAAGGGCACGAACGGGCTGTTCCAGTAGACCGCGTAAGGTTCGCCCGCGGCTTTCACGTCCGTGCGTTTCCCGAGCCACGCGCGCAGCTCGGCCAGCGCTTCGTCGTAATTCTCGCGGCTGTACGAACCACGGATGCCGATGGCGGCGACGCGGCGTTCAGGCACCGAAGAGAGCTTCACCTGCGGGGTCTCCGCGAGGTCGGACCGCTTGGCGGACGCTTCGTCCATGTAGAAGACCATCGTGCCGGGCTTGATGCCCGCCTCGACCGGCGCGGTCATCGGGATCTTGTTCGAGTCGATGTAGCGGAAGAGCTTCATGAAGAGCCCGTTGTCCGAAGCGAAATAATCCTTCGACGACTCGGTGCGCATCCAGCGGGCCGCCGGCAAGGTCTTGAGCTCGAGGTCGCCCGGGGCGGTGCGCGGGTAGGCTTCTTCCACGGCTCCGAGGTTGACCGACAGGGCGACGATGGCGAGGGCAACCCGGAGGAACGTCTTCATGAGGCCATCCTAGGGCCCGCCGCCGTGGTTCCAACCTCCGAAATCGCCGACCGACCTTGCCACCGGTCCGGGAGGGCGTTTTCTTGGGCTGATGAGCGACTCGCCGGAAAAAAGCACCTTCGCCTCCCGCTTGGGCCACAATTTCCTGACGGGTCTCTTCCTGCTCCTCCCGATCGGCCTGACGCTCTACGTGGTGTCCGTCCTGCTCGACCTGATGGGCAAGTTCATCCAGCCCGCCCTCGAGATCGGCCTGGCCTGGCTCTGGCAGAATTCCAAGCAGCCCGCGCCCGACTTCACCATCGGGCTCTATCGTCAGCTGGTCGTCCTCTCCTCCGCGGTGGTGATGATCTTCATCCTGGTCGTCGTCGGCTACCTCTCGAAGCGACTCTTCGGCAAGGTCCTCCACCGCTGGTTCGCCAGGATCCTCGAACGCATCCCCGGCCTCGGCTCCCTCTACGGCACGATCCGCCAGATGGTCGACGCCCTCAGCGGCCGCAACAAGGACACCTTCCGCCGCGTGGTGATGGTCGAGTTCCCCCGCCCCGGCATGTGGTCCATCGCCTTCGTGACCCATGAGCAGCCCACGGTCTTCTCCGAAGCCGTCGGCAAGCCGGTCGTGAACGTCTTCATCCCGGCCGCGCCCGCGCCGACCACCGGCGTCATCCTGCAGGTCTCCCCGGACGAAGTGCGCGAGACCAAGCTCACCGTCGGCGAGGCCCTCGGCCTGCTGATGAGCTTCGGCTCCGTCGTCCCCAAGCCGGAAAGCAAGGAATAGGCCGGATGTCCGCGTCGAGCCTCCGCTGCCTGGTGCTGGGTCGCGACCCCTCCGGGGAGTCGCATTCCCTGCTCACGCTGCTCGAGCCCGCCGAAGGCCTCGTGCGCTGCCTCATCCGCACGCACCGCGGCAAGGGCACGACGCTGCCCGACCTCTTCGACGAAGGCGAAGTGAGCCTCGAACGCGCCAAGGACGGCGGCACGCGCTTCGCCCGCGACTACCGCCTGCTCACCCGCCGCGCCGGCCTGGCCCGCGACCACCGCACGCTCGAACGCGCCTGCCGTCTCGCGGCGATGCTGCGCAAGAACCCGCCGCCGCCCGAATCCGCCGAGGTCTGCTACCGCATCGCGCTCGAGACCTTCGACGCGATGGCCGCGCGCCCGCGCGCCGACTGCGCCTATTTCAAGAGCCTCTGGCTCATCCTCAAGGACGGCGGCTGGGGCGTGCATGAGCAGTGGTTCACGCGCCTCGGCGCCCGCCAGGCCCACGCCGCCGCGATCCTCGCCCAGCCTCTCGACGCGCAGACGACCGATGAGGATACCGTCGCGAAGCTGAGCACCGACCTCGAACGCTGGTCCGCCGGCGAGGCGCATTTCGTCCTGCCCTGATGCGCATCGACCTCAAGGCGAAGCGCGTCGAGCTGAGCGCGCAGGAGTTCGCGACGTTCCGTCCCGGACCGGGCGCGGGCGCCGGCGGCGCCCCGTGGCGCGCCGAAGCCGGCCGCCAGTGGCACGAGACGATGCGCAAGGTCGCCGAAGCCGAAGGCCAAGGCTGGCAGTTCGAACGCACCATCGCCTGCGAGGTCGGCGCCCTCGGCTGGACGATCGCCATCACCGGCCGCGCCGACCAATGGCGGGAGACGGAGACCGAGGTGAACATCCGCGAGATCAAGACGATCAGCCTCAAGCTGCCGCGCAAACCGGAGTTCCTCATCGGGCGCTTCGCCCATCACTTCCTCCAGCTGGCCGCCTACTGCCACGCCGCCCGCCTCGGCTCCGGCGCGCGCGAGGTGAAAGGCGAACTCATCTTCATCGATCCGGCCGACGGCACGCGTCAGCCCGTCGCCCTGCCCCGCTCCGCCGAGGCCGACCTGCTCGCCCAGGCGGAGACCCTCGCCGCGCACGCCGAGAACCGCCGCGCGAGCCACGCCCGCCTCCTCAACCTGCCCGACCGCCTGCCCTTCAAGGACCCGCGTCCGGAATGGCTGCAGTGCGGCGCCGACCTCGACCAGGCCGGCCTCGATTCGCCCACGCGCCTGCTCGTCGCGCCGACCGGCTTCGGCAAAACCTCCGCGGCCCTGCGCCACGGTCTCGGACTCCTCCGTGGCGGACGCGCCGGACGCCTTCTCTACCTCACCGGCAAAGGCACGGGCCAGACGCAGGTGCTCACGGAGCTCCGCCGTCTCGCGCGCAGCAACGAACTCCGCGCGGTGCTCCTGCGCCCGCGCGCCGAACATGAGGTCGAAGGCATCACCGACGACCCCGAGCAGATCCGCCGCAACTGGGCCAACGCGAAGATCGACCCGCAGCACCTGCTCGAGGAAGCCGCCGACCTCCGTCGCGTCCGCGAGATCGGCCGTCTCGCCGGCGTGCCGCCGTGGGACATCACGAAGGCGATGCTCGCGCACGCCGACGTGGTGATCTGCGACTACAACTACGTCTTCTCGCCGCGCAACCGCGCCGCCCTCGAGACCGTCCCGGGCTGGGACATGGCCGATACGGTCCTCGTCGTCGACGAAGCCCATAACCTGCCCGAGCGCGCCGCGGAATGCCTCTCGCTGCGCGACGACGAACAATCGGCCGCCGACTTCGCTTTCACGCTCACCCGCTTCCGCGCGCCCGAGGCCTGGTGCCAGACCGCGCAGATGTGGGCCGACTTCCTGCACCGCCTGCCGAAGGCCGACGCGATCTCGCCCGACGACCGCGTCGAAGCCATGGCCATCGCCGAACGGATGTCCGTGCTCGCCGCCGAACACCCGTTCAACACCGACGATCTCCCCGACGCCGCCAAGCAGGCCGTCTGGAACGCCGCGTCGTGGTCCGACCGCCTCGAAGCCGCCGACCTCGGCTGGCTGCTCTGGTCGCCCCGTCCCGGGCTGCTGAGCCTCGACTGCCTCTCCGCCGCCAAGGCCACTGGCGAACGCCTGCGCGCCTTCGGCCACACGTTGCTGATGACCGCGACGCCCGGACCGCGCGGATCGCTCGCCGCCGACTGCGGTCTCGACCAGGATCATCTTGTGACCGTACACGCCCTCGCCCCGTGGCGTCAGGGCGCCTACACCGTCGCCATCGACGGACGCGTGGACACGCGCCTGAAGACCCGCGACACGCACATCGCCCGCACCGCGGCCGCCCTGCTCCGCCTTTCCCAGGAAGGCGCGGTCGCGGCGTTCTTCCCTTCGTATAAATACGCCGAAGCCGCGGTGAAGGAAGTGAAGAACCTCGACCCCAAGGCCGACGTCGCCCTGCAGCCGCGCGGGCTCGGACCCGAAGGCACCGCCCGCTTCGTCGAAGATTCACTGAACCGCTACACGATCCTCTGCCTCATCCTCGGCGGCTCGCTCGGCGAAGGCGTCGACATGCTCGGCGGACGCATCCGCTCGGCCGTCGTGATCGGCCCGGCGCTCCCCGAGGTCAACGCGCTCCAGGAAGCCCGCCGCAAGATGTTCGCCGAAGCCGGCGCGGAGGACGCCTTCTCGCTCGCCTACGTGCGCCCCGGGATGCGCAAGGTCAACCAGGCGCTCGGACGTCTCGTGCGCGCGCCCGGCCATTCGGCGCGGGTGCTCCTGCACTGCCGAAGATTCGCCGACGAAGCCTATCGAGGACTCCTGTCGACGGAATACGGCGACCCTCAGGTCCTCGCCGATGACGACGAGTTCGTGAGCTGGACGGCCCGCAGCTGATCAGACGCGGCTGATGACGCGCGCGGCCGGGAAGCGGACCTTCTTCAGCGAGGCGTACTTGTCCTCGGTGGAGCGATAGCCGACGGCGCAGGCGACGACGGCTTCGTAACCCGTGCCCTTGAGTCCGAGGATCTCGGTGTAGGCGGCGGGGTCGATGCCTTCGAGGGCGCAGGTGTCGACCGCGAGGGCCGCGGCGGCGCCCATGAGCTGGCCGAGGGCGATGTAAAGCTGGCGGGCGGCCCAATCCTTCTGGGCGGCGGCATCCTTGCCCTTCACCACGCCACCAAGCATCATCTGGCGGTAGGGTTCGATGACGGCGGCGTCGATCTTACGATCCGAGACGATCTGGTTGAAGAACTCGTTCACGTCGGCCTCGGTCATCTCGGTGCGACGGGCGAAGACCACGAGGTGCGAAGCGTCGGTCACCTGCGACTGGTTCCAGGAGACCGGACGGAGCTTGGCGCGGACGGCCGGGTCGTTGACGACGATGAACTTCCAGGGCTGGAGGCCGAACGAAGACGGCGTCAGGCGGAGGGATTCCTCGAGCGCGGCCCAGGTGGCGTCCGGCAGCTTACGGGTATCGAAGGCCTTGGTGGCGTAGCGCCATTCGAGGGAGGCGAGGAGCTGGGCAGGAGTCAGGGCGGCGTTCATGAGAACGCCAGACAACTCCACCCACGCCGTATTGTCAAATCAGGCGGGGGAAAGCACGCCGCCGGAAAGCACGAGGCGACGGCCGGCGCGCTCCGCGAACTCGCGGCTGTGCGTGACCAGGACCAAGGCCGCGCCGCGGTCGGCGACGACGCCGAGGAGCAGGTCCATGATCTCGGCGCCCGTGCGCTCGTCGAGGTTGCCGGTCGGTTCGTCGGCCAGGATCACCGAGGGACGGTTGACCAAGGCGCGGGCGATGGCGACGCGCTGGCATTCACCGCCGGAGAGCTTCGCAGGCAGGTGTTCGAGGCGCGCGCCGAGGCCGACCTGTTCGAGCAACGCGCGGGCGGCGGCGGTGGCCGCAGCGGCGGGCGTGCCGGCGATGCGCGCGGCGAGCGCGACGTTCTCGAGCGCGGTGAGCTCGGGCATCAGCTGGTAGTTCTGGAAGACGAAGCCCACGCCGCGGCCGAGCGAGGAGCGCGGCGCGACGAGGCCGGCGCCGGGCGAAAGGATCAGGACCTCGCCCTTGTCGGGCTGATCGAGGCCGCCGAGCTGCTGGAGGAGCGTCGTCTTGCCCGAACCGGAGGAACCGCGGATCGAGACAGACTCGCCGGCGAAGACCTCGAGCGAGACGTCGGTCAGGACCGGCAGAGGACCGGCCGGAGAGGCGAATACCTTCGCGAGGCCGCGGGCCTGGAGGACGACGTCAGGCATCGCGCATGGCCTCCGAGGGTTTGCGACCGGCGGCCCAGAGCGCGGGTACGAGGCCGGCGACCGCCGTGGTCAGAAGGGTGAACGCCGCCGCGATGACGAAATCGGACGCGTCGTAATGAAGGGGCACCTTCGAGAACTGGTAGATGTTCGCGACCATGTCCCCGTCGCCGAAGAACGTATTGATGGCGGACAGGATGCCGTCGCGGAAGGCGAGGATCGTCCACGTGAGCACGAAGCCCAGGAACGTGCCGAGCGCGCCGATGAGCAGCCCCTGCAGGCCGAAGAGCGCGACGACCTGCCAGCGCGCGGCGCCGAGCGAGGCGAGCACGCCGACCTCGCGGGAGCGGCGGATGACGGCCGAGAAGAGCGTGCTGCCGATCGAGAAAGAAGCGACGAGCGTGATGATGAACATCAGGAAGAAGAGCATCGTCTTCTCGAAGCGGATCGCCTCGAGGAAGTCCTTCTTGATGTCCTGCCACGGACGGAAGCGCAGGCCGGGATGAGCCGCGGAGAGACGGCCCGCGGTCGCGACGGCGTCCGCCGGATCCTTGAGGCGCAGCGTCAGTCCGTGGGCGCGCGGGCCGAGGTTCCAGAGCTCGCGGAAGCGGCGCAGCGGGATGAGCGCGGCGGCGTTGTCGACCTCGGCGAAGCCGGTCTGGATGACCGCGGTGACCTCGAACTCCGCCGGCAGGGGCGCCTTGCCCTTCTCCGCGCGTTCGGCCATCGCCGGGGACCAGACCTCGATGCGGTCGCCGATGCGGACGCGGAGGGCGCGGGCGAGGCCGACGCCGAGGATGATGCGTCCGTCGTCGAGGTCGTCGAAGCGGCCGAAGTGGACGTAGCGGCGGGCGGGCTGGTCCGGATCGGTCGGATCGATGCCGCGCACCTGCGCGATGCCGGAGAAGTCGCCCTGACGCGCGAGCGCGGGGCCTTCGGCGTAAAGGGCGGCGGAAGCGACTTCCGGGCGGGCGGTCAGCTGCTTCGCGAGCGCCTCGGGCTGCTCGAGCGTCGCGGCGCCGGTCACCTGGCAGTCGCCGAAGGATTCGCGGATGCGGAGGCGATGTTCCTCGCCGAAGCCGTTCATCACCGTCTGCACGACGAGCAACGAGGCCACGCCGAGGCCCACGCCCAGGATCGATACCGTCGCGAACGCCGGGAAGCGCTTACCGGGAGGGAAGAGCTGGCGGAGGGCGAGATGGAGGAACCAGGGCAAGGGGAAGGACTCAGGCCTGCGCTTCGGGCGCGAGCGTCGGGAACAGGATGACGTCGCGGATGTTGGCCGCGCCGGTCAGCAGGATCACCAGGCGGTCGATGCCGATGCCGAGGCCGCCCGCGGGGGGCATGCCGTGCTCGAGCGCGAGGAGGAAGTCCTCGTCGATCTTCTGGGTCTCGGCGCCGGCCTGGATCTCCAGCATCTTGCGCTGCACGCCGGGGTCGTTCTGCTCGGAGTAGGCCGGAGCGATCTCCTGGCCGTTGATGCAGAGCTCGAAGACGTCGATGGTCGAGTCGTCGCCGACGGTGACCTTGGCGAGCGGGCAGAGTTCCTTGGGGATGTGCGTGACGAAGGTCGGCTGGATGAGGCCGGGCTCGATGAGTTTGCCGAAGACCTCGTTGGTGACCTCGTAGTCTTCCCAGTCGGCGCGCGGCTCGTGGAGGCCGAGGGCCTTGCACGCGGCGATCTTCTCTTCCTTGGTGCGCGAGAACCACTGCGGGTCGCCCGTGCGCTCGAGGATGAGGTCCTTGTACTTCGCCTCGCGCCACTGGCCGCCGAGCTCGATCGCGACGCCGTCCGGACGGACGACGGTGGTCGTGCCGAGGACTTCGGCGCAGACCTTCTGGATCATCGAGCGGACGAGCTCCATCATGCCGCGGTAATCGGTGTAGGCCTGGTAGGCCTCGAGCATCGTGAACTCAGGGCTGTGCTTCACGGACACGCCTTCGTTGCGGAAGACGCGGCCGATCTCGAAGACGCGGTCCATGCCGCCGACGAGGCAGCGCTTGAGGTGCAGCTCGAGGGCGATGCGCAGGTAGAAGTCGCAGTCGAGGGCGTTGGAATGGGTCTCGAACGGACGGGCCGCGGCGCCGCCGGCGATGGCGTGCAGGGCCGGGGTCTCGACTTCGGTGAACTGGCGGCTCCAGAGGAAGCGGCGGATCGATTCGACCACGCGGCTGCGGATGAAGAGGCGGCGGCGGGACTCCTCATTGACGACGAGGTCGAGGTAACGCTGGCGGTAGATCTTCTCGGCGTCGGTCAGGCCGGCCCACTTCTCGGGCAGCGGACGGAGGGACTTCGAGACCAGCTTGTATGCGGAGACGCGCACCGTGACCTCGCCGGTCTTCGTGCGGAAGAGCTTGCCGCGGACGCCGACGAAGTCGCCGGAGTCGACCATCTTCTTGAAATGGGCGTCGTAGGCTTCGCCCAGGGCGTCGCGGGTGAAGTAGGTCTGGATGATGCCGCCGCGGTCGAGCAGCTTGACGAAGCTGGCCTTGCCCATGACGCGCAGGGCGACGATGCGGCCGGCGACGGAGACCTCGGGACCTTCCTCGACGCCTTCGGGCAGGAGGGCCGGGCACTCGTTCGAGACATGGGTCTGGTCCCACTCGGCGCGGAAGGGGTCTTCGCCCGCGGCGCGGAGGAGGGCGAGCTTCTCTTTGCGGACCGCGTGGAGGTCGTGGGAGATGGCGTTGAGGTCGGGCTTTTCGCTCATGTGGGCTACCCGCAAGGGGTGTCTCCGGGAAGGCGGGGAGGCAAGGGCGAAAGGTTCGGCTTTCCGTGTTGCGGCGGGGGCTTTCCGGAGAATAACCGAGACCCATGAAGGCCTACCTCGACCTGCTTCGCCACGTCCGGCAGCACGGAGAAATCCGGGGCGATCGCACCGGCACGGGCACGATCGGGATCTTCGGGGCGCAGCTCCGCTTCGACCTCGCCGAAGGCTTCCCGCTGGTGACGACCAAGAAGGTCCACCTCAAGTCCATCACCCACGAACTCCTCTGGTTCCTCTCGGGCAGCACCCAGAACGCCTGGCTCACCGAGCGCGGCGTCAGCATCTGGAACGAGTGGGCCACCGCCGAGCAGTGCGCCAAGTTCGGCCGCGGCGAAGGCGACCTCGGGCCCGTCTACGGCCACCAATGGCGCAACTTCGGCGCGACGAAGAAGCCCGACGGCACGTATGCGAACGACGGCGTGGACCAGGTCCGCCGCGTGGTCGAGGAGATCAAGCGCAACCCGTCCAGCCGCCGCCTGATCGTCTCCGGATGGAATCCCGAGGAAGCCGACCAGGTCGCCCTGCCCCCCTGCCACACGCTCTTCCAGTTCTACGTCTCGACCGACGGACGCCTCAGCTGCCAGCTGTATCAGCGCAGCGCGGACCTCTTCCTCGGCGTGCCGTTCAACATCGCCAGCTACGCGATGCTCACGCACATGATCGCGCAGGTCACGGGCCTGAAACCGGGCCATTTCGTGCATACCTTCGGCGACGCGCACATCTATTCCAACCATGTGGAGCAGGTCGATCTGCAGCTCTCGCGCGAGACGCGTCCCCTGCCCCGCCTGGTGCTGAACCCCGAAGTGAAGGACCTCTTCGCGTTCAAGTTCGAGGACATCTCCGTCGAAGGCTACGACCCGCATCCGGCGATCAAGGCGCCCGTCGCCATCTGACGTCGTGGACCTCGGTCGCCCGCTCATCTCCATCGCGGCCGTCGCGCGCAACCGCGGCATCGGCCTGAACAACAAGCTCCCTTGGCGGATCCCGGAGGACTTCGCATTCTTCAAGGCGACCACCATGGGTCAGGTGCTCCTCATGGGCCGCAAGACTTACGAATCCATCGGCCGCCCTCTGCCCGGACGCACCACCGTGGTCCTCAGCCGCTCGGGCTTCACCGCCCCCGGCGTGATCGTCGCCAAGGACTGGCGGGAGGCCGCCCAGGTCGAGCCGACCAAGACCCTTTTCCTCGCCGGCGGAGCCGCCCTCTACGAGGAAGCCCTCCCCTGGTGCTCCGAGCTGATCCTCACCCACGTGGCCATGGAGCCCGAGGCGGACGCCTTTTTCCCGGACTGGACGGGTCGGTTCGACGCCGGGGAAGTCATCGCCCAGCACCCCACCTGTGAGATGCGCCGACACCGGCCGCTCTAAGGTATTGACTGATTTCAGTCATAATTAAGGGGTCCGGGGGTGCCGGGGTCTTATGCCCCCCATAAAGTGGCAAAAAAGGGCATTTAGGGGCGTTTTCTCCTTTCCAATACCTACCCCCGCCCTACCTTGCGACCCATGCCGGACGGCCTGTTTATTTTCTTCGCTGCCCTGACCCTCGGGGCGGCCCTTCTCTTGGTCCTCAGCCGCAACGCGGTGACCTCCGCCATGGGGATGATCCTGGCCCTGGTCGGGGTGGCCGCGGACTTCTTCCTCCTGGACGCCTACTTCCTCGGGGTGCTGCAGGTCCTCGTCTACGCCGGCGCCGTCATGGTGCTCTTCCTCTTCATCATCATGCTCCTCGACACCGAGGACCCGCAGGGTGCTTATCCGTGGAAGACCGCCGCGCTCGGACTCGCCGTCTTCTTCCTCCTCGCCGCCTCCGTCCTGTGGCTCTTCCACTGGTCGGGCGCCGTCTCGACCGCCAAGGCCGGCGCCACGCCGCCCGAGCTCTCGACGAACCCCGCCGAATTCGTCACCGCCGCCAAGGCGTTCGGCCGGCTCCTCTACACCAAGTACCTGCTCCCGCTCGAACTCGCGGGCTTCCTGCTCCTCGTCGCCCTCGTCGGCGTCGTCTCGCTGAGCAAGGACAACCCCGAGAACAAAGCCTGAGCACGCCGCCATGGAAAACACCGCCCTCGCGCATCACCTCCTCCTGGCCGGACTCCTGTTCGTGCTCGGCCTCACCGGCGTCCTGATCCGCCGCAACCTGCTCGTCGTGTACATGTGCCTCGAGCTCATGCTCGCCGCCGCCACGCTGGCGCTCGTCGCCTTCTCGCGCTTCAACCGCACCATGGACGGCGCGGTCCTCGTCTTCTTCGTCATCACCGTCGCGGCCGCCGAGGTCGCCGTCGGCCTCGCGCTGATCGTGGCCCTGTTCCGCAAGCGCGGCACCGTGCGGTCCGACGCGCTCACCACCCTCCGCGACTAAGCCTTTTCCGATGCCTTCCGACCTTTCGTCCGTCGTCCACTGGATCCTGTTCCTGCCGCTGGGAGCCGCCGCGTTCTCCGCGCTGTTCCTGCGCCGCGCCGGCGGTTTCGCCGCCTGGTTCTCCACCGCCGCCGCCTTCGCCGTCGCCGGCCTCTCGCTGTGGCTCCTCGGCCAAGGCGCCGACGTCCGCTGGCACGTCGAGCTCGCCAGGTTCGGCGGCGTGAGCCTCGGCTTCGGCTACCTCCTCGACGCCAACGCGCGCCTGATGCTGTTCGTCGTCTCGTTCGTCGCCGCGTGGATCCACCTGTTCTCCGTCGGCTACATGCAGGAAGACGAGGCCCGCGGACGTTTCTTCGGCGGCCTCTCGATCTTCATGTTCTCCATCCTGGGCATCGTCGTCGCCGACAACCTGCTCATGACGTTCATCTTCTGGGAGCTCGTGGGCTTCAGCTCCTACATGCTGATCGCGCACTACTTCGACAAGGACTTCGCCGCCGCCGCCTCGAAGAAGGCCTTCATCACGAACCGCATCGGCGACCTCGGCTTCATCCTCGGCATCGCGATGTGCCTGTCGCTCTACGGCACGCTCGACTTCGCCGCGCTCAAGGACCACGCGGCCGCCGCCAAGAGCATCCCCGTCGCCGTCGGCGCCCTGCTCATGTGCGGCTTCCTCGGCAAGTCCGCCCAGTTCCCCCTGCACGTCTGGCTCACGGACGCGATGGCCGGCCCGACGCCGGTCTCCGCGCTCATCCACGCCGCGACGATGGTGGCCGCGGGCGTCTACTTCATGGCCCGCGTGAGCTTCCTGCTCGCCCCTGAGGTCCTGCAGTTCATCGCCGTCTCCGGCGCCGGCATGGCCGCGCTCGCCGGCCTCTGCGCCCTCGCGCAGACGGACATCAAGAAGTCCCTCGCCTACTCGACCCTCGCGCATCTCGGCATCATGGGCTGCGCCCTCGGCCTCGGCCACCCGGAGCTCGCGCTCATGCACATGGCCATGCACGCGTTCTTCAAGGCCACGCTGTTCCTCGGCGCCGGCTCCGTCATCCACGGCTGCCACCACGAGCAGGACATGCTCAAGATGGGCGGCCTGCTGAAGAAGATGCCGCTCACCGCCGCGACCTTCATCGCCGCCACGCTCTCGAACTGCGCCGTGCCCTTCCTCGCCGGCTGGTATTCCAAGGACGCCATCATCGAGGCGGCCTACCACGACGGCCACCTCGCGATCTTCGCGTTCCTGTCCCTCGCCGCGCTCGCGACCTGCCTCTACAGCGGCCGCATGATCCGCCTCGTCTTCCTCGGCGAAGCCAACTCCGAAGAAGCCTCGCACGCCCATGAGTCGCCCTGGACGATGACCCTGCCGCTCGTCGTGCTCGGCCTCGTCTACTCCGTCGCCGGAGGCTTCCTCGCCTCGACCCTGCTGCCCGCCGGTTCGCTGCAGCCGATCAAGGGCGCCCTCGACGCGATCGCCTTCCACCTCACCGCCCCCTCGACGATCGTCGGCCTCCTCTCGCTCGTCATCGGCTTCCTCGGCGCGCTGAAGTTCTACGGCAGCGTCCGCGGCGCCGACGCCCTCCAGGTCGTCTCGCCCCGCGCCTACCACATCCTCGAGCACCGCTGGATGGACGGCCTGTACCGCTGGTATGTCGACGCCGTGCAGCGTCGCGTCTCGGAGTTCATCGCCTTCCTCGACCTCCTGCTGATCAACGGCGTCGCCGTGCGCTGGATCGGCGGCGGCGTCCCCGCCGTCCTGGGTTACCTCACCGGACGTTCCTTCCATCGCGGTCAGGCGCGCGCCTACGCGCTCTGGATCGTCCTCGGTTCCCTCTTCCTGGCCTGGTTCCTCATCGCCCGCTGATTTCATGGACTTCGCTCCCTACACCCTCCTCGCGCTCGCCGTCACGGCCCCGATCATCGTCGGGCTGATCCTCCTCGCCGGCCGCGACCTTCCGCGCAGCTTCACCTCGGGCTTCGCCTTCGGCGGCTTCGCGATCCCGGCGGTGCTCGCCCCCTGGCTCCTGGTCCTCTGGACCAACGAGCAGATCTCGGCCGACCAGTTCCGCTCCGCCGGTTTCTGGGGCTTCGGCTTCGGACTGAACGGCCTCGGCGCGCCGCTCCTCGCGATGACCTCGCTCGTCGGCTTCGCCGCGGGCGTCAAGGCGCTCAACCAGGAGGTCGAAGGACGTAACACGTACCTCGGCCTGATCCTGTTCATGCTCGGCGGCACGCTCGGCGTGTTCGGCACCAACCACCTCGTCGGCTTCTACTTCTTCCACGAGTTCGCGCTCATCCCGACGTTCATCCTCACGCTCTTCTGGGGCGGCGAAGGCCGTCGTCCGGCCGCCATGCAGATGGCGATCTTCCTGACCGCCGGCGCCATGGCTTCCCTCGCGGGCATCCTCATCGCCGTCGACGTCGCCGGCGTCGAATACGGCGCGGCCACCTTCGAGAACGTCGCCCAGGGCCTGCAGAACGCGAAGCACATCCCGGCCGCCGTCGGCGCCCTGGTGCTCTTCGGCCTCGGCACGCTCGCCTCGCTGTTCCCCTTCCACTCCTGGGCCGCGCCCGGCTACTCCGCCGCGCCGACCCCGGTCTCGATGCTCCACGCCGGCGCCCTCAAGAAGTTCGGCCTCTACGGCATCATCCTCCTCGGCCTGAGCAGCCTCGACATCACCGGCGGCTCGCTCGGCGCTTGGTTCCTCTGGTTCGCCGTGGCGAACGTGGTCCTCGTCGGCCTGATCTGCCTCGCGCAGCGCGACCTCAAGCAGCTGCTCTCCTGGAGCTCCGTCGCGCACATGGGTCCGATCTTCCTCGGCATCTGGGTCTGCGGCGTGACCGGCCAGGCCGACGGCCTCGACGCCGCCGCGTTCCTGATGGTCGCGCACGGCCTCTCCTGCGCCGCGCTCTTCCTCCTCGCCAACGCCGTGCGCGCCCGCGCCGGCACGTATCGTCTCGACGAACTCGGCGGCCTCGCCGCCCGCACGCCGGTCCTCGCCGCGTTCTTCGTCGCCGCGACCATGGCCTCCATCGGCCTCCCCGGCTTCGGCAACTTCTGGGGCGAAGTCGGCGTCTTCCTCGCCCTGCGCGCCCAGCCTCTGTGGCTGCAGGCCGTGGTCGCCTCGACCGTCGTGATCTCCGCCATCTACGCGCTCCGCGCGGTGGCCGCCACGTTCTTCGGCCCCGCCACCGAAGCGCTCGAGAAGCGCTGGGCCGTGGCTCCCTTCGGCGACCTCGGCTGGGCCGAGCGCGCCGCCGCCGCCGTGCTCCTCGGCGCTTCGCTGGCGATCGGCTTCGTGCCCTCGCTCGTGACGAAGTCCGTCAACCCGGTCGCCGCCGGCATCACGACCTTCTCCCAGCACAACGCCAAGGCTCCGGTCAAGGCGCCCGCCAAGCCCGCCGTCGCCGCTCCGGCCAAGGCCGCCCAACCCGCCCAGCGCTGATCTTTCCCGTCCGATGATTTCCTTCCTCGCCGCCGTCGACCCGGCCTTCAAGGCCCTGGCCCCCCGCTCGGCCGACTGGCTCTCCATCCTGCCCGAGGTCGCCGTCGCCGGCCTCTCCCTGCTCTGTCTCCTGCAGGCGATGCTGCTGCCCAAGGCGCTGCGCGCCCTGATCCCCGTGACCGCCCGCACCGGCCTCGCGCTCGTGCTGCTGATGTCGGTCGTCACCGGTCCGTGGACCCAGCCGACCGACGTCGAGTCCTTCGCCGGCCTGCTCCGCCAGAACCTGCCGACCGACGGCGTGCGCGCCGTCTTCCTGCTCTCGGCCCTGCTGACGAGCTTCCTCGCCGCGCGCTTCCTGCGCGAACGCGACGCCGCCGTAGCCGACTACCACCACGTGCTGCTGGTCGTGACCGCCGCGTTCATGCTCCTCGCGCAGGCCAACCACTTCGTGACGTTCTTCCTCGCGCTCGAGACGGCCGCCGTCGGCCTCTACGTGCTCGTGGGCTACCTGCGCCGCAGCGAGGCCTCGCTCGAAGCCGGCGTGAAGTATCTCGTCGCGGGCGGCCTCAGCTCCGCGCTGCTCCTGATGGGCATCGTGCTCGTCTACGGCGCGCTCGGCTCCGTCGCCGGCGTCACCGACTCGCTCAACTTCACCCAGATCGGCAAGGCGCTCGCCGCCCAGACCGCCGCGGGCGCGGTCTCGCCGCTCACCCTCGCGGGCGTCGCCCTCATCCTCGGCGGCGTGGCCTTCAAGCTCGGCGCGTTCCCCTTCCACGCCTGGATCCCTGACGTCTACCAGGGCGCCCCGACCCCGACCACCGCCTTCCTCGGCACCGCCTCCAAGGCCGCCGGCGCGTTCACGCTCCTCGTCCTCGCGACGGGTCCGTTCGCCCCGCTCGCCGTCAAGGTCGCCCCGCTCCTCGCCGTCGGCGCCGTGCTCACCCTGCTCGTCGGCAACCTCGGCGCGCTGGCCACGACCGACGTGAAGCGCACGCTCGCGCTCTCGGGCGTCTCGCACGCCGGCTTCATCCTCGCCGCCGTCACCGCCGCCCTCGTCCTCCCGGGCGTCGACGCGTTCGGCTACGACGCCGAGAACGTCGTCGTCCTCTATCTCCTCGCCTACGTCGTCGGCACCTTCCTCACCGCGCAGGCGCTCGTCGCGCTGCCGGCCCTCGAAGACCACCGCCGTCCGCAGCTCGCCCTCCGCGGCCTGCTGCGCCGCTCGCCGCTGCTCGGCGGCGCCCTCGGCTTCGGCATCGGCTCGCTCGCCGGCATCCCGCCCTCCGTCGGCTTCATCGCCAAGCTGCTCGTCCTCGCGCTGCTCGTCGCCGCCAAGCTCTGGTGGGTCCTCGGCGCCGCCCTCATCGGCGTCGCGATCAGCATCCATTACTACTTCTCCATCCTGCGCGAGGCGGTCGTCCGCCCCACGGAGGACGACGAAGAGCTGGCTCCGCTCGAGCTGCCCCTGTCCACGCGCGCGCTCGTGTTCGTGCTCGCCGCGGCCTCGGTGCTCGGCGGCCTGTTCATGCTCGCCGGCCGCTAACGCCCCTTCCCGCGTCCGCGCGGGTGGTGGCGTCGGTGCGCGGCGGACAACGCCGTCCGGTCGACCGACGTATAGATCTGCGTCGTGGCGATGTCGGCATGGCCGAGCATCTCCTGGATCGAGCGCAGGTCGGCGCCGCCTTCCAGCAGGTGCGTCGCGAAGGCGTGACGCAACAGGTGCGGCTTGACGGGCACGGAGACGCCGGCGCGTCGGGCGGCCTGCTTCACGCCGAGCCAGAAGGTCTTGCGGGAGATGGCCACGCCGCGGGCGCTGAGGAAGAGCGCGCTGCCGGTCTTGGGGCGCACGAGCTTGGGCCGTCCGGCCTTGAGGTAGGCCTGCAACGCGAGGAGCGCGGTCTCGCCGACGGGCACGACGCGGTCCTTCGAGCCTTTGCCGGTGACGCGCACGAGCGCGGACTCGGCGTCGACGGCCTGGATCTCGAGGCCGCAGAGTTCGGAGATGCGCAGGCCGGAGCCGTACATCAGCTCGAGCATCGCGCGGTCGCGCAGACCCTGCGGCGAGGCCGTGTCGGGAGCCGAGACCACCTTCGCGGCCTCCTCGGCGCTGATCATCCCGGGAAGCTTGCGGCGGAGCTTCGGCCCGCGGGCGAGCTCGGTGAAGTCGTCGCGGCGGAGCCCGCTGCGGACGAGATGGGCGGAGAAGGAACGGACCGCCGAGAGCCGGCGGGCCAGCGAGGCGGCCGCGTGGCCCTTGCGGTCGAGCGCGCGCGTCCAGGAATCGACGTCCGCCAGCGAGACCTCCGTCCAGTTCGTCCGGCCGGCCCGCCCGCAATGGGCCGCGAAGCGGACGAGGTCCGACTCGTAGGCCTCGGTGGTGAGCTTCGCCGCGCCGCGTTCGAGCGAGAGGTGCGCCAGGAAGGCGTCCACCGGCTCCCGGAGGTCGGGCGGCACCGTCTCACGGCGGACTCGGGGCGGCTTCGGCATGCGTCATCAGTATTGCCCCGCCCGTCGGGGAGTCCATAAGGATTGAGCATGTCCAGCCAGCGTGAGCGCGCCATGAAGCCGACCGACCTCCGGGGGATCCTCCGGTATGTCCCGATGTTCCGCGACCACGTCTTCGTCATCGCGGTCGACGGCTCGATCGTGTCCCACGAGAACTTCGCGAACATCGTCACCGACATCGCGGTCCTCCGCAGCCTCTCCATCAAGGTCGTGCTCGTGCACGGCATCGGCCAGCAGCTCGTCGGCCTCGCCGGCGAACACAACATCGCGCTCTCCGACATCCAGGGCGAAGGACCGACCGACGTCTCGACGATGTCGCTCGCGCGCGAGGCCTCGGCGCTCGTCTCGCAGTCCGTCCTCGAGAACCTCTCCCAGGCCGGCCTGCGCTGCGCCATCACCAACGCCGTCCGCTCCACCAAGATCGGCCGCCTCAAGGGCGTGGACCACCTCTACACCGGCAAGGTCGAGAAGGTCGACGCCGCGATCCTGAAGTCCATGCTCTCGCAGGACATCCTCCCGCTCGTCACGCCGATCGTGTGCGACCGCGAAGGCCAGTCCCTGCGCGTGAACAGCGACCACCTCGCCATGGAGCTCGCGGTCGCCCTCGGCGCCTCGAAGCTCATCTACCTCACGCCCTTCAGCGGCCTGCAGGTGAACGGCGTCGTGCAGCTCAACCTGCCGGAGGACGACCTCAAGCGCCTGCTCGCGGACAAGCACGCGAAGCTCGACCCGCGCATCCGCAGCAAGGCCGTGCAGGCCGCCAAGGCCCTCGACAACGACGTCCCGCGCGCCCACATCCTCGACGGCCGCGTCTTCGGCTGCCTCCTCACCGAGATCTTCGACAAGGTCGGCCTCGGCACGATGGTGCACGCCAACGACTACGACCGCATCCGCCAGGCGAAGAAGAAGGACGCCCAGGCCCTCTACAACCTCGCCAAGCACGGCGCGAAGACCGACGCCCTCGTGGCGCGCACGCGCCAGCAGATCGAGCAGTCGTTCGCCGAATTCTACGTCTACGAGATCGATGACAGCATCATCGGCTGCGCCGCCCTCCGCCCCTACCCGGGCGGCAAGGTGATGGAGCTCGGCGCCGTCTACGTGCAGCCGTTCTACCACGGACGCGGAGTGGGCAGCAAGCTGGTCGAATTCGCCAAGCGCCAGGCCAAGAAGCTCGGCGCCAAGAAGCTCGTCGCGCTGACCACCCAGACGCAGGGCTTCTTCCAGTCGGCGTGCGGCTTCGTGCCCGGCGCGCTGACCGACCTGCCGGCCGAACGCCGCAGGTCGCTCAAGGAAAGCGGACGCAATTCGCAGGTGCTCTCGTTCACGCTGAGCCGCCTCAGCGACTCGGTGCGCTGAGCCTTACTTCGTCGCGAAGAAGCCCCGCTGCTTCTCGCTGATCGGCAGGCCGAGCTTTTCCATCAGGAGCAGGAAGTCCTCCCAGACCGTCCGCTTGGCGGAAGCGCTGGGCGAGTGCAGGAGATAGTTCGGGTGGAAAGTCGCCAGCAGCGGGACGCCGCCGAGGTCGAACCACTGCCCGCGCGCCTGCGTGATGGTCGGCGTACGGCCATGCAGGGCCTCGAAGGCCTGGGCGCCCAGCGCGACCACGACGCGCGGGGAGATCACGTCGATCTGCGCGCGGAGGTAAGGCAGGTTGAAGGCGAGCTCGCGCGCGGTCGGCGGGCGCTTGCCATACTGGGTCGGGGGCTCGGGGCGCCAGACCATGACGGGCGCGAAATAACAGTCGGCCTGATTGATGGCCGCGGCGCCGAGGATCTTCTGGAGCAGCTCGCCGGACTCGCCCGCGAAGGCCTGACCGGCCTCCATCTCGCCGATGGTCGGCGCTTCGCCGACGAACACGACCTTGGCGTCGAGGGAACCGTGGCCGAGCAGCGGACGCTGCGGGGCGACGAGATGCTTCTTCGTCTCGGCGCAGGCTTCCACGAGCTGACGGAGCGCCTGCATGCGCTCGGCCTTGGTGCCGGCGGCGAGGGTGAAGATCGGCGCGTCGGAAATCGGCGCGGCGGGCGCAGCCACGGCGGGCTTGGGCGCGGCCGCGGCGACCGGGGCGGACGACGGAGCCGCGGCAGGACGGGCCGGAGCCGGCGCCGGAGC
>JACCDN011138017.1_pt1 | contig 29602 bp, 25 predicted proteins | sample 7441691 | NCBI WGS metagenome assembly JACCDN01 (sample SAMN15323439, study PRJNA562643) | freshwater metagenome | isolation source: river surface water | place: USA:Blue River Watershed | collected 2017-08-16 | reverse complement strand
TCACCGCAGCGGATGTTCCCACCGCCACCCCCCATCGTGTACCCGAAACCTCGCGCGCCGATGTCCTGGCATACGTGTCCGAAATCGCTCGCCTGACCAAGCCCGCAGCAATTCACTGGTGCGACGGTTCACAGACCGAACGTGAGGCGCTGATCACCGAACTCATCGCCGCAGGCACGATCGAGAAGCTCAACGACGAGCTTCGCCCCAACTCATACCTCGCACGCAGTGACGAATCCGATGTCGCCCGAGTCGAATCGCGCACATTCATCTGCTCGGAAAACGAAAAAGACGCCGGCCCCACCAACAACTGGGCCGACCCTGACGAAATGCGCGCCACACTGGGCGGACTGTTCACCGAATCAATGCGCGGCCGCACCATGTACGTCGTCCCCTTCCTCATGGGGCCCGTCGGTTCCCCTGTCACACGTGTTGGAATCGAAATCACGGACTCGCCCTACGTGGTCGTCTCGATGGGCATCATGACCCGCATGGGCCGAATCGCCCTTGACGTCATCGAATCTGGCGCCGAATGGGTAAAAGCCGTCCACTCGATCGGTGCCCCACTCGAGCACGGCGAGCCCGACGTGGCATGGCCCTCCAACCCCACCAAATACATCAGTCATTTCCCCGAGACCCGTGAAATTTGGTCGTTCGGTTCGGCCTACGGTGGAAATGCTTTGCTGGGCAAGAAGTCGTTCGCGCTACGCATCGCCTCGGCCATGGCTCGCGACGAAGGCTGGCTAGCCGAACACATGATGCTTGTCAAAATCACGTCACCCGAAGGTCAGGTCTCACACATCGCTGCCGCCTTCCCCAGCGCCTGCGGCAAGACCAACTTCGCCATGATGCAACCCACCCTGCCCGGCTGGACCGTCGAAACACTCGGCGACGACATCGTCTGGATGTGGATTGACGAGGACGGCAAGCTGCGCGGAATCAACCCCGAGGCCGGTTTCTTCGGCGTCGCACCAGGAACCAGCGCGAAAACTAACCCCATTGCCATGGACACTATCTGGGGAAACACCATCTTCACCAATGTGGCACGCACCGACGACGGTGACGTCTGGTGGGAAGGCATGAGCAAGCCCATCCCCGAGCACCTCATCGACTGGCGCGGCAACGAGTGGACCGCGGGATCAGCAGAACCCGCCGCGCACCCCAACTCGCGATTCACCGTCGCAATCGACCAGTGCCCCTCGGCAGCAGCCGAATGGAACGACCCTCGCGGTGTCGTCATCGACGCCATCGTGTTTGGTGGTCGTCGCAGCACCACAATGCCCCTCGTCGTTGAGTCTCGTTCGTGGGAACACGGCGTCTACCTCGGTGCAACCATGGCCTCCGAACGCACCGCGGCCGCCGAAGGAGTGGTCGGTGAACTGCGCCGTGACCCGTTCGCCATGGCGCCGTTCACCGGCTACAACGTCGGAGACCACTGGCAGCACTGGTTGACCATCGGCGAGCGCCTCGCCACCAGCGGGCACGCGCCTCGGATCTTCCACGTCAACTGGTTCCGTCGTGACGCATCGGGCACGTTCCTCTGGCCCGGTTTCGGCGACAACGTTCGGGTCGTCAAGTGGATCATGGATCGAATTGCCGGTCGCGTCGACGCCAATGTGTCGCCCGTCGGCTCGCTGCCCAAGCTCGGTGACCTGCAGTTGCAGGGACTGGACATCAGCGTCGACGACGCACACCAGATTCTCACCGTCGACTCCGACGACATCCGTGCCGACGCACTGGACGCCCAGAAACTTCTGGACCTCGTCGGCGACACCGTTCCGCGCGCAGTACGCCGCGAGAACGAGCGCACACTCACCCTGTGCGACTAAAAGCTGGGCGGCCCATCTGTGGTGGAATGGGCCGCCCTACACTCTGCGCCCGCCTTGTATAAAATCGCAAGAATATTTACACAATCGACATCAAAACCGACAAGAATCACGGCACTGCGGGCCATAAAATGAAAACGTTGAAAGGACGCGTTGTGATTCGCAAAGTAGTGGCTGTGTCGTTGTTGGCTCTGGTGTTGGCCGGCTGCACCGCCGAGGTTCCCACGGAACCGACGGCAACCCCGACCCCCACCGAGAGCGAAACCAGCACGCCCGAACCCACTCCGGTGGACAACGGCACGTTCACGATGCCCAGCGACTGCACCGGCGTCCTGCCCGCCGATCGCGCCGCCGCACTGGAGTCCGAGGGAATCGTGCTCTTGGCGGGACCCGGCGGACTCTATGGTCTCGAACTGATTACCGACCCCACCCCCGAAATGCTGGCGGGTGGAATCTCGTGCTATTACGGCTACGACAGCGAAGACGTCAACCAACTCAAGATCTATTCGGTTGTGTCCGTCGCTCCCCTGACCCCCGCATCGTCCGAGGGCATCGTCAGCGACCTGGTCGCTCAGGGCATGAATGCATCGACCGACGAGGTGGGCAACGCCACGTATTCGATTTTGGGTGATGCGGATTCCAACGTCCCCGCCCAGTACAACGTCATGACAGGGGACGCTTGGATCTCGGTGATCTCGATCCTGGGTGGCGAGACCTTCTACCGCGAGAACGTGGTTATCGCGGGCGAAACCCTCGACAACGTCTACAACTAGGCGTGAATTTCGACGAACTCACCCGCGGGGTTCACCCCTCGTGGCGTTCGTTGGTTGACCGCCACCGCGACCTGCTCGAGGGCATCCTCGCCGAGCTGGACAGGCGACGTTCGCACGGTGAGGCCATCGCTCCACACCGTCCCGATATTCTGCGCGTTCTCCACACCGATCGCGCCGCAGTTCGCGTCCTGATCGTGGGCCAGGACCCCTATCCCACGGCCGGCCATGCGATGGGGTTGAGCTTTTCGACTCAACCCGATGTGAGGCCCCTCCCACGCAGCCTGTCCAACATATTTCGGGAAATGTCGGACGACCTGGGAATCGAGGCGCCTGCGTCGGGCGATCTGACCGGCTGGTCGGAACAGGGCGTCATGCTGCTGAACCGCGTGCTCACCGTGACCGTGGGTGTCGCGGGCTCGCATCGCGGCATCGGGTGGGAACGGTTTACTGAGGCGATTGTGCGTTCGCTGATGGGCCGTAACGCGCCACTGGTGGCCATCCTCTGGGGCCGTGACGCCGAGTCCCTGCGGCCGCAACTGGACCGCGCACAGATCATTTCCTCGGCTCACCCCTCGCCGTTGTCGGCACGGCGCGGGTTCCTGGGGTCGCGGCCGTTTAGCCGCGCCACCGAACTTCTGCAGAAATCGGGAGTCGACCCCCTCGACTGGAGCCGAACCTCGACGCAGGGCGCTTCTAGACTGTGACCATGAGCCACGACATCTCGATTCGCCCCGTCCACACGGACGACGCCGCCGCGATTGTAGAGCTGTACAACCACTTCATCGCCACGTCCACGGTCACATTCGACGAGTCACTGTGGAGCACCGCGGACATGCTGCACAAGATCGAGGGCATTAATGCCAGGGCTCTGCCATTCCTCGTGGTCGAGGTCGACGGCACCTTCGCGGGCTATGGCTATCTGTCGACGTGGCGCGACAAGAGCGCTTTCGACCGCACCGCCGAGAACACGCTGTATTTGCGACCCGAATTCCACGGAATGGGTGCGGGCGGACGATTGCTGGATGCGCTGATTTCCGCGGGGCTGGACGCCGGGGTCCGCGAGGTGATTGCGGTGATTACCGACAGCGAGGACGCCGTCGGTTCCATCGCACTGCATACCGGCCGTGGTTTCGTGCCGGTCGGATCGATGCCCAATGTGGGGTACAAATTCGAACGCTGGTTGGGCGTCGTGATGATGCAAAAGTCGCTGCGGCACTAGGCAAACGACGCTTTCGTTACCTTGTGTGACGTCAACAGTTGGGGAAACCCCCGAGGGTATTTACTCTGGAGGAACTCCTGAACGAAAGGTTCCCCATGTCTTGGAAGTTTGAAACCCAGCAGATCCACGCTGGCGCAGCGCCCGACCCCACGACGAACGCCCGTGCAACCCCGATTTACCGCACCACGGCCTATGTCTTTGACAACGCTGACCACGCAAAGAACCTGTTTGCTCTGGCCGAATTCGGCAACATTTACACCCGCATCATGAACCCCACTCAGGACGTCGTCGAAAAGCGCATTGCCGCGCTCGAGGGCGGAACTGCAGCACTGCTCGTGTCGTCGGGACAGGCCGCCATCACCTACTCGGTGCTGAACATCGCCGGCGCCGGTGACCACATCGTGGCATCGTCCAGCATCTACGGCGGAACCTACAACCTGTTCAACTACACCCTCGCCAAGCTGGGCATCGAGGTCACCTTCGTCGAAAACCAGGACGACCTCGAGGAATGGCGCAACGCCGTCCGCCCCAACACCAAGTTGTTCTTTGCCGAGACCATTGCCAACCCCCAGATCAACGTGCTGGACATCGCCGGCGTCTCGGGTGTCGCACACGAGGCGAGCCTGCCGCTGATCGTGGACAACACCATCGCGACCCCCTACCTGATTCGCCCCTTTGAGCACGGCGCCGATATCGTCGTCCACTCGGCGACCAAGTTCCTCGGTGGCCACGGCACGGTTGTTGCCGGAGCGATCGTCGATGGCGGAAAGTTCGAGTGGTCGAAGAACGTCGACAAGTTCCCCGGACTCACCGAACCCGACCCCTCGTACCACGGCGCCTCGTTCACCACGGTCCTGGGCGACGCAATCGCGTACATCATCAAGGCGCGCGTTCAGTTGCTGCGTGACGTCGGAGCCGCGCTGTCCCCCGACAACGCCTTTGCCGTACTGCAGGGAATCGAAACGCTGAGCCTGCGCATCGAGCGTCACGTCGAGAACGCTCTCGCCGTCGCCCGTTGGCTGGAAGCCCACGACGATGTCGCGTCGGTGTCCTACGCTGGCCTCGAATCCAGCCCCTGGTTCGCCGCGGGCCAGAAGTACGCGCCTCAGGGTGTCGGTGCCGTTCTCTCGTTCGAGCTGAAGGGCGGCGTCAACGCCGGCCGCGCTCTGGTGGAAAGCACGGAACTTTTCAGCCACGTGGCCAACATCGGTGACGTTCGTTCGCTGATCATCCACCCCGCATCGACCACCCACTCGCAGCTGACCCCCGAACAGCAACTGACCTCGGGTGTGACCCCCGGTTTGGTTCGCCTCTCGGTTGGCCTCGAGCACATCGACGACATCCTCGCCGACCTCGAGAACGGCTTTGCCGCAGCACGCAAGGCTGCACAGAACTAGCGCGCAGTGTGCGATGGGCGTCGGGCTTCGGCTCGGCGCCCATTGCTGTCTGTGGAGTGCCAGAATAGAGGGACCATGGATTGGCAGATGTCAGAAGAAACGGTCCCCTCGGCTTTTGTAACCGAGGCTCACAGCCGTTCTCTCGGTGCACCGCCGGTGACGGGCGCGTGGCGTGATGGCGATCACCCCGGACACCGTCTTTTTGCATTTGTCGGTGATGTCACGCTAGAAAGCGGCACCGTTTTACCCCGCGTACGCATGGCGTACGAGACCTGGGGCACACTAAATGCCGACGCATCCAACGCCCTGCTCTTGGTCCACTCCCTCACCGCCGATTCCCATGCCGTGGGGCTTGCCGGCCCCGGTCACGTGACCGACGGCTGGTGGAACCCCATCGTGGGACCGGGACTGGCGATCGACACCAACAAGTGGTTCGTCGTGTGCCCCAACACCTTGGGCGGATGTCAGGGTTCGACCGGCCCATCGTCGGTCACGACCGATGGCCGCGAATGGGGATCGCGATTCCCCTATGTGACGGTCCGCGACCAGACCACGGCACTCAAGCAGCTGGCCGACACTCTGGGGATCGATCGCTGGGGCGCCGTCGTGGGCGGAAGTGCCGCGGGCATGAGCGCACTCGAATATGCCGTGACGTACCCCGACAAGGTCGAGCGGCTCGCGCTGTTGGCGACGTCCGCGATCACCAGCGCAGACCAAATTTCCCTGAACTTTGTGCAGACTGAGGCCGTCCGCATGGACCCCGAATTTTCGGACGGGGATTACTACGAGAACGAGGTCGGACCACACCGTGGCCTGGCGTTGGCACGACGCCTCGCGTTGCTCTCCTATCGCTCCCCCGAAGAATTCAATGAGCGCTTTGACCGTTCCTGGCAGAGCGGAATCAGCCCGCTCGGTGCCGGCGGCCGATTCGCCGTCGAGAGCTACCTCGATTTCCACGGCAACAAGTTCACCCGCCGTTTCGATGCGAATTCCTACATTTCTCTGGTCGACGCCATGAGCTCGCACGATGTCACGCGCGATCGCGGGTCGCTGAAGGACGTTCTGGGCACCGTGACCGCACGGGCTCTCGTCGTCGGCATCGATTCGGACCGCCTGTTCCCGCTCGAACAGCAGATCGCGCTGGCGGAATACCTCCCCGGGCACATCGGCGGCCGCGACGCCCGCGTGATGTCGTCACCGTTCGGTCACGATGCGTTCCTTATCGACCACGACACGGTGGCCGGTTTCCTGCGCGAACTGCTCGACGACTAGTTCAGTTTCGACGCCGTCAATTCCGCCACAACGCGCGGAATCTGGTCAATCAGGTCGGCCAACACGAATGGCCCGCCCCGAGACGCCCGGTCTGCCGCCTCGGAGTGAATCCACACCGCCGTCGCGGCAATGGCCACGAGGTCGGACTCGGTGACTTCGGAGTGCGCACAGTTTGATGCCAACACGGCCCCCATGATGCCCGCGAGCACGTCACCCGCCCCCGCGATAGCCAGCCACGATGTGGGCGAATCGAGGCGCACGGTACCGCCCTCGCCCGCCACGAAGGTGGTTGCGCCCTTCAAAACCACGGTGACACCGAGGAACCGGGCCGCCAGTGTGACGAAGTCCTCGGGCTCTGCCTCGACCGCTTCGCGGGTGACGCCCAAGACCTGAGCAAGTTCACCCGCATGGGGTGTGGCGATGACCAGCCCACGAGCATGGCGTGACACCAGGTTGAGGGCTCCCGCATCGACCACGGCGGGGCGTGCCTCGTCCAACACTCGTGCGGCCGTGGCCATCGACTCGGAGTCGCCCGCGATCATGCCAGAGCCGATCACCCAGGCCTGGGCCCGCGCATCCCCCAACACGACCTCGGGCCGGTGCTGTAGGACCGCATTCCCCACCGATTCGGGGCCGACGTATCGAACCATGCCGATACCGGCATGCAATGCGCCATCGATGCCCAACATCGCGGCACCCGGGTAGTTCACCGAACCTGTCGCGAACCCCACAACGCCACGCGAATACTTGTCCGACGCGGCATCGGGGGCATGAATCACCGCGCGCGCCTCGGCGGCGGAAAAGGCTCGTGCTGTCACGTATTCAGCCTAAAGGTGCCGATAGTCTGAAAGAAACATCGAGGAGCACCATGACAGTCCCCGCGCTTTTCCAGCCACTGACCCTGCGATCGGTCACCATCCCCAACCGAATCTGGTTGTCGCCGCTGTGTGAATACTCGGCCGGGCACGACGGAATCCCCACCGACTGGCACATGGTTCACCTCGGCCAGGTCGCCATCGGGCGCGCGGGATTGGTGATGGCCGAGGCGACCGCCATCGAGCCGGCTGGCCGCATCTCGCCGAACGATGTGGGGCTGTGGAACGACGCTCAGGTCGACGCGTGGAAACCCATCACCGCGTTTATTCGGTCGCAGGGTTCGGTCCCCGCCGTGCAACTTGCACACGCCGGCCGCAAGGGCAGTTCGGCACCGGGCTGGGGTGTCGATTACGAGGGCACGGCCACCGTCGAACAGGGCGGCTGGCAGACGGTTGCCCCCAGCGCGATTGCATTCACCGGCTATGACGCCCCCATCGAACTGACCACTGCCGAGATCGCCGTGATTGTCGAGCACTGGGCCGCCGCCGCACGTCGTGCGCTGGACGCGGGATTCCAGGTCGTCGAGGTTCATGCCGCGCACGGTTACCTTCTGCACGAATTCCTTTCACCGCTGACCAACACACGGACCGACAGCTACGGCGGCACCCTCGACAATCGCGCTCGGATTGTGATCGAGGTCATCCGCGCCGTTCGTGCCGAAATCGGTGGCGACGTGCCGTTGTTCGTGCGCTTTAGCGCCACCGACTGGACCGAGGACGGACTGCAACCCGCCGAGGTGGAACAGGTGGCCGTATGGGCGCACGAGGCCGGGGCTGATTTTATGGACATTTCCACGGGCGGAATCCAGGGAGGAATTCACATCCCCACCGGCCCGGGATACCAGGTGGCATTCGCCGAGGGCGTGCGGCGCGCCTCGAATGTTCCCACTAATGCCGTCGGACAGATCACCACGCCCGAACAGGCCGACGCGATTGTCGCCAGCGGCGCGGTTGACGCCGTGATGCTGGGTCGAGAACTAATGCGCGACCCCCACTTTGCGTTGCGCGCGGCAACGGCTCTGGGCTACGACATGCCGTATTGGCCCCCGCAGTACCTGCGGGCGAAGCCCTAACCGGGCCGAGGCCTAGTACAGGCCGACGGTGATATCCGCCGTCGACGGAGGGTTGGCGCCCTGACGCGTCACGGTAATGGCGGCACACTGCAGGGCATCGTTGATCAACTTGGTGACGGTGGCGTCATCGAGCATGTGCAATGCACCGCGCTTGTCGACGGTCAATAGCCCACGCAACGACATCGATGCCAGCAGGGCGGCCATGAACGAGTCACCCGCACCGATGGTGTCTTCGACGGTGACGCGTGGGGCAACGTGGTACGACATGCTGTCGTCGCTGGTCACCACAACGGCTCCCTCGCCACCGCGGGTCACGATAACGAGAGCGGGGCCCATGACGGCCCAGGCACGCGCGGTGTCCTCGAGGCTGCGGTCGGGGTACAGCCATTCGACGTCCTCGTCGCTCGCCTTGATGATATCGGCGAGGCGCACATACTGTTCGACGATGGCGACGGCCTCGGCGCGGTCCCCCATCAACGCGGGGCGCGCATTAGGGTCATAGCTGACGATGCAGTCCGGACGCAGTCGTTCGATCGTGGCCAACACGTTCGCGCCACCGGGCTGTAGTACGGCACCGATCGATCCGGTGTGCACGGCCTTCGGCAGGAAATCGATGTCGTCGGTCCAGTCCCAGTCGATGTCAAACACATACTGTGCGGAACCATCGGGCTGGATCGTGGCGGTGGCCGTCGAGGTGCGCTCGGCATCGATCGAGCGGGCGGTCAGCCACACATCGCTGTCGGCGGTGTGACGCGAAATGAGTTCACCGTATTCGTCGTCGGCGAAGCGGGTCGACAAGGCCGCCTGCAGCCCCAGTCGCGATGCACCGATGGCGACATTCAGGGGGCTTCCGCCCGGGTGGGCGTGGTCTTCACCATCGTGACGGACAACATCAATCAGTGCCTCGCCGATGGCGAGAACGTCGGGACCCTGTGAACTCATGACAGCAGGTTACCGCCGACGGGTCGCATCCTGCACCTCGCCGATGAGTTCTTCGATGATGTCCTCGAGGAACAGCACGCCGACGGTGTCCCCCGCGACGTCAAACACTCGGGCGATGTGAGCTCCGGTGCGACGCATGGCGGCCAAGGCGTCCTCGAGGTCCAGCTCGGAATACACCGACACCAGCTGACGGATTCGTTTCGGCGGGACAGGCAGGTCCGCCTCGTTTTCCCGAATTCCAATAACGTCCTTGAGGTGGACGTAACCCGTGGGCTCGCCCTCGGGATTGATCAACACGTAGCGGCTGAACCCGCGTTGAGCGACCTCGCGTTCCACGTCCAGCGCCGATGCCGCCTCGGGCAACGACACGATGGAATCCAGCGGAACGGCGACGTCGCTGACCTTCTTTGCCGTGAACTCGATGGTTGCGCTGACGGCACCGGAACGGTCCTCGAACACGCCCTCTTTTTGGGACTGTTCGACAATCGTCGCCATTTCCTCCAGCGTAAAGACCGACTGCGCCTCGGATCGGGGCTCGACGCCGACCAGTCGAACGATTCCGTTCGCGACGGCATTGAGCGCAACGATGAAGGGACGGAAAATCCAGGCGAATCCGACGAGCAGCGGAGCGAGAATCAGCACGGCGCGGTCCGGCACCGAGAACGCCACGTTCTTGGGGACCATCTCGCCGACCACTACGTGCAGGTATGTGACGACGCCGATGGCCACACCGACCGCGATTCCCGCGACAGCGTCCTCAGGCAACGCCGTACCCGCCAATGCGCCCTCGACGAGGTGGTGCAGGGCGGGTTCGGAGACGCCCAAAATCAGCAGCGAACACAGGGTGATTCCCAATTGGCTGGTGGCGAGCATCAGCGTGGCGTTCTCCATGGCGCCCAAGGCGACCTTCGCCGACCAGCTGCCCTGTTCCGCCAGCGGCTCAATCTGCGAGCGCCGTGCCGCAATGACGGCGAATTCGGCGGCGACGAAGAAAGCATTGAACCCGAGCAGGACGACGAGCCACACGAGTGAGATCAGATCGTTCATGCGTTCACCTCCTCGGGCGTAAAACGGACTCGGTCGATGCGTCGACCGTCCATGCGCTCGATGACAAAGACGCCGTCACAGGCTTCGATGGTGTCCCCTGCCACGGGAATCCTGCCCAGTTCGGCCAACAAAAAACCGCCCACCGTTTCCCACGGCCCGTCCTCGGGCACATCGACGTTAGCCCGTTCGGCCAGCTCGTCGGGACGCAGGCTGGCGGGGAACGTGACCCAGTTGCGACCGCGGACCACATCGGCCTTGGTTCGGTCATGCTCGTCGCTGACCTCGCCAATCAGTTCCTCGATGAGGTCTTCCAGGGTTGCGACACCGGCGGTCCCGCCGTATTCGTCCACGACGATTGCCATCTGATACCCGCGCGTGCGCAGTTCGGCCAAGAGGTCGTCCAGCGACATGGTCTCGGGGACACGCAAGGCCTCGCCCTGCAGTGCGCTCGCGGGGACCTCGGACCGGCGCTCGCGGGGAACGGCTACGGCCTGCTTGACGTGCACGACACCCACGACGTCATCGGAGTTCTCGCCGATCACGGGGAAACGAGAGTGGCCGGTCTTGCGCGTCAGTTCGATGATGGTGTCGGCCGTATCGCCGCGCTTGACGGTGGCGAGGCGCGTGCGCGGGGTCATGATGTCCTGTGCCTCGTGTTCCGAGAACGACAACGCCTTGGACAACAGCGTCGCGGTGTCGTGTTCCAACCCACCGTGCAGTGTCGAATGGCGCACGACCGACGCCAATTCCTCGGCGGTACGCGCGGACGAGAGTTCTTCCTTGGGTTCGATGCCCATGAGGCGAACGACCGAGTTTGCCGAGCGCACGAGCACCCAAATGATCGGCGAGAACACCCAGGTGAACGCCAGCTGGAACGGTGCGACGAACTTTCCGACGGCGCGGGGCGTCGCGATTGCGAGGTTCTTGGGCGCCAGCTCGCCGACGATCATCGACAGCATCGTCGCCAGCGTGATGGCAAGAACGGTGGACACAACCTCGGACGCAACGGACCCCAGCCCCCAACCCGTGAGGACCGGCGACACCAGGACGCCGATGGCGGGCTCCATGGTCCATCCAGTCAACAGTGTGGTCAGGGTGATACCCAGCTGCGCGGACGACAGATGTGTCGAGGTTCGGCTCAGCGCCGTAATGACGGGACCGAAACCGGTTTCACCGTTGTTTCGGCGCGATTCCAGCTCGGCTCGGTCGAGAGTGACCAGGGAAAACTCACTGGCGACGAACAGTCCCGTACCGACCGTGAGCAACAGGCCCACACCCAACATGACCCACTCGTTCACGCCTCATCACGCTCGTCAATGACTGCGGTCAGAGGCGTGTAACTATCAGAACCATCCATGGCTTCAGTGTAAACGATGAAGTTTCCGAAAACAGGTCGGATGCCTCCAGTTCGTGAGTAGGCTAGACGGGATGCGCCAGTGGCGCTGCAGACAGTTCTCAACGATGGAGAGTGAAGAGCAGGGTGTCCGACACAGTGACCAACTCCTCTGATGCCGAGGATTTCGGCGCAAACGAATGGCTCGTAGAAGAAATGTACGAGTCCTGGGTGAAGGACCGTAATTCGGTCGACCAGGGCTGGTGGGCAACTCTCGAGACCTATGCCACCCAGAAGGGACTGCCGAAGCCCGGCGACACGGCTGCGGCCTCACCCGCTGCCGCTGCCGCACCCGCCGCGACACCCGTGGCCGACACCCCCAACAGCACCGGCGTTCTGCCGACTTTGGACTCGCAGCCTGCCGCTCGCACCACCTCGGTCCAGCCTCAGACCGCCCCCATTCCCGCACAGGCCCCCGCCGCCAGCGTCCCCAGTGTGGAACGCGAGACAGAAGACTCTGTCACCATCCTCAAGGGCATGCCGAAGGCTCTGGCCGCGAACATGGATGCCTCCATCAGCGTCCCCACCGCAACCAGTGTGCGCACCATCCCCGCCAAATTGATGATCGACAACCGCATCGTCATCAACAACCACCTGCGCCGCACTCGTGGCGGCAAGGTGTCCTTCACCCACATCATCGCGTGGGCCATGGTGAAGGCCCTGAAGTCGTTCCCCAGCCAGAACGTGTTCTACGACGAGCCGGACGGAAAGCCCGCCGTGGTCACCCCCGCCCACATCAACCTGGGTCTTGCCATCGACATTCCCAAGCCCGACGGCACCCGCGCCCTGCTGGTCCCCGGTATCAAGAAGGCCGAACAGATGACGTTCGCCGACTTCCTCGCCGCCTACGAGGACGTAGTCGCTCGCGCCCGCGGAAACAAGCTGACCGCCGACGATTTCCAGGGCAACACGGTGTCCCTGACCAACCCCGGCGGAATCGGCACCGTGCACTCGGTCCCCCGCCTCATGCGCGGCCAGGGCTGCATCATCGGCGCCGGAGCGCTCGAATACCCCGCGCAATTCCAGGGCGCCAGCGAGCAGACCCTGTCTGACCTCGGAATTTCCAAGACCATCACCCTGACCTCGACCTACGACCACCGTGTCATCCAGGGCGCAGGCTCGGGCGAATTCCTCAAGATCGTTCACGACCTGCTGATCGGCGGCAACGGTTTCTACGAGGACGTTTTCGCCGCGCTGCGCATCCCCTACCAGCCCATCAAGTGGGCACAGGACCTTCACGTCGACGACGCCGCCGCCATCAACAAGACGGCACGCGTGCAGGAACTCATCAACGCGTTCCGCGTCCGCGGCCACCTGATGGCTGACATCGACCCGCTGGAATACCGCCAGCGTTCGCACCCCGACCTCGACATCGAAACCCATGGGCTGACCTTCTGGGACCTCGACCGCCAGTTCGTCGTCGGTGGCCTGACCGGCCGTCGCACCATGCTGTTGCGCGAAGTTCTGGGGTTGATGCGCGACTCGTACTGCCGCACCGTCGGTGTCGAATACATGCACATCCAGGACCCCGAACAGCGCGCCTGGTTCCAAGAAAACATCGAAAAGCCGTACCAGAAGCCCACGCACGACGAACAGATGCGCATCCTGGGCAAGCTGAACCAGGCCGAAGCGTTCGAGACCTTCCTGCAGACCAAGTACGTCGGCCAAAAGCGCTTCTCGCTGGAGGGCGGCGAATCGATGATCGCGCTCTTGGACGAAATCATTCAGGACGCAGCGGATTACGAGCTCGACGAGGTCGCCATTGGCATGGCACACCGCGGTCGCCTCAACGTTCTCGCCAACATTGCCGGCAAGACCTACGGCCAGATCTTCCGCGAGTTCGAGGGCACCACGGACACCTCGACCGTCCAGGGTTCGGGTGACGTCAAATATCACCTGGGAACACGTGGTGAATTCGTCACCGCCAAGGGCCAGAAGATTCCCGTGTACCTAGCAGCAAACCCCTCACACCTCGAGGCCGTGAACGGCGTTCTCGAGGGCATCGTGCGTGCAAAGCAGGACTTCAAGCCCATCGCGTCCTTCACCGTCATGCCGATTCTGGTGCACGGCGACGCCGCGATGGCCGGCCAGGGTGTCGTCATCGAAACACTCCAGATGGCCCAGTTGCGCGGTTACCGCACCGGCGGAACCATTCACGTGGTCGTCAACAACCAGGTGGGATTCACGACCCTCCCCAAGGACTCTCGTACCTCGGTGTACTCGACCGATGTTGCGAAGACCATCCAGGCGCCGATTTTCCATGTGAACGGCGATGACCCCGAGGCCGTCGTCCGCGTCGCCAAGTTGGCCGTGGCCTACCGCCAGAAGTTCAAGCACGACGTCGTCATCGACCTCGTCTGCTACCGCCGCCGCGGTCACAACGAGGGCGATGACCCCTCGATGACCCAACCGTTGATGTACAACCTCATCGAGGCCAAGCGATCGGTTCGCACCCTGTACGCCGAGGCCCTCGTCGGCCGCGGTGACATCACTCAGGACGAGTACGACCAGGCCCAGAACAACTTCCTGTCGTTGCTGGAATCGGCTTTCGCGGACACCCACGCAGCCCAGACCGGTGTGCTGCCGTCCGCGGCCCCCGAGGGCACGCACTCGGCGTCGGCGCTGCAGGCCCACCCCGAGGTCACCGGAGTTGACGTGTCCGTGGTTCACCGAATTGGTGACTCGCACGGCAACCCGCCCGCCGGTTTCACCGTCCACGCCAAGCTGCAGCAGCTGTTACAGAAGCGCGTCGACATGAGCCGCAACGGCGACATCGACTGGGGCTTCGGCGAAATCCTTGCGCTCGGTTCGCTGTTGCTCGAGGGCAAGAAGGTCCGGTTTGCCGGCCAGGATGCCCGCCGTGGCACCTTTGTCCAGCGCCACGCCGTATTCCACGACCGCGTCAACGGCCAGGAATGGCTGCCGCTGTTGAACCTGTCCGAGACCCAGGCTCGCTTCTGGATCTATGACTCGCTGCTCAGCGAATACGCCGCAATGGCCTATGAATACGGCTACTCGGTGGGTAACCCTGATGCGCTTGTCCTGTGGGAGGCCCAGTTTGGTGACTTCGCCAACGGCGCCCAGACCGTAATCGACGAATTCATTTCGTCGTCAGAACAGAAATGGGGCCAGAACTCTGGTGTCGTTCTGTTGCTGCCCCACGGTTACGAAGGCCAGGGGCCCGACCACTCGTCGGCGCGCATCGAGCGTTTCCTGCAACTCGCTGCCGAGAACAACATGACCGTGGCGCGACCCTCGACCCCCGCCTCGTACTTCCACCTGCTGCGCCGCCAGGCCTACTCGCGTCCGCAGCGACCCATGATTGTGTTCACGCCCAAGGCCATGCTGCGTTTGCGCGGCGCAACCAGCTCGGTTGCCGACTTCACCACCGGTCGATTTGAGCCGGTGCTGGACGACGCTCAGGTGTCGGGTGCCCGGCGCATCCTGCTGCATTCGGGCAAGATCCACTACGACCTGCTCGCAGAGCGCGACAAGGCGGGCGCCAATTCGGTCGCGCTGGTCCGCATGGAGCAGTTCTATCCCCTGCCCGAGGCCGAACTGCGGTCCGTGCTGGCGAACCACCCCGGCGCAGAACTGGTGTGGGTTCAGGACGAACCCGAGAACCAGGGCGCCTGGCCGTTCATCGCCCTCGAAATGCGCCGTATCGGCATCGACATCCGCGTCATTTCGCGCCCCGCCTCGGCGTCGCCCGCAGCCGGTTCGTCGAAGCGCTCGGCCGAGGAACACGCTGTGATCATGCACGAGGCGTTCACCGGCATCTAGGCTCGTGTGATTCGGGACTTCGCGATGGCCTCACCCGATGGGTGGGGCCATCCGCGGTTTGTGGGGTTCGAAAAATTTCGACACACTTCGTAATCGTTTGGTTGCGAATGATTGTGGGTTAGGTTAGCCTTACTTTAGAAAGGGTGCCTGACCGTCGGCACTACCCCGTGATCTCCAACCTCCTCATCGGCCTGCGTGAAGGCCTCGAAGCCGCACTCGTGGTGACCATCCTCATCGCCTACCTCGTGCGCACCGAACGACGCGCACAGATTCGGTGGGTCTGGACCGGCGTCATCGCCGCAATCGCACTGAGCCTCGGATTCGGCGCACTGCTGACCTACACCCGCTTCTCGCTGCTCAACACATTTGTTGCCCAAGAAACCTTCGGCGGAATCATGTCCATCATCGCCGTCGGGCTCGTCACCTGGATGATCATCTGGATGCGCGACACCGGCCGCAAACTCAAGGCCGAACTGCACACAAAACTCGACGCCGCCGTACAGACTGGAATCCTCACCGTTGTCCTGATGGCCTTCGTTGCCGTCGCACGTGAAGGGCTCGAAAGTGCGCTGTTCTTCTTCAGCACCGTGAACTCGGCCACCTCCACGCTAGAACCCACCATCGGATTCATCACCGGAGTGTTGTTGGCGGGCGGCATCGGATGGGCGCTCTATGCCCAGGCGCTCCGCCTCGATATCGGCAAGTTCTTCACCGCCACCAGCTACTTCCTGATTTTTGTCGCCGCCGGCGTGCTGTCCTACGGAATCCACGACCTGCAAGAGGCCGGAATACTTCCTGGCCTGGGCCAGCTGGCATTCGATGTGTCCCACAGCTTCTCGCTCGACACCTGGTACGGCACACTCGCCAAAGGCATCTTCAATTTCAGTCCCCAAACGAGCTGGCTCGAGGCGATTGCGTGGTTGTCCTACGTCGCATTCGCACTCTGGCTGTTCACCCGCAATCGTTCGACGCAACAGGAAATACCTGTCTCTGAGAAGGAAAAATAATGACACACTCCATCCCCACCGCGGTGGGTGCGCTTGGCGCACTCGCTCTGACACTCACCGGTTGTGCCCCATTGGACGCCGACACGAGAATCAGCGTGACACAGTCCGAAAATCGCTGTGAACTGAGCGCCACCGAAATTCCGGCCGGCGTCACCACGTTCGTCATCGAAAATGTAGGCGACGGCGTCGCCGAGTTCTACATCCTGCGCACCACCGACTCGGGAATCGTCACCGAGGTGGAAAATATTTCGTCGGGCCTGACCCGCGAACTCACCGTCGAACTCACCGCCGGCGAATACGAATATTCGTGTGAACAAATGGATGGCGGAACACCTGTTCGCGGCCCCCTCACCGTCGCTCCCAGCTCGGCGGTCGCACAACCAGATCCCACCACGGAACGGGCCATCGCCGATTACACCGAATACGTCCGCGGACAGGCCACAGCACTTCTGGATGCAACACACGACTTTGCCGCAGCCATCGAAGAGGGCGACGCCGAGGCGGCCAAAGCGCTCTACGCCCCCACCCGCGTCTTCTGGGAACGCATCGAACCCGTCGCAGAGAGCTTTGGAGACCTCGACCCCCGCATGGATGCCCGCGAGGGTGACCTCGAGGACGGTGTGGCCTGGACGGGATGGCATGCATTGGAAAAGCAGTTGTGGGTGACCGGACTCGACGAGACCTCGACCGGCCTCGCGCAGCAGCTCGTCACCGATACCGAGGATCTGGTCACCCGAATCGACAGGATTGAACTCACCATCACCCAAATGGGCAATGGCGCAAAGGAACTTCTCGACGAGGTCGCCACGGGCAAGGTGACGGGCGAAGAAGAACGATACTCGCACACCGACCTGTGGGACTTCGACGCCAACGTTTTCGGCGCATACACCGTGGTCGAAACCACTCGAGAGATCCTCGCCGAGGCCAACCCCGAACTGCTGACCGAACTCGACGACGCCTTTGCCGCGCTAAATGCCGAGATGGACACGCACCGTGTCGGGGACGGTTTTGCGCTGTACACCGAATTGTCGGCGGAACAGATCTCGCGCCTCGCCGCACTCGTCGAGGCCGTTTCCGAACCGCTCTCACGACTGTCCGCGACACTGGTTCAGGACTAGGCCGTGCAGATTTCACGACGAGGCCTGCTGGGCGCTGGTGTCGGCGCAGCCGCGATTGGCGCAGCAGGCGGCGCCTCGACAGCCCTCGCCGCGGAATCCGCGGTCAACCCACTGCACACCGCAACAGCCAGTCGACCCTTCTGGGGCACGCACCAGAGCGGTATTGCGGACAGCACACAGGACAGGGCGTACCTCGCGGTATTTGACGTGACGACGACCTCGGCGGCCGAACTCAAGGATTTGCTGGACGAATGGTCGCGCTCAGCGGCACGTATGACCGAAGGCTACTGCGCGGGCCCGCTGGGCCCCACCTCGGGTGACCCCCTGCTTCCTCCGGACGACACGGGCGAAGCACTCGGCCTTGCGCCACATTCGCTGACCGTCACCATCGGTTACGGCGCCTCACTGTTCCGCCCCGAGTTGGGCCTGGACGGCCTCGCACCCGACGGACTCACCGCGATGACAGCATTCGCGAAGGACGAACTCGACCCCGCACAAACCGGCGGCGACATCGTGTTGCAGGTCTGCTCTTCCCACGACCAGGTCGCATTTCATGCGCTGCGCAACCTGATCAGATCCGCCAAGGGAATCGCCGTGCCTCGCTGGATCCAACCCGGTTACATCACAGCCCCCACCACCGACGAATCCCCCACACCCCGCAACCTGTTCGGGTTCAAGGACGGCACCGCCAATGTGGCGATGGACACCGCCGAGGCGGACGAGTTCGTGTGGAACTCCGGCAACGGGCTCCTCGACAGGGGAACTCTGATGGCCGTCCGACTGTTCCGTTTCGACATCGAAACGTGGGACCGAGGATCGCTGGCCGAACAGGAAAATGTGTTTGGTCGCACAAAGCGAGGCGGTGCTCCCGTCACGGGCGGGACCGAGTTCACGGAACCCCGATTCGAACAGGCCAATGATGACGGCTCACCGGTCATCGACGCCAATGCGCACGTGCGATTAGCGCACGCACGACAGAACAACGGGGCGCGAATATTGCGTCGCGGCTACAACTACTCCAACGGAGTCGACCGTGTTGGCCGACTCGATGCGGGGCTGATTTTTGTGTCATTCCAGAAAAGCCTCACGGAACAGTTCATCCCCATCCAGCGACGACTGGCAGACAGCGACCTGCTCAACGAATACGTGCGAGCGGTCGGTGGCGGATACTTTGCCTGCCCTGGCGGCCTCAGCACGGGACAGGGTTGGGGCCGACAGCTATTCGGCTAAACCCGTCAAGGTAACACGGCTCAGAATCGCAGCGGGCGGCCGATCTGCTGCGAGACGGCATCGAACACGCGCGCCTTGACATCCTCGGGCGGACATTCGCCGCACGCGTCGCGCACCTTGTCGGACAGTGTGTCGACGAACTTGAGTTCTTCGGCGCATTCCGAGCAGGATTCGCAGTGTGCGCGCACTTCGGCGCATTCCTGTGCGTTCAATTCACGGTCGACGACGAATCCGATTCGCAGTCGGGCCGAGGCGCAGCCGCAATCGTGGGGTGCGTTCGTCATGACATCATTCCTTTACGTCCGATGTGGGCGAGGACAAGTTCTTGCAGGTCGCGACGGCCGCGGTACAGACGGCTCATCACGGTTCCGATGGGGATGTTCAGGTCCTCCGCGGTTTCTTCGTACGACATTTCGCGCAACAGTGTTCGTTCCAGTACCTCGCGGCGGTCGTCGGACAACTGGTTGAAGAGGTCGACGATTTCTTGGTGCGAGATGGCCTCGACGACCTCGAGATCGGGACGACCCAGGGGCGCGTTACGGGTTGCACCATCCATTTCCAGCAGGTCGGGGTCGATGTCGCCGGACGTCACCTCGCGCTTGGCCGCGCCTCGGGTCACCGTGTTGAGGTAAATGTTGTCCATGATCTTTTTGACCCAGGCCAAAGCATAGGTTCCCTGCTCGTACGAATCCCATTTCTCGTGGGCCTTGACCAGGGCGTTCTGCAACAGGTCTTCGGCCTGTTCCACCGTGTGAGCGCGGTGACGAGCGTGGCGATACAGGCGGTCGAACAGCGGCAGAACTACCTCTTCGAAACTGCCCCGGTTTACGTATTTAGTCGCCTTGTCGGCGGGTTCGTCGTCCGAAATGGACTGCAATTCTTCGTCCAAAACGTCGTCGTCGGGCAGCAGTTCGGCGCGCAACGATTCGTCAAGTTCAGCATCGTCCTCGGACTCGAGGTCCAGAACCGATTCGAGGTCGCTGTCCTCGAGGAGGTCACGCTCGGGGTTCGGCTGTGAATCGTTCATGATTCCTGAGTTTAGTTTGTGCAGTTCCAACAACGCTGTCATACACCTACCTGTTCTCTCGTTAGGCTTACTTAGGTAATGACGACCAGCAATTATTCCGCGAATGGTGACGCCCCGCTGTGGCGCGCACCGCAGGCGTCTCGCCCGCTGAACGCTACCGTCGAAATCCCCGGCTCAAAGAGCCTGACGAACCGTGAGCTCATTCTTTCGGCCGTCGCCGATTCGCCCTCGCTGTTGCGTCGCCCGCTGCATTCGCGCGATTCCGCCCTGATGATCGAGGCCCTGCGCGCCGTGGGTGTCACGGTGACGGAACAGCCCGGTGACGGCATCGATGCCGACCTGCTCATCACTCCTGGCCCTCTGTCGGGCCACGCCACGATCGACTGCGGACTGGCCGGAACGGTCATGAGGTTCGTACCCCCGTTGTCCACACTGGCCGAGGGTCCCGTGACCTTTGACGGCGACGAGGGCGCGCGCCGCCGACCGATGGCGGGAACGATAGAGTCCCTGCGCGCCTTGGGTGTCACCGTGGATGACGGAGGTCGCGGAACGTTGCCGTTCACCGTCCAGGGCACGGGAATCGTCCCCGGTGGACCGATCACCATCGACGCCAGCAAGTCCAGCCAGTTTGTCTCGGGACTGCTGTTGGTCGGCGCGCGGATGACCGACGGAATCACCGTGACCCACGAGGGTGAACATTTGCCCAGCCTGCCGCATATCGACATGACCTGCGAAACACTGCGACAACGCGGCGTGACCGTCACGTCACCCCGCCAGGGCGTGTGGACTGTCGAGCCGGGACCCATCGCCGGCTCCACCATCGATATCGAGCCCGACCTGTCCAACGCCGCGCCGTTCCTGTGCGCCGCAATTGTGGCTGGCGGCACCGTGACCATCCCCGCGTGGCCCGACACAACGACTCAGGTGGGAAACGACCTGCTCGACTATCTGCCGATGTTCGGCGCGACTATTACCCGCGACGAACGCGGTGTCACCATTGACGGTGGCGAGGGCGTGGTCGGCGGACGCGACGTGCCGGGCGTGAACCTCGATCTGTCGACCGGCGGAGAATTGGCTCCACCCCTCGTCGCGCTCGCGGCACTAGCCTCGGAACCCTCCACCTTCACGGGAATTGCCCACCTGCGCGGACACGAAACAGACCGATTGGCGGCGCTGGTCGCCGAAATCAACCGGCTGGGTGGCAACGCCGAGGAACTGCCCGACGGCATCCGCGTCACCCCGGCGCCTCTGCACGGCGGCGAATGGCACAGCTACCACGATCACCGCATGGCGACCGCGGGTGCCCTGCTGGGCCTCGCAATCGCTGGCGTTGATGTCGAAAATGTGGCGACCACGGCGAAGACCCTCCCGCGATTCGTCGATATGTGGCAGGGCATGCTCGCCGAATGACGTGGGGCAACGAGCACGACACGTGGGACCGTTACGACGAGTCCTCGGCCAAGGTTCGTCCGCCCAAGCGCGGGTCACGCCCTCGAACCAAGACACGCCCCGCGCACGATGACGCGGTAACCGGGTTGATCATGACGGTCGACCGCGGTCGATATCTGGCACTGGTCGACGAAGGCACCGCGGACGAACGCGAGGTTGTGGTCAAGCGGGCGAAGGAAATGCACCGCACGAGCGTGGTCACCGGTGACCGCGTCGACCTGGTGGGCGATACCTCGGGCGACCCGGGCACCCTGGCGCGGATGGTCCGGATTCAGGAACGCGACACCGTCCTGCGCCGATCCGCCGACGACACCGACCAGGTGGAACGCATGATTGTTGCGAACGCGGACCGCATGTTGATCGTGGTGGCGGCGGCCAACCCCGAACCCCGCGAACGTCTCGTGGACCGTTACCTCGTCGCCGCATTTGATGCGGGAATCCAGCCTATTCTGGTCATTACCAAGACCGACCTGGCCGATCCCACCGAATTTCTGCGACACTTCCGCACGCTGGACATCCCCATCGTGTTGTCGCGATCGGACGAACCACCGCTGGACGATTTGGGTGAACTGCTGCGCGGGCACGTTACCGTGGCGGTGGGCCATTCCGGTGTCGGCAAATCGACGCTCGTCAATGCTCTCGTGCCCACCGCGCAGCGCGCGACCGGCAAGGTGAACGATGTCACCGGTCGCGGCCGCCACACCTCGTCATCGACGGTGTCATTCCGTTTCCCCGGCGGCGGCTGGCTGATCGACACTCCGGGCGTGCGGTCGTTCGGGCTTGGACACGTGCAACCGGATTCTGTCCTCGCGTCGTTCACCGACCTCGCCGAATTGGCCGAGGAATGCCCCCGAGGCTGCGACCATCGTGCCGAGGACTGCGCGATTGTGTCGGCGGTTGCGCGGGGCGAGCTGGGTGAGACCGGCATCGCGCGCCTCGATTCAATTCACCGACTATTCGATTCGATGGAAACGGTTTAGCCTGAGATGGTGAACTACGACCTCGTTGATGACCTCGCCCTCGCTCGTGCACTCGCCGCCGAAGCCGACCTCGTGTCGTTGCGACGATTCCGCGCGCTCGACCTCGAGGTCACGACAAAGCCCGACCGCACCCCCGTCACCGACGCTGACCGTGAGGTTGAACAGACGATTCGCGCGGGAATTACGGCGGCGCGGCCTCATGACGCCATTTTGGGCGAAGAATTCGGCGCATCGGGCGAGAGCCACGACGAGGGCCGGCCTCACCGCCAATGGATTATTGACCCCATCGACGGCACCGCAAATTTCTTGCGCGGTGTGCCCATTTGGGGAACCCTGATCGCCCTCGCCGTCGACGGAGTACCGCGTGTGGGTGTCGTCTCGTCTCCCGCCCTGGGACAGACGTGGTGGGCGGCTAGCGGTCACGGCGCATACACTCAACGAACCGGCGGCGCCGAAACGCGCATGTCGGTCAGCAAGGTCGCAACGGTTGCTGACGCCGTGGTGTCCTACAACTCGCTGCCCGGTTGGTGGGATGCGGGCCGCGGTGAATCCGCGATTGCTCTGGCTCGTTCCGCATGGCGGGCACGTGCCATCGGTGACATGTGGGCCTACATGCTCGTGGCCGAGGGCCTGATCGACGTGGCCACCGAATGCGACCTGCAGCCGTATGACATGGCGGCGTTGCAGCCCATCGTCGAGGAGGCCGGCGGGCGCTTTTCCGACATCGCTGGACGACACGGCCCCTGGCATGGCACCGCACTCGCGACCAACGGCCTGCTGCACGACGAAGTTCTGGGACTTTTGTCCTAAATTTTCCCTGAACCGCGCCTTGTTCTACAAGAAGTAGTAGATTGAATTTCATGAAGAAAACCGTGACCGCCACCGTCGCCGCACTCGCCGCCACCGTCGCACTCGCACTCTCGGGTTGTGCTGCCAGCACCCCCGTCACCGCCACCGACCCCTGGGCCAAGGCCACTACAGCCGACATGTCCGACATGACCGGGGCGTTCATGACCCTCACCAATTCGACCGACGCCGACCTGACCGTGGTCGGAGCCACCTCAACCGTTACTGATCGTGTCGAGGTGCACGAGATGGCGATGGTTGACGGCCAAATGGTCATGCGCGAGGTCGAAGAGGACCTCGTCATCCCCGCAGGCGGCAGCTTTGATTTTAAGCCCGGCGGCAATCACTTCATGTTCATGGGACTCACTGACTCTCTCGAACCCGGCGAATTCGTCGACCTCACCATCGAATTCGACGACGGGACCAGCATCACCGTCAACACGGAAATCCGTGAATGGGATGCCGCGAACGAAACCTACGTCGAAAACTAGTGACCACTAACTCACGCATTTCCCGGCGCGGGCTCATCGGAGCCGGCGCCGGGATTGCTGCTGTTGCCGCCATAAGCACCTCGGTGGACATAACCCCAAGGGATACCTCGGAACAGGTTGCGGGTCGAATGCACGGCGATCGCGCATTCCCCTTCTATGGGGCCCGTCAGGCCGGAATCGACACTCCCCTGACGCAGCGCGTCGCTCACCTCGTCTACGCACTGAAGCCCGAAACGGACCGAGACCGACTGCGAAACCTCCTGCGGATTCTGTCAGATGATGCCGCACGATTGACCCGGGGCATGGCCCCCATAACCGACAGCGAACCCGAGCTCGCCGTAGCCCCCGCGCGCCTCACCGTCACTATCGGCGTGGGTGCGGAACTGGTGTCGCGCGCTGGTGCGACGGTTCCCGCGTGGCTGCGCCCGCTCCCCCACTTCACGATTGACAAGCTGAAGGACGCTTGGACGGGCGGCGACTTGCTGATCACCGTCCAGGGCGATGACCTGCTGACGGTGGAACACGCAGTTCGTGTCCTGAACCGCAACACACGATTTTTCTGCGAGCCTGCGTACACATATCGGGGTTTCCTGCCCGCGCATGATTCGCATGCCCCCGGCACCACCCCGCGCAACCTGTTCGGCCAGGTCGACGGCACGGTGAACCCCATTCCCGGTACTGCCGATTTTGATACGGTCGCGTGGATTGACGACACCAGCTGGCTGCACAACGGCACCTCGTTCGTGTTACGACGGATCGACATGAACCTGGATAAGTGGGACACGCTGGACCGCCCTGACCGCGAAAAATCGGTGGGACGAACCCTGGACACTGGTGCCCCGCTGGGCGGACACGGCGAGTTTGACGAGCCCGATTTCGACTCGCGCGACGGAATGGGCATGCCTGTCATCCCCGACCTGGCGCACATGCGTCGCGCCCGCATGTCGGACCGATCACAGCGCATCGCCCGTCGCGGCCACTCGTTTGTCGACGTGATCGAGGGCGAGACCGTATCTGGACTACTGTTCGGGTCGTTCCAGCGCGACGTCACCACACAGTTCGTGCCGATCCAAGAAAGCCTCGCCGCAGCTGACCTGCTGAATATCTGGACCACCCCCGTAGGCAGCGCCGTATTCGCGATACCGCCGGGATGTGCCGAAGGTGGGTTCGTGGGCGAAACACTGTTCGCCTAAGGACGCTGTGGGTTGCCCTGGTGGCCTCGATTGCCAGCGTGGCGGTCAGATGTCCCGACGGGCACCCTCTGCCGGGGCAACCGTGAAGATATCGGGGCGCGCAAAGCCGCGACGCGCACACTCGTCGACAACGGCATCGGACACCGACTCTGCGGCCGAATTCGGCACCAGCGCAATCGCCGCACCGCCAAAACCGCCACCCGTCATGCGCGAACCGATGGCACCCGCAGAACGGGACACGTCGACGGCGCAATCCAATTCGGGTGTCGAAATTTCGTAGTCGTCGCGCATCGAAACATGTGATTCGTCCAGAAGGGTCCCAATCGCGCGAGGCCCCTCGGACTGCACCAATCGTGCCGTCGTAAGCACCCGGTCGTTTTCCGTCACCACGTGTCGAACGCGACGGAATTCCACCTCGGACAACTGCGGTTCGATCCGGGGTAAATCGTCAACGGTCAGTTCGCGCAGCGATGCGATTCCCAAAGCCGCGCAAGCCGATTCGCACGACGCGCGGCGGTCCTTGTATCCGCCCGTGGCATGGGAATGGCGGACCTGGGTGTCGATAACCAACAACACGAGGTCGTGGTCGTCAAACCCCAATTCGATCGGGGTTGCCGTGAGGTCACGGCAGTCAATGAGCACCGCGTGGTCACGCTGGCCGTGCATGGATGCAATCTGGTCCATCAGTCCCGTCGGAGCGCCCACGATGTCGTTCTCGGCCTTCTGGCCCACGCGCGCCAGTTCCATTGCCGAAAGGGACAGCCCCCACAATTCAGTCAAGGCGACGGCAACTGCGCATTCGATGGCTGCGGATGAGGACAGCCCAGCCCCGACCGGTACGGCGGAATCGATGACGAGGTCCACGCCACGGGCATCGGCGGGCGGATTCAACGCCCACACCACGCCCAAGGGATAGGCCGACCAGCCCGACACCGTGTCGGCGCTGATGGCGTCCATGTCGATTTCCACCACCTCGGGGTCAAACGAACTCGTCACACGGACACGACGGTCATCACGGAAACCGACGGCGACGGCAGTGCGGCGGTTGATGGCCATAGGCAGGGCAAAGCCCCCGTTGTAGTCGGTGTGTTCGCCGATCAGATTGACGCGGCCGGGTGCCGACCACACGCCGATGGGGCGGTACCCCATCATCGACGCGAAGAGTTCCTGGGTGCGTTCCGCCAACGAGGTCATACGCGCGCAACTCCCTGGCGAATGAAATCGGCCTGCGCCTCGGGAACAATGTCGCCAATGAATGCGCCCATCGCGGATTCCGAACCGGCGAGGAATTTCAGTTTGTCGGCTGCGCGACGAGGCGACGTCAACTGCAGATTGAGACGGATGATGTCACGACCCACGTTGACCGGGGCCTGGTGCCACGCGGCGATGTACGGTGTGGGCGTGTCGTACAGGGCATCGAATCCGCGCAGGAGCCGGGGATACAGCACCGCTAATTCGTCGCGTTCCGCATCGGTGGTTTCGGCCAAATCGGCGACGTGACGGTGGGGCATCATGTGGACTTCCAGCGGCCAGCGGGCGGCAAAGGGAACGAATGCCGTCCAGTGTTCGCCGGCGAGCACCACCCGGTCGGATGCGCGCTCGAATTCCAGAATGTCGGCAAACATGTTGGGCAATTTCTGCGCCGACTGCAGAGTCTTGGTGGTGCGTGGCGTGACATAGGGGTAGGCATAGATCTGACCGTGGGGGTGGTTCAAGGTCACACCGATTTCCTGACCACGGTTTTCGAACGGGAACACCTGCTGAATACCCGGCATCGCGGACAGCGCCGCGGTGCGATCGGCCCACGCCTCGATGACGGTCCGCACGCGACTGGTCGACATGTTCCCCAGCGCGCCCTCGTGCTCGGGGCTGAAACACACAACTTCACAGCGACCCACCGAGGTGCGGGTGCGCCCGATTCCCAGTTCGGCCAGGTCATCGAGGCCCAACGGTGCGTTCTCGTGCATATGCAGGGGCCCGAACGAGGGGGAACGATTTTCAAACACGGCGACGTCATACAGTGACGGAATTTCGGACGGGTTCGTGGCGGACTGCGGCGCCAGCGGGTCGTTTTCGACAGACGGCAGGAACGCACGGTTTTGCCGGGCCGCGGCGATGGACACCCATTCACCGGTCAACACATCGAGTCGCATCGTGGCTGTAGCGGGACGCGCATCGAGCACTCGGGCGTCAACGGCGCGCTCGGGGCCCAGCGTGGTGTCGGCGTCGTCGAAATAAATCAGTTCTCGGCCATCGGCGAGGACGGTCGGTCGGCGAACGATTGCTGCAGTCATGAGCACAACATTAGCGCGGGGGTTGCCCAAATTTGAGCGTCAAATGTGGGAAATGACAACGCTTGCGCAGAGCGAATTGCGCGTGACGTCGATCAGAAACGGGGACGCAGCTGCGCGACCATCGGGCAGACGAACGGGTCAGTGTTTCCGCTGAGTCCCACCTTGTTCAAATAGGTGATGATCACCTTGTAACTGGCGAGAAGATTCATCTCGACCAGGGTGATGTTCATCTCGGTGCAGTACTGCTCGACGATGTCGTGGGCCTTTTTCAAATAGGGGCGCGCCATCGACGGGAACAAGTGATGTTCGACTTGATAGTTCAGCCCGCCCATGAGGTTGTCCTTCAACCAGCTGCCCCGAATGTTGCGGCTTGTCAGCACCTGACGTTCAAAGAAGTCGAGTTTCATATCGCGAGGCACCAGCGGCATGCCCTTGTGGTTCGGGGCGAATGCTGCCCCCATGAAGAATCCGAAAATTAACATCATGAACACCCACAGTGCGATGGCCCACAACCAGCCAAACATCAGGCCCATCGCGACGTAGGGCCCGGTCTGGCGAACCAGCATGAGGCCGAATTCGAGGGCTCGCTGCCGGGCCGACTTGTCCTTGCGCCCCAGCGCTTGGAACGAATCCAGCAGCAGGTCAAAACCGGTGAGGAACAGCAGGAACGGGAACAAATAGCCCTGGCGGTTCGACAACCAGCGTTCAATCCCCCGCTTGCTGTCACGCGATTCAACCGTGAACGACAGAATTCGGATTGCGATGTCGGGGTCGGCATCGATCTGGTTCGGTTTTTGGTGGTGCTTGTTGTGCTTGCGCATCCAGAAGCCGTAAGACAGTCCCGCGAACAGATTGGCGAGCACGAGCCCCAGGCGGTCGTTCCATTTGTTGTTGCGGAACACCATGCGGTGCGCGGCCTCGTGCGCGATGAACCCGTATTGAGCCGACAGGACACCCAACAATCCGGCAATCACGAACGCGACGAGGATTTCGACCCACTGCGGGGCGATGTCCGAAAGACCCCAGAAACCCGCGCCCACCCACAGTGCTGCGGCGATTGTGGTGATGACGGCCAGTCGAATCACATAGAAACTGGGGCGCTTGTTCAGCAGCCCTGCGGACTTAACCCGAGCGAGGAGCTCGGTGTAGCTCGAGCCTGTCTGTGTCTGTGCAATGAGGCTCATACGCTGAGTTTACGGCCACTTCCTGTGAATTTACCCAGCGGCACAGAGCATTGCCGCGGTCCCTAGCCCCACTTCGCGATGTCGGAAATGTTGAGCTGCTTATCGCGCACAATGGCGTGCAGCACACCGGCGCAGCACCACGTGTCAAACAGTGCGTCGTGAGCTCCCCGACCGGGCGCCTCGCGCAGGTCCAGGCCCACGGCATCAACACAGCTGGCCAGCTTGTAATTAGACAGTGTGGTGAGGTGTTCGCGGGCGAGAGCCAAGGTGTCAATCGTGCGGAACCGCGGACCCAGGTGTGCCCAGAACGGCGACACCAGAGCGCTGCGCAAGAAACCGACATCAAAGGGCGCGTTGTGCGCCACGACGATCGTTCCGTCCAGAAGCTCGCTCATGCCCCGGGCATAGGAACTGAAACCTCGGGCGAACCGCACAGCCGCTGGTGTGATCCCATGGATCTCGGTTGCCCCGACGCCATTCGCCGGCTTGACCAGGGTCGAAAACGTACCGAGCTTCGTGTGGTTCTCGTCGAACGCCATCACCGCGAACTGCACGATTTCGGCGCCGTACGCCGGCTCCAGCCCGCTGGTCTCGAGGTCGAGTACCACATAGGCCAGATTGGGTTTGACCTCACTCACGAATCGTTTCCACTGCTGAAGCGAGGTACGAGCGTAGGCGATTGTGATGGTCGCATAGATAACGGCAATGGCTGTTGCGACCAGGATCAACGTCCCCAGAGCGTCGCTCAACGAGGCGGCAGTGCCGGCAACCGCCATCACGATGAACACACCGAAGCACCCACCACAGGTGGCGCCACAGGAATTTTTGGCCATCAGCCCCTCCGATCAACTACCTCAAGAGTAGGGCGAGGGTCCGACAGGGAACCAGAGTGCGGAATGTGCCAACACATGGTGGAGATGGGGGGAATTGAACCCCCGTCCAATACGGAGAAGCTAAGTCTTCTACGGGCGTAGTCTCATGAGTTGTTCTGCTTGGCCCCGATCATTGTTAGAGACACCGTGATCGACAGGCCCAGTCCCAGTAAAAGTCCCGCGGCACCCTGAAACGCGATGCCACAGCGAGCCTTATAAATGGCGCCGGGGTCCAGGCCTAAGGCGAACCTGGTCCGACGGACTTGTCTGGCGGCTTATTAGGCGGCGAGAGCGAAGTCGGTGCGCTTAGC
>JACCDN010757966.1_pt1 | contig 29605 bp, 46 predicted proteins | sample 7441691 | NCBI WGS metagenome assembly JACCDN01 (sample SAMN15323439, study PRJNA562643) | freshwater metagenome | isolation source: river surface water | place: USA:Blue River Watershed | collected 2017-08-16 | reverse complement strand
GTAATGGAGCAACTGTCACTTTTATTCAAAATACACCTGCGGTTGCAAATGGAACTTACACAATGTCATCAACTGGAAGTGCTGCTGGAACATTTGCGTTAATTCAACAGGGAGTTGCAAATGATGACAGTAGTGGTTTTGTAGCTCAAACATCGTGGAATTCGGACAAAATGGATGGATCTTTAACATCTTCAAATCCATCGGGAGTTACTCTAGATCCAACAAAATTAAACGTGTACGAAATATCATATGCTTATTTAGGTTCAACATGCATCAAATTTTCAATTATGAACAATTCAGGGCAATTTATAACAGTTCACAGAATTTTATATCCAAATTCAAGCACAACTCCAAATATGAAAAATCCAACAATGAGAATTGGATGGTTTGCTTATTCTTTAGGATCTACAACTAATTTAACAATTAGGGATCTTCGGCAGCAGGATTTACCGAAGGTCAATCACTTACAATGCGTGATCCATATTCAACAACAACGGAAGTAACGGCAAGTACAACTGAATACGCAGCTTTAATTATCAGAAGCAGAGGAGAATTTTCAAGCACAAACAATCAACGACTTGTGTTGCCTATGACATTATCTGTTGCGTTAGAAACCGCAAGCAGAGTTGTTCGTGTAAGATGTTATATAAATACAACATTAACTGGGACAGTCAATTTTGGTTATATTGATCAAACTTTATCATGTGTGGAATATTGTGCTGCTCCAACAACTACAACTGTATCTGGAGGCAGACAAGTATCTGCTGGTGTTGTTGCAACTGGATCAGCATTAGTTATTAGATTGAGTGATTTAGATTTAAGAATGGAAGCTGGTGATACATTGACAATAACTGTTCAAGCTGCTTCGTCAACAGCAGTTACTGATTTGGCTTTAAATTGGCAAGAAATTTAAAAAAAAGTTGTGTGAAATTAGTGAATTTTAATAAGAAAGAATAAAAAAATTATCTTGTGTTTGTATTATTAGTAACAATTTGGTTTAATTTAAAAAAAACTAAAAAAAAATGCCAAAACGTAATTGTTCAACAAAATCAAAAAAAAACTCTTCAGCTCCCAAGAAACGAATTGTTTCTGTAACTGATTCAACAGGAGCACCTAAACTTGTTCAAATTGGTGGACCTAAAAAAAGAACTAAAGGATCTTTAAAGCGAGGATGTCCCGTCCCGCTTGGAGGTGGATGTGATAATGTGGAAAAGCAAAGTAAAAAATTAAAAGTTTGCAAACCAAACACTCATTATAAACTTCGAGTTTTTATTGACGATAAAGGAACAGTTGCTTCTGCTACAGGTGCAGATTCAGAAGATGAAAAAAAAGCTTATCTTCCTGAACATTTTGGATTTAGTGTTCAAGTAAGATACATTGAAAAGAAAAAAGGTGGAGTTTCAAAAATTAAACCTGAATTAATTTTGTGCCCAAAACAGGAACACGATTTGCATTTAGTTGCTTCAGATCTTCACAAGAATTTGAACAATAAGTATCTTGACTGTTTGTTTCATCCTGAACAAAAAAAAATTGACGAATTAGCTTCTAAAGGTGAGAACGGTGGAGCTAAAAAAATTGCAGCTTTGTTAAAATTGAACAAAATTCAAAAGGGTCCTCAAAAGGTTATTTCATCTGCCGCCGAAATCAAATCACTTTTAAAAAAGATTTTGCATAGAATGGTTTGTTCTAAAAATCAATTTAAACAAATTGAAAGCCCTCATCTTCGATTTTTAGCTTATTCTGCTTATGCACCAATGAAAGTTTGTTTGGAAGATGCTTATTTTATAGGATGGGAAGAATCGTTGATTATTATGGCTGTTGTATTCAAGAAATTGTTTGATAAGCATTTGCCTAAAATTTGTCAAATTTATGAACACAAATGCTCATAATTAGATAAAAAAAACAAAAAAACAATATTTATAAAATTATTAAATTAGCAACAAAATTGTATAAATAAAAATTTCAATAAAAAAAATTTGTTACATTTTATTTTAATGTGTAATTTCAATTCTAAGTGGCTTATTTGAAAAAACAAATTGTTTAAACTCCCCATTTTCATCAAACAAATAAAAGGGGTGACATTCTTTCAATGAAACCTTGTCCAGATCTTTGACAAAAACAATATACGGAAGACTAGGGCGTTCAAAAACAAGAGTTTTGGTTTCATCAAAAATTTGAATTCTTGAAAATCCTTTTGAAACTGAACACTCCTTTGCAATGTGTTCTTTCTTCAACAAAGGCATAGGTCGAATAGAGCCACATAACCCAAATAAACGCAAATATGCATTTTTTTGCTCAGATACTGATGGAACAACTGCATTTGAAAGCCTTCCTCTTGACTGAGTTGCAAAAGTTTTTGAAGTTTCAAACCAAAATTCAGGTCTTTCCTCTGAATCGCAGCGAATAAACCATTGTTCTTTGTCGTTCTCGTCATATGTTTTAACAGCTTCGCCTTTGAGTTCTTGGAGATATCCGGTGTTGAAGATTTGTTTCAATTCATCTCCACCAAATCGTTTCTTCAAATCGGAGTTTGAACTCAAATCCAGCAATGAAGTGATTTTGTAATCTGGAAAAACAACGTCAGCAGAATAAGACATAATTAATTAGTTTTTTTTATTTGCGCAAAAAAATAAAAAAATGGTGAATAAAAAAAAACCCTTATTTGCAAATTTGGAAATGACAAACAAAAAAATGGTGCACACATCCTAAAAAATAGCTAATTTGAATTTGGTTAGTTTTTAATCAATTGTAAAAAAATAAATAATATATAAATAAAATTTTCCCCTTTTTTTGCTTTTTTTAACCACCGAACAAGACTTGAACTTGACCACCCTGGTAATTGATGACGTTGTAGTTTTTGAACCATACAAACAAATCGTAGGTTGTGGACAAAACAGTCGTATAAGACAACATCAACAAAGGATTGTCGTAACGAGACCAGTTGGCACCACCAGTGAAGTCGGCACGAGCAGGATACAACGACTGAGCATGACGATAGAAGAAAGCACGAGGACGGATGTTAACAAACTGACGAGTCTGGACGTGACGAGCATAAATGGGGTCAACATAGTCAAAACGATCAGTACCGTTGGCGTTAATTTTGTAGGACGAAAACAATTCGGCCTGGAAAGGAGCAACTTGGTCACCACTCCAATCACCATATTGTTTGGTACCAGTAGATCCGACGGATTGTTTACGAGCGAAGAACAAAAGATCCTTGACAATGTGGTTGGCAGGAATTTGGATCTTTGAAGAAGAAGCACCAGAAGTCAAAGTGGTAGTGGTCAACTGGGAGTTCTGATGAATGACATCGATCATTGAATTTCTTGGGTCAGACGAGAAGGCGGCACGCTGTTCACGTTCGGAATCTCCAAAAGTGACAATTTCTTCGTGAATCCACATGTTTTTAATACCACCATCAGTAGTACCACCAGAAGTAGAAGTAGCAGCATAACCAGCAGACATAGAGACGATGCAGTTGACTTCGGAATCAGTGACCATAGTGATTTTGACGTCTGACAAATACATTTCGAGCATTTTAAGAGCATCAACCCAACGTTCAGTGAACCAGAATCCGATGGGGACATAATATCTCTTAGTTGACTTAGCCCAATCTTCAAGTTGTTGTTCGTTTACACTGTTACCAACAAGTTCTCCGAGTTTTTCTTCTTCAGAGGCATAAGCTTCCTGTTTAAGGACTTGGACTTCAGGGTACAACTTGTCGCAAGTAACGTTACCCAATGAGAGAGAGATTGAAGTGAAAGCACGATAACCGATGTAATCGACGAATCGACCACCACCAGCACCTGAGTTCAATTGATAAAGTTCTAACACGATGTAAAGTTTGGCAAGACGATCGCAGTTACGAGGAATAGTTGCAGTAATTGTGCGACCCCAGTCGAGAGTTCCGTAAAGATCTACGACTTTATGTTCATAAGTCCAAGGAGCAGTTTGTCTAACTTTACCATCCCAAAGAGAAGCCTCAGGGGACATATCGACGAAAGCGTTCATTTTACCAGGCAATAATTGGAGTTGAGCCATTTTAAGTTATAAATATTAGTAATAACAGAATAACATAAAGTAAAGAAAATAATTTTAACAGTTTTTAAAAAAATAAATTTATTAAAAAATAAAACAACACACACACACAATTTTTGTTTATCTTCGTGTGTCAAAAATTATTGAAATCTCGATACTCAAATTGTTATTATCTACATTTGTGTTATTTTTAGTGTTTTCATTTTCTTCTTCTTCGTCATCTTCTTCACATAAATTATTTTTTTCCTCTTGATTTAAAATAAAAACCCAATTTAATGGATTACTTTTGCTAAAATAATCAAGTCCTATTTTTGTAAACCATAATTTTTTATTTACTGATTTATCATCATTTTTTAATGGCTTTGATATTTTTATCCATGCATCCAAATTATCAACAGCTATTTGCGTTGTAATTGGACTTGTTTGTGAAATCCAAACATACATGATATCAGAAATCAACTTTAACTTATCTTCAACTGATCCAAACTTACGCAACGTTTTTTTTAGTTTTTGCATAACATTTGTTGACGATGATCGATAACAAACTACATCGTCGCCTTTTTTCCCCATATTCCACAAAGATTTTATTAAATACGACTTGTCTACACACCCACGTTCGCTTCTTTCTAGTAAACTAAAAAGAGCGTGTCTTGATTCGTCAAGTGTGGCAAAAAAATCACCGTTTTCAACCCATAATTTATACGAAATAGGATCTGACGTTAAAGATATATCGTAATTTTGGGCTTTATGAATTGGGACAAAAATTTTGTGTTTGCTAATTTGGCTTCGTTTTCTTTTTTTTTCTGGAGATTTTAATTGATGATTCATATTTTTTGTTATTTAGGGTGTGCGTTTAAAAAATTGTAATATAGTATAAATTAAATAAATAATAACATAAAAAATTTTTTATAAATTATTCATTTATAAAAACAAATGAATGCATTTCAAGCGTTAGAATTAACAGAACGCAAAAACAATGCAATTAAAAATATTACAGAAGTAATTTACCGTAATATAACAAATAAAATTAAATTTGCAGCCGTAATGGGTCAAAAACGAATAGGTTTCGACGTTCCTATGTTTGTAGAGTCTTACCCAGTTGTGGATTATGGACTATTAATTCGCTCTGTTTGTGAAAAATTAAGAAAAAATAATTATTTATGTGCTAGAATAACTGAAAAATCAATTTTAATATCATGGGAAAAAGCCAAACAAAAAAAACAAAAAAAATAAAAAAAAATGCCTACCAACTACCATTTTTTTATTTTTTGCCGTGAAAAAAAATGGCGGAAGTGAAAGAAAACAATGATGATGAGTATAAATGCTATCCTAATCAATTGGAGTTTTTTGGTGAAGATTCGTGGTTAATGGTACCTGTAGATTCAAATGGACAAGAAATACAACAACAACCAATTTTGTTAACATCTCCTGACGTTGGACCTATTCCAGCTAAATATATTGCACCAACTGATCCTGAATATATGTATGCTGAAGACGTAATTGAAATGCAAATTAATGATATGAAAAAACAAAAACTTGACGCCGAAAAAATTGAAAAAGCAACAAAAGAATTATTGTTGAAAGAAAGACGTGAAAAAAGAAGGAGGAAAAAAAATGAAATGTTAGCTGTCAAAGAAATGAAACAAAAAGACAAAAAAGTTTTGCGCAAAATATCAAAAATTGCTGATTTATACAGTAAAAAAAATAAACAATGAAAAAAATTATTTATTTAAGTAGTTCTTGTCTCCATTTAAAAATTTCTAATTCAATTTGTTCAATTTGTCTTTTCTTTTTTTCAATTTGTTTTTGTAAATTGTTAATTTGATTGGCAATAAACCCTTCGTAATATCTTTTATATTTGTTATGTTCATAATTTGTTTCATTTGATGGCAAAGTTGTAGCTTGTTGTATTACAAATTCCATATCACGCATTGTTTCAGACTGTTTTTTATGGACATATGGCTTATCTTTTGGCCAATCAAATGGTATTGCAACTGAATCGTTAAAAATTTCATTTTTTGAAGCAGACATTTTTTATTTTTTTTGTTTTTAATAAATAAACATTTTTTATTTATTTTAAAAATCAGGCGCGTGTTCACCACTGTCTTCGTCACTGTCATATTCAAAATCTGGTCCTCCTCCCCAATTTAAATGAGTTCCTTTTGGAGCACAAAGACTTGATTGAGAAACAATATCAACGTAATTAACACTGTCAAATTCGTCATGAAAGGTTCTAATAACTAAATAATTTTTATGACGTTCAATTACAACTGCGTGTTTCCAAACCGATGACAACGAATTAGTATACAAATATTCAAAAGTATCTCCAAATTTTAAACTTCGAATAAACACAACAGAATCTGCCATTTTTTTAATAATTAAATTAATTAATATGGCTGAAATTTTTTCTGTAAAAATTGATAAAGATAAATCGTGCGATAAACTTTATAAATTATATGAAACTATTATTGAAAATAAAACTTTAATCAGCATTAAGTTTACAACACGTGAAAATGAAGATTCTGTTGCTATTACACCTTTAAGCAAAATTAACAAAATGTACATTGGAAGAAATTTTTTATTTACACAAATCAAATTTGGAACAGATAAAGATGTTGTTAAAATTTGGTGGGATATTGATAAGATGATGGATCCTTTGATACAATTGAATTATGAAAAAACGTTTTATTCTATTTCAAAAATTGAATTAATTTTTATTGATAATAAAAATATGTCAAACATCTTGCTTTAAAGCACAATACGGGATATTTAAATTATTATTATTTTCAAAAAATTCAACAACAAAACCTAAACTGTTGATTTTAGAGATCCATTTTGGTAAATAGTCGTCAATGGTGAGTTTTTCACTTTCAAAATCTTTTTTATGTGATTGCCAATAAGATTCGATTTCTTGTTCGCAACTTACAGGATCTTTTTTGACTGTTTTTGAACTTTGTATACAATAAATTACAAAAATTCCAAGATAAGTATACACAAAATGCACTTCGCATTTTTTTGTTTTTCCTCTAATTAAACACAATTTCATGTCTTCCGACGACGGAAGTGCTAAAGCGCAAACGTTTTTTGTGCATTTTTTAGGATGGGTGTGCCATTCAATTCTTGAACATGGAATTACAACTGAATGCGTGTCACCTTGTGAGTGTGTATTATCAATTACAAGCAATTTTTCTCGTTCCACGACTTTTAAACTGCCTCCGTGTTCTCCTGATGAGTTAAGAACGTGACCCATTATTTGATTGTGAGCATTTTTACAAATTTTGTATATCATATTTTTAAAAAAATGTTAAAAATTTTATCTTTTCATTTACTTTAACTATATAAAAACTTTTTATTTACAATGGCCAAGCACAAATCTAAAAAATCATACAAATCGTCATCTGGGTCAAAAAGTAAAGGAGGACAACCAGACAAAGCATACTGCGTGCGATGCAAAAGCAAGAAATCATTTGCACATGGAGCAAAATCTGTGATTAAAAAAGCAAAAAACGGTAATTATATGAAAAAGGGAATTTGTTCATCATGTGGAACTAAAATGTGTGCGTTTTTCTCAGGCAAAAAGTAAAAAATTCACACAAGTTTTTTTTGTAAAAAACGCGTTTTAAAAAAACACAAAAAATAAAATCTTGTTTTATATCTAAATCACTTTAAAAACTTTTATTAATTTTTTTAAAATGGCTAGACGTCGAAAATCATCATCATCATGCGTTGTTGTTAAACGCCGAAGAATTCGTCATTGCAGACGCCGAAAACGAGGACCCAGCGGAATGATGAAGTGTGCTATCTTCTCACATCCTAAGGTGAAATGTATGCAACGCAAACGCACCAAACGTGGAAAACGTTGTGTTAAGTATGCCCGCCGAAAATAATTCATTTATTTATTTATTGTTGAAGAATCAAGTAATGCAACATAATAAGTGAGCAATCTATGTGTTGCTCCTTGAAGACATGTTCCTCCGATGTCGCATAAAATCTCTCCAAATCCTTTAATTGTATCCTTATCCTCCGTTTTTTTTACTAAAATCCAAGTTTCCAAAAAAATTCTAGCTAAATCACATTTATACAAATCACTATCCACCACTTTTCCAATTTCACTAGATTTTACCCGATTGTTTTGAGTTCTAATAGCAACAAGGGCTTCATTGAAATTTTGATAAACATAATTCAATTCTTCCACCAATTTCCCCCATTGATCTAAACTAACAGGCTCAGAAAAATCAAAGTTTCTGTCTTCCATTGTTTTTTTAAACTGGTTACTATACGAATGCACGTCCCACCCTGCATAAACAAAAGACATTGTTTAGTTATTTTAATGTTATTTTGATTTATTAAGTTATTTTTGGTTTCAAAAACGCAATAATTAAATGATACAAGTTGTTTTCATCAAAATTAATTAATTCATCAAACAATTTATACAAATCTTCATAAACATCATATGCCTCAAATTCATACAGCGAATTTATGTGGCGATAAAAATTTCCATTATCAAAAGTTATCACACGCGTTCTTGCATCTTCAAACATTTCTGAAATAGTATATTTTGTTCTTTTACTACAACTATAATCCCATCGGTAACTGTTAATAAATATAAAAGTCGTTCCAGGTATATAATTGCATTTAAGGTCTGCATATGTCATTAACACCATTTTTGTTTTTGTTTTATTTGTGCGCAAAAAAATAAAAAAATGGCGACCGAGCAAGAACAAAAGCAAGACGAGAAAAATACACAAGCTACTGAAGAAAATATTTATTTTTTGAACAATTTGAAACTTGGTGATGCATTTGAAATTTTAATGGCATCGGAACGATATGAGTACGCTGTATGCAATGGATTTGCAATTGATGAAGACGAAAACGTTCAACAAACTGTCATCAAAATTATAATCCTTGGGGATACCGAGTATGCTCCATTTGAAATGTTAGTTTTAAATCCAATGTATTTATGTTTCCCAAAAGGAACATATTTAGATTGGAATTGAAAAAAATAAATAACAATGAATGCGTTTCAAATAAAACAGTTTAATTCTTTGTTTAATAAATACTTTTACAAGATTTTTGTTTTTAGAACACTTTTTTGCAATTAAATAATGTTATCTGAATCATCTCAGTCATCAACTTCATCTTCTTCCTCTTCTTCTTCTTCATCTGACACTGTCAGTGCACCAATGGCCGTTGAACTTTCACAAGAACAATCTGATGCCGCCGATGCCACTTATACCCCTCCTTCAAAACGAAAATCTTCAAAGCGAAAGAGTGGAGTCACTCAAGATCCATTGTGTACTCCTTTAAGCACTTTTCGTCGTTATTTGAAAAAAAAATTCCCCGGAAAAGGGCATTTGAAGATTTCAAAAGATGCTTTGAATTTGATGGCTCGAATTCACCAACAGAGAATGATGAATTTGTTGACACAATCATATAATCTTCAAAAGCACACTGGAAAAGAAACTTTGCAAACTCATCACGTTGTCAAGGCTTTTCAGTTGATCAGTCAAGGTTCTGCTTTTACTGAACTTGCATCTGCTTCAGTTGCCAAACCAAGTTCCGTTCCTGAAACTGCTGTTTAAATAAGTTATTACACAATATGTATGTAAATTTAAATAGTTTGTTAGCAATGAGTTATATTAACTTGTAATTTGTGTACTTTTTTACCAATAAATGTCAATCCAATATATTTATAAAGCCCTGTAATTTTTTTATCAATTTTTTCAAAAATAAGCACAATCGGTTTATTTCGGTTAACCGGCAAAATTAAAAATGGCTCACTGTCAAGTAAATAAGGGAGTTGTCCCTCTTTTAATTTGTATTCTACTGCATCTTCTGTTTTAAGATTTACAACTTCGACAACCCATTTACCAGAAGCCCATTTGTCTTTAATTCTGTATTTCATTCCAGGAACGTAGCTTCTAGTGTACGCTTTTGGGTCTTTTCTAATTAACTCGTTTAATTTTTTTACGTGATTTATTTTTTTGGGTTTTTTTAGTTTTGTTGACATTGATAAAGTTTTTGTGTGTTTAATTAAATTAAGACATAAAAAAATATTTTAAATAATTAATTGATAGATACCGCATTTTTTAAAAATTCAAAAAAATAATAACAAAAAAATGAGTGACCCAGTTACTCCAAGTCCAAAAAAAAATAACAAACGTGCAAAAACTCCTCCAACAATAACGTTATCATCAAAAAAAAGTAATGATGTTAAAAAATTTATAAGAATTAAATTAAATCAGGAAGAAAGTATTCAAATTTTAAAAACGTGTTTGGTAGACAAAACAAACCACGAATTTATAAATCATCAAAAACCATACGGATGTGGAATGTCTGGATGTGTATACGAAGTAAAAGATCAAATAACTGAAACAATTAGAATTGTAAAAATAAATGCTTTTGTTCCTGAAAAAGAAGAAATTAAAATACTAAATATATGTTCACAGAATTTAATAGCTCCTAATGTTAACCAAATAATTGAATGTGAAGCAAAAGGAATAGATGTAAACTCTGTTCTATGTGTAATAATGGAAAAATTTGACATGACTCTACAAGATTATGTAACAAAAGGCTATAAAATAACTAGCGAAATGGCTTATAAATTTATCAATTTATGTAAAAAAATGACATCTTTAAACATAATGCACAATGACATGAAACCTGATAATGTTGTAATTTCCCTAAATTCAAATAATGTTGTTTTTGCAATGAGAATTATTGATTTTGGTAAAAGTTGTTTAAATTTACCTAACGAACCGTTTAAATATAACGAAGGATGGATGCGTTCTACAATTCCTTCAACTTATAACAATGGAATAGAACCTTATATAATAGAAAAATTTGACCCTTACTGGGATATTTTTAATATGTATGTATATATCTCAAAACATTACAACAATGAACACGAAAAACCTTTGGTTTACGAATTTAGAGACATATTAATAAAAGAATTACAAAAATCAAATGTTTTACAAGGTTTGTACATTTACAACGGCTTCGACTTTACATCAAGATTGGGAAAACAATGGATTAAATTAAAAAATACCAAATAACCAATTTAAAAAACCACCATTTTGTATCATAAAAAAAAAACAAAAATGGCTGTCGCGAAAAATAAAATGTGCGAAAAACTAAGTTTGTTTAATGATGCAACTTATTCAACTTTTGCAGTTGCGATAGTTGAGTCTACAGTGTTTTATTTACCAAAAAAGATTGTTCGTCACATGAAATGCCCATATGAAGCTTTTGTTGATCAACCATTTCAATCCAAATTTGAATATACTATACGAGGAAAACACGTATTTATTGTACAAGGAGCACTAGTTAACGATTTTAGCAAAATTGTTCAATATTTGACTTTGTATGGAGACAAAAAAATTTCTGTATTTGACTTTATGTTTCTTTCGTCTTTGTCAACCGATGAATTTGTGCGTATAGCGTGTATTCAACGTGAATTGATTATTAAACGAATGGCTTCGTGTATGACTGCGTATTTAGTTGCGCTGAGAGAGAGTGAAGACGAAGAAAGAAACAAGCAGTATAATGAAATAATGAGCCATAAAGATTTTAAATAATGTAAAACAAAAAAATAAAAAAAATTTATTTAAAAATTAAAATTGAAGCAATAATTGCAACTCCTACAGCTAAATATGTAGAATTTATAGAATTTGATTTTACTTGTACAATTTGGACATCTGGAACAGGAGATGCATTAGGATTATTTTGTAACTGTGTAATATAATTCCTAATAATTTTAAGTTGATCTAATATACTTTGTCCTTTCAATAAATTAGCTAAAGCTTGTTTTTGTTCAACACTAAGAGATTTTAAAATAGCTTTTTCTTCTGCTGACAATGGTTTTACTCCAGATGGAGGAGGTGTAGCTCCAAGAATTACAGCTAAAATACTTCCATCTAAAATAGAATCAAAACCTGATGCAGTTGCATTATAACCTGTAACAGCACCACCGGAAACTTGATCAAATCCTGTCACGACTCCGCTAGAAACTTGATCAAAACCTGATTGAAACCCGTCTGAAATTGAAATACCAAAATCTTGAAATTGATTCAAATTAGAAACATTATCAATTACCGATTCAGATGCGTCAGATACAGCTCCTGATACATCATCGTATGCACCAGTGATTCCATCGGAAATGTCACCAAATCCAAAAGTTTCAGGTCTACCATATGATCTGTTGGGAATAATTGGTAAACTTGGTCGAATGTCAATTTTTTTTACTCGTGTTGCTGATGGTTGAACAGATAACATTTCAGATCGATCTCGTTGAAATGACAATGGTACATTTCTAAAAACTCTTGGATCTCCAGTTAATCTGTTATTTCGAAGTAATTTTGTATCTTGATACATTTTTTGTTTTTTTGTGTATTATTACAGATTTAATTAATATTTATTATATAAACAAAAAAATTAAATATAAAATTATTTAAAAAAATTATTATTTAAATCCAATCCCAGATGCTTATTTTTTTCTTTTTTTCATGTTAGAAGAATCTTTTGCTTCCTTTTCTTCTTTTTCTTTTTCTTGTTTTCTTTTTACTTTTTCAAGTTCTTTTTGTTTTTCTTTTTTTATTCTTGCAATGTTTTCTTTTGTTTTCTGTGATCTTTGTTTTGTAGTTAATAATGGTTTTTTTTCAAATATTTTTTGTTTTTCGTAACTTTTTTTTAAAAGATTATTTAAATCATTTTCAACATATTCTTTAATTTTATCCGAATTACTTCCATATATTATAATTTTTCCACGTACTGTCATAATTATTTTTTTAATATCATAATTATTGTTAGGTGGTGGTCTATAAATTAGGTTTGGATGTTTTTCTATATCATACGTTACAAAATCTTCGTTTCGAAACTGAAATTCATTTAAATTTATTGCATGTGTTTTAGTTTCGTATGTACACATTACATTTACTTTTACGTCTTGTAATTCGCTATAAAACGAAACATTATTGTCATTTAAATTGTAAACTTTTACAATAATTTTTTCAACTAATTTTAAATGCTTAATTGCACTTTCTTTATCTGTTGAACCAAAACCGTTTATAGTAATTTTCCCTTGCTGTGTAATATTTGCTGTAACATTTAAATCTTTTAAATGCAAATATAAAATGCTTATTATACTAGGATTGTAACGGCTGTTATGTGTTTTTAAAGCTATAAGTTTTAAATTTAAACTATCTTTTATAGGTTTTTTTTGTTCAATTAGATTACCATTACTATCAAAATCATATTTATCATCTTGATCATATAAAACAATTTTTCCAGATGGAACAAAATAACAACTTTTGAAAACAAATGTATCATTATTCATTTGTTGAAGTGCGTACAATTAAATTGTAATATTATAAAATTTATATTTAATAAGTTGTGTTAAGAAAAAAAAATGCAAAAAAAAATGTTAAAATATCGACCTCCTTCCAGTCCTGCAGATGATGATTCATCCGCTGTTTCAGCCGGAGAAGATTCAGATGATCAGCAACTACAACAGCAGCTAATGTCAGACGAAGATAATGAATCTGAATCAGACGAAAAACCTAAAAAACGCAAACAAAAACAGCAAGTTGTCAAAAAAAACTTTGCTAAACAAAAACAGCAATTTCAAAAACAACCAAAACAACAACCAAAAAAAATAAAAAAGTTAAAACAACAAAAAAAAGCTGTTATTGATGACGACGATGACGTAAATTCTCATTTAAGTCCTTACGAACAGCGTTTAATTCGAATTGGAAGAGAACAATTGGCAAGAAAAAGAAAATTGAAACAATTAAAAAAACAAAAATCAAAAGAACAAAAAAAACAATTTGCTTAAAAAAATAAAAATTTAATTAAATTAATTAACAATTGTTGTTTCATTCTTTTTTAAATCTTCATAAAATTTCGTAATTTCACTTCTTTTTGCATACTCTTCTAAATAAGAACTCGCCAATTCAACAAACTGATCAATCAAAGTATATTCCCCTTTGCAAAAAATCATTCCAGTTTCAGGTTTTTCACGTGCAATATCAAGACCAAGTTTTTGCGCAAATCCAACAACCAACGCCAATTTGTCTTTTTTAGGAATGAAATAAACATTGTCCGCCATTATTTTTAATTTTTTTTGTGTGTAAAAATGGAAGTTAATTTCGATCGGTTTCTACCGATTTGACAAGTGCTGGGTTTGATTGGTTTCTAACTGCTCCACTAGTTGTAAAAAATGGGACTTCCTTTGTATACATAGGTGGTCTGAAATCATTTTTTGACAATTGAATATCACCAGTGCGGACCCACACAGGACCTGTTTGGGCTAAAATGTTAACATGTGATAGTTTGTAGTATTGAATTTGAGGAGGAGGAGTACCGTTTTCTCTGACTTCGTTTTTTAACTGTGGCATAAGTGAAGTTCTTGCTGAGTTAATAGTTGTTGCCATTTTTGTTAATAAAGTTTTAATTAATTATAATTAATTGAATGATATAAAAAAGAATAGAAAATATAATTTACAATTTTTATCTTTTAAATGTTAAAAAATTCAAAATTACATCAATCAAATTAATTTCGTCAAACAAATTTAATTCTTCAAACAAACAATACACTTGCAAACGACTTGGTAGCCACACCAATGTAACATATGAAATTGGTTCATTGTCCGCAGATATAAATAAACGATTGTCATGATTTTCCCGCAAATAAATTTCATTTTCGGTTCCGTTCCAAAAACTTACATCAGATTTCCCATATATTGTTGTTCGTGTAACATTAATTGTTGTATTATTGTTATTATACATACATAAATCTGGACGCGTAAAATTGTCAAAACGTGTAAAAAAATGCATTAACGCAACAAATGTATCCGGTGTAAATCCATTAACAAATGTAAGTTCTCCACATTTGGCAATTTGAATATCAATAACTTTCACATACGCTTCTTTTTGTTCGGACCAAAATTCTTCGTACTCCATGGTTGTTTTTTTGTCAATTAACAAATTGACATTTTATAAAAAATGAAAAGGAATGATTTGTTTTTCGTTCACGAAGGAATAAATTCAATAATTAATCAAAAAAAGTTTTTTACAATTTTTATCTTTTAAATGTTACAAAATTCAAAATTACATCAATCAAATTAATTTCATCAAACAAATTTAATTCTTCAAACAAACAATACACTTGCAAACGACTTGGTAGCCATATTAATGTAACATACTGAATAGTTTTTTTATGATTTTCACATATAAATAAACAATTGTCAGAATTTTTCTTCCGAATATAAATTTCATTTTTAAGTCCGTTCCACAAACCTATATAAAAACTCCCATATATTGACGTTCGTGCAACATCGATTGTTGTATTATTATACACACATAAATCTGGACACGTAACATTGTCAAAAATGTGTAAAAAATTCATAAACACAGCAAATGTTTTCGATTCAAATCCATTGACAAATGTAAGTTCTCCACATTTAGAAATTTGAATATCAAGAACTTTCACATACGCTTCTTTTTGTTCGGACCAACATTCTTTGTACTCCATTTTTGTTTTTTTGTCAATTAACAAATTGACATTTTTATAAAAAATGAAAAGGAATGATTTGTTTTTTGTTCACGAAGGAATGAATTCAATAACTAAACCAGAAAAAGAATATAATCGTTCTGGATTGTTAAAAAAAGGGTTTAAAGAAGTTTTTTATTTACACCAATTGAAAGATTACATTAGCGGAACAACTCAATTAGCAATTGATTGGATTCCAAATCACAAAATTATAAAAACTATTAAAATTCAACAACCAAAACTTGTTTTTGTGAATCAATGGAGTTATTGCACAATTGAATTTACAAATGGCGATAACATTGTAAGAAAGTGTTTTGTAGCGTCTGTTCCATTGTATAACGAAGATGTACAAGATTTGGTTTTAGCTGTGCCTATATGGGTAAAATTTTTGTACTCAGAACAAATTTATAAAATTCTTGACGAAATTTTTTGTAAACAAAAACTTTACGAACAAAATTTAATGTACATTATTATTGATTATGCAAGACCTCATTATCCAGAACTTGAATTTTGAAGATTTATTGTTTGTAAGTTTTTTTTACTCCAATATTTATTTAATCTTTTTTTTAATTCGTATAAATCTTGAAAATCACTTTCTGATTTTATTCCATGACAATTGTAACACAATGCTTGCATGTTTTGTAATGAATTGTCTCCGCCCTGTGAAATAGGAATTATGTGATCTATGTGAAAAGTTGGTCTCAAAAATTCAAAACATGATTTACATTTGTATTTTTGATTATAAGCTATTAAATTTCTTTGATACGGTCTTAATTTAATTCTAATTCTTTTTGTCATTTTAATTAATTAATTACAAAAAAATAATAAAACTGTATTCACAACAATTACAATGTCAATTTGTTAATTGACACACGTGTTTAAAAAAATGGCGGAATTTACATTTGAAGATAAATTGGCATTATACAAAAGAATTTCAAATGTTTTGTTGCGTGGTGGACAAATTGAATTTAGGCCGTCATCCTCAAATTACAAAACTTTAACTGCTGTTTTTTCAGAAATATTTCGAAACTATAATGATTATCTTGCTAGAGCTTATCAATATGCTTTATATAAATATGCACCTGATTTTATTATCAACAATGAACGTAAAGAATTTTCAGTGTCAAAGTTTTATTTTGTAGGAAAATTACAAAATTATTGTTTACAACTACATGATAATACTTTTATTTGGACTGGAAATGGACATTTTGATCAGAATGATCCTAGACGTTTTAGAAGTATAAACATTGTTGGAACATATACGATGGTATGGATTAATCGTCGTCTAGTTTACCAAGTGATTTATGAAATGAATTTGTTTGAAGAAATTAATTTAATTGATGTAATTTTAGATTATATAAAATTTAAAAGATAAAAAAAGCGTTTATTTTGCATTAATTAATTTATTTTATTATTAAATTAAAAAAAATGTCGTCTTTGTCGTCACAAACACCAATTACAATAACAGGAACTGACATTGGATCAAAAAATTATTCTTGGTGCACTATAACACACACTCCTAATGAACACGTATATCACCCGCTGTTTCCAACAGTTAAATTACCAAAACTTGTAATTAACGGCTGGAAACTTCTAGATTTAAAAGCATCTCAACCGGAAGAAGTTACTCGCAATTTACATGCTTATATGGTCACAAACGACTTATGGAGAGACTGTCTAGACCGTTCTAGTCGAGTTGTTATTGAAAAACAATTAGATGCTCTTATGCTACACAGTCAAAAAATGCTTCAAATATCGATGGCTTTGCTTATGGGTATTTTAGATCGCAACAAAACAGTTATTTTTGAAAGTTCTAAAAGACGACTCACAGTCTTTAGTGATATTATCCCATTGTTGCCAAAGCAATCAAAATCAAAAGATGCACATGCTCGCAACAAAATAATAAGCAAACAATTATGTGAAATGTTGTTGATTGCAAATAATATTGACCCAGCAATGACAGAATACGGAAAACATTCAAAAAACGACGATTTGGCAGATTCTTTTTTGCTAGCAGTTGTGTCTGCTTGGCTGGGAACGTATCACGCAGACGCAGTGGAAGAAACTCCTGTTACTTATAAAAAATCAAGTGATCAATTTGATGCTGAATCAAATTTAAAAAGAAAAAGAAAATATAAATTTGTAACCACTGACATTAACAAATTGGGAGACAAACCGAAAAAATCTCGCAAAAATAAAAAACAAGAATAGAAAACAATTGTAATTACATTTTTTTATTAAATTATTGTTTTGGTACAACGTAAAACAATTGAACATCCCATGTATGTCTGTCAGCAAACATGCAAATGTCTATTTTTGCAAGTTCAATTGCAGCAGCTACAACCAATTTAATATTTTGGTACTCTTCTGGAATTGTAAATGTTATTCCTTCGTTGTTTTCAATATCCAACGCTTTTTCCATGTTGTTTTTGACTTCTATTTCAATTAAATTGCACAGTTCTGCGACATTTGGATCTTTAAAATCAATTGATTTGTTGTTAATTTCTTCAACAAATTGCTTTTTTTCTTTTTCTTTTTCAACATCAATGCTATCCATGCTTTCCTTAATGTACAATTTGTAGGTGTCATCTAGTCGACGTTTCTTGTTGGAAATGTCGGTGTCGGCTAGTTGATCAGTTTGAGCAGGCTGAGACGGCGCAGTTTGAGATAAAAACTCATGTGGCGGGGCAACATTTGGAAACAGCGGAAGCGACGCAGAAGAAGTTGACATCGGGAACGACGTAGAAGAACTTAACGGCATTGAAAACATCTGAAACGACGTTGAAGGGGTTGATGACATTGAAGACTCTGAAAAAGACGGCAACCGCAACAACGATATTGGAGAAGGAGAAGACGTTAATGCAGGCTGATTTTTGTTGATAATTATAAATGCTGGTAAAGAAAAAGGAAACGACGCAGTAATTTTGGTAATTTTGTCGTCAAGGTGATCCACCATAAGAAGACATTCTTTATCAAAAATAGCTCTGTTTCCACTAACTGAGTTAAGTGTAACTGTTGCTGATGCGTGTATTTTTTCTTTAGCTATCAACGTAATTTCGAGTCCAGGGCGCAAAATAGCAAAAAGCCCTTTGAACGAATCGCCAATTCCAAATTTAAATTGGTTTAACTGCTGTTGAGATTGCATTTTTCAAAAAATAAAAAAAAGTTGCGCACGCAATAAAAAAATAAAAAATGGAAAAAAAGTCAATTTTTTAATTGACAACTTTAAAAAAACATGGAGGAAGCACTAAATCAATTTTGGAGTCGTCGTCAGAAGTTGAACAATCAATTAATTGAAATTTTTAAACATAATTGTGGAGAAATTACATTTTCTGATTTTGACGACAAAACATCAGCTTTGCAAAAAGAATTAATTGACACGTTGATTTATTATTTTTCAAATTCTAAAATGACTTATCCAGACGCGTTGGTTTATAACGGTGAATTGTACAAAATAACAAATATCAGCATTTCTGATATTGATAGTACTTATGAAATACATTTTCAATTAACAAACGAAGCACATGTTGAATCATATTTATTGTTGAAAAAAAATTGTATACGTGGTAAATCTGTCAAACCAATATTTCTGACTCGATTTAGTGAAATTTATGACGTAACATTAATATGGTTTCCAAATTACAATTCATTGTATAACGTATTTAGTAAACTGGATTTGTTTGACGAAATGAATTTAATTGACGTAATTTTAAATTATTTGCCGTTTAAAAACAACGATAAAAAATTTAAAGAACTTTATCCTCCAAGTGATGAAAACATGTTTGATGCTGATGTAATTCGGACTGTAATGAAACATACAGGTTGTTCTAGAAAAAATGTAATTGAAGCTTTAAAAAAATGTGATGGAGATATTGTTGATGCAATTATAGAATTATAAAAAAATATTTTTAGTTATTTTATTAAACAGATGTAATTTACAATAATTTGTAAAATGCCAGGTTCGTACAAATTTTTATAATCAAAACACGTTTCTTGTATGATTTTTTTTGTTATAATATTAGTCAAATCAAACATTATTCCACGTTTTGTAAATTTAACACAGTTTTCTTCATAAAGATATTTCATTTTTGGGTAAAAATTTACACATTTGTTAATTAGATTTTCTGAAAACAAATTTGAAGTATACGTACCAAACAACATACCAATTTCTCCATTTGAAATAAAGTCGTAATAAACATTACATTTGTAATCAGATTGTTGCAATAAACGCAATAATGCTATTTTGATAAATCCTTTTAAAAGTGTTTCTGCAACATTTAACGTAACTGCATACGATTCTTCGTACATTTTGTTATATTTTACTTTAAGACGTTTTTCAAGTTCTTTTAATTGTTTTTGCAATAATTCTTTTTCATTTTCAAGTTCATACACACGTTGGTCTACAACATCGTCATTTATACTTTTTCGGGTAAATTTTCTTAAATTTAAATCATAACTGTATTCATAATGACACTGTTTCATCTTTTTAAGAAGTCTGCTGTTCAATTCACATTCTCTTAATAAGTCAATACGTTTAGTAATGTAAGACAAATCAAGTTCTTCCACTTCATCGTCGCATGTTTTTTCCATTTTGTTTTCATTAGCATCCATTTTTTTATTTTTTTTTGCAAATGCGCACAAACAAAAAAAAAACATGGAGGTAAAATATCAAGAGAGTCGAGAATCAAAACAAGATTTATTTGATCAATTTGTTGATTATTTACAATCTGGAGATTATGTGGATGTGAATGTTGCTGCTGGTGGGTGGCAAGTTGCTGAAATCGTTACAATTAATCGTTATGCTAGTGGTACTACGAAACTGCAATGCCGTTTGATAAATGATGGCAAAGACGGAGTGGTGTATTATTTTACAGCTTCACAAAAAAATGTTGCTCCAGTTTTTTCTCGCAGCAAATCTCAAAACAAAAAAGCTAAAAAAGAATCGTCAAAGCAGAAAACTATTCCTTTTACAGTTGTAAACGAAAGCTCCGTTGTTGTTGCTGCTGCTACTGCTAATACAATTCAATTTAAAGCCGTTGCTGATTCAAGTGTGAAAATTGGTAATTGTTATGAACTATTCATTTACAACGAGTGGAAACGCATTAAAATTACAACTGTCGATGAAAATGGCTTTGGATACATTGGAAGAAATGGCGTTGGTGGTTATATGCACTTTAAAGCTAATGCTCTTGAGCCTATTGGAACGTTAAAAAAGCTTCAACAAGCAAATATAAATGTTGAAAAATCTGTAAAAATTAAATAAACAACAAATTTATTATTTTTATTGTTTAAAACTTAAAAAACTTAAAATTATATCGATCAAATTAATTTCATCAAATAAATCAAGTTCTACAAACAATTCATACACTTGCAAACGACTTGGCAGCCAAATAAATGTAAAATTTCCATAATAGTCAACTATTCGTTTTCGAAATTTCGATTTGATTACGCATACTTTAGTATTATGACTTATGTATATATACCAATAATCATCTGAATATGTAATTAAACATAATCCATTTATTTCACTTTCAAATATTCTTATTTTATGGCAACTTCTATCTTCAAGAATCACAAAATCCGGACAATTGTTACATCCTTGTGTATTAAATACATAATGTAAAAGTTCTTTAGTTAATGCATTTTGATTCTTTTTGTCAATTGTAAATTTTTCACCCAAATTGTTCATTGTTTTAATCATTTTAAATCAATAAATTGTCAACCATTATTGTACGCACTAAAAACAAGATGGCGGATAAAAAAAGAAAAAAAAATAACGACGATGGTGACAGCAAAGAAGGATCTGAATTGAAGGAGTTGATGGAATCATGCGAAACTATTTTTAAATTTGTCAAAACACATCATCAAGATACAACGTCTATGGAAATTGTCAAGATATTGAACAAATTGCATATAAAAACTGAAGATTTTTATAAAAAATACCAGAACTTTATTAATTTTGAAAATCTGAAACGTGTATATGGAGAAACATTTAAACAATTCAAAAAACGTTTCGAAGATAAATCAAATTGGAGTCGTAGGCCAAACTATGATGATCGTCATTGGAATGATTACGTTGATTTGTGCAGTTTAAAATATTGCAATGATTACGACGCATGTCTAAGTCGTGATATCATGAGATTGGATGGGTATCCAGAAGTGGAGTTGTGTGAGTCCTGTTTGTCAGATTTGGTTGAAGAAAATAACTCCTCAGATGGTGAAGAAAGTGGAGAAGAAAGCGAGGGGTCAGCAAATAGAGATATATTGTTTTTTTATAATGATCACAAGCGTTCATGTGCAATGAAGCGTCAAGAAGTTTGCGATTTTTTTAATAATTTGGATTGTTTTGTTGAAAAAAATTTAATTTATGTAATTTTGAGTTATGTTGGTGAATTTTAATTTTAATAAAAATTTTTATTTTAGTACATTTTGTATTTTTAAATTGAATTCGTGTTTTGACAAAGAGTAATTACACCAAAGATTTTTAGTTTCTTCATCGTAATCACTTAATCTACTAGCAACAGCTACACAAAAATCTTCGTCGTATTCTGAAGCTTTGACGGGTTGTTGCCCGTTAAAAAGCCATTCGTTTAAAACAGTCAACATAGAGTAATCTTCAATTTCTTGTTTTCTTTTTTTGCGCTCTTCCAGCAATTTTTCAATTTTTTCATGGACTTTTGGCAAGTTTTCATTTTTTTCCACTTTACACATTCTGCAATCATCAACATCAAAACAAATAGTGTATTTACACGTTTCATTTTCCCATTGGCTGTCTGTATTAAATCCTCGTCTCATTAACCCAAGACTGACTTGTTGTGACAATTTCATTGAAAATTTTTCTTTTGTGTAGTCAATAGAGTATTCGTATTCAGGTAAAGAAGAGTCGGCCCATGCTGATAACATCGTGTCAAGCAAAAAATTGGCTCGTTCGATCAATTCCTTTTTGTCTTCTTCGCTTAAAATTGGTTTATTTTCTTGATAAGTTTTTTGTTCCTGTTTGCATTTTTCAACAAGCTCGTTGAATTTTTTCTTCATTTCTTCGTTCATTTCTCGTTTTGTTATTTCATTGTATTCATTGACTTCAGGAATAACAAAAAAAGACATTTTTGTGTTTATTTTTTTCAAATAAAAAAAATGGTAGTAATATATTTTTTAAAACAGTTTTTTTTATTTTTTGCTAATAGTATATATATAAGGAATGGATATTTCTGTACTTTTAAAAGAATTAAAAGAATTACTGGTAAACGAATATTTTAATTTAATATTTAAATCAGCGTTTGTATTTCCAATGTTGCCATATAATAAATGTGAAAAATGCGCAAGAATAAATCATCGTTTAAGAAAAAGAATATTTATTACCAAAAAACCTGTTAGCATTAAAATGTTAAGAAGATCGTTTTTGCGTACAAATGAACGAAATAAGGCGTTGGATTTACATTATAAAATAGTTATGAGTCAAAATGCGAATAAAAAACCTATATTTTTATAAATAATATATGGTAATCGTAACAAAATGAGCGTTATCGAATTAAAAAGAAAAATCGATTTTGATAATTTAAAACCATGGGATGTAATTGAAACATCTGCTGTTTGTTCTTACGACGATTTAGAAGAAGATTTAAAAAATAAAATTGATGAAATGTTATATAATTCGTTAATTAATGCTCCCCCAACAGCCGTAGATAAAAATAATTATGATGAATTAGTTGGATGGAAAAGAGTATTTTTTAGAGGTTTTGAAACAAATGTAAATGGAATAGTGTATCTTGTATTTACTCCATGTAATTTAACTGATACTGTAGAAACACCAGACAATTTATATCGTAAAAAATTCAATAAATACTATTTTGCTCCAGCTGGAACGTATACACATGAAAATGGAGATTTAAAATGCTTTGATCAATTTAAATCAACGTCGTCTGTTTCTAATTCGTTGACTTCTTCTTAATGGTTGTTGTTGTTGTTGTCTAACTCTTCTTCTTCTGTTCACAGGCTGTCTTCTTCTTCTTGCTAATTGTTGTCTTTGTCTTGGTCTTCTTTGAGGTGGAGGGCGTCTTCGTTGTAAATATCTATCACAATTAGGAAATTTTCTTTTTGTAATTGCATACGAAACGGCAATGGCTTGTTTTGGATTTTCAAATTTGTGATAAAAAATTGCAATGTTTTGTTTTAATTTTGATTTACAAACAGCTTGTGCTCTTGTTTGTCTCATGTTTTTGTTTTAATTTTTTAAATAATTAAAATACATATATATTATTTTTATTAATCATCATTGTTTTTTTTTCCTCCAAAAACAAAATGTTTAGACATTTTTGCCAAATTTGTGTATGATTCAACTCCTGCATTTCCGTTGTCTTTACTTGCATCAAATGGTTTAGCCATTTCAGAAGGATTTCCTGATCCGTGTTCAGGAGGAGCCACAATTATTTTAGTTGAAACTCCAGAAAGTGCTAATATTTTAGCGGCGCGTGCTTTTGCTTCTTCTTCTTCGTGGTTAATTTGAGGTTGTTGTTGATAATATTGTTGTTGTTGCTGTTCATAGTGTTGTTCGTATTGTTGTTGTTGTGGTTGTTGTTGTTGATACATTTGTGTGTCAATAGGAGGCAACGTTGAAATGTCAAATGTAGTTGAAGTTGGATTTTTATCTTCTCCTAAAACTGCTGCTAATTTGTATTCAACTTTTTTGTTAATAATAAAATTCCATCCGGATACAATGGCAATTGCAAGAATTAAAAGATCTTTGAATTCAAAAATCATATGAGCCATTAAACAAAAATAAAAAAATAAAAAAAGAAAAGTTATTTAAAGTCAAATTTTATTAATTTGTTAATTTATACGCGCTTACATAAAAAATGAAGAAGAAGAAGAAGAAGATGAAGAAGAAGACGTAGAAGAAGTAGAATCGTTTGATTGAACTTTCACAGGCTCTTCAAGCAAATTAACCAAATTGTCCATTACAGTCATGACTTTTCGAAGAGATTCGCGATATGTTTTTGTTCTTGGCAGCAGATATTCATTTTTAGACAAAAATTGTCTGTTAGAATTAATTCTGACCCTTTCTTTAATCCTTGAAGGTGTAGACAAATCAGAAACTGATCTTTCTGTCTGGCCAGGATATTCTGGTTGATCGTTGTGCATGTCAATTGAAAAAGGAATGTCAATTTCTTTTGGAAACGTCCGCATAAAAACGGAGACCAAATTAAGAGCATTTTCAACACTTTCAAGCTGTATATTAGCAAGTTTCTCTTCTTCTTCGTGATTAACTTCATTTCCCCATTGAATTTCACCTTCGTCCACGCTGTTGTGAAATTGCCGTCTTAGTTTTTCTTGTTTGACTCCTTTGTAGTATTCCTCGCTAATGTCCAAACCAATAACAGTATCTCCTTCTTGCGTTGTTGAATCGCGATAACTGAATTTACAATTTTCAATTTTGTATCTCAGCAGATTCAATTGTTTTCGGACGTCAATTGGATTGAGTTTGCTCTTCAAATTGCTGAATTCTCCAAACACCTTGCAAAACACAGAAAAAGGAACCTTCTTGTGCTTCCCAACGACAATAAAACTTGGATTTGCGATAAATCTTTCAATTTTAAACATATTAGTTCTTGCATACTGAATAGAATCAGGAAAGAAAGGAGAGACACTGCGCAAAAACTCATCAAAACGATGAAAATTGTTATCGTCAATGTATTTTCTTAAACTCTGATAAGCCTTATTCGCTTTGTAAAAGATCAAATGACCATCATGAGCAAGAGAGTACTTAGTGTGAGAGTAGCCATTCTTTAAAATCTTCAAATATTCATCTGTTACACTATGACGAGTAGTAAAAACGCAAAAACGTCTTTCAATTTCACCAACTCCATTCGAATTAACAGCGTGACTCTCCCAATTAGGCATAGTGTTTCCAGAACCAATAATTTGCACACACAACTTCACTTGAATTGCATCCTGGTGTTTGCGATTCACTGACACTTCAGCTTCTCCTTGAGCAATTACCAAAAGCGTTTGTCTATCAAAAGCACTTGAATCCTCTTTTTTCCCAAGCTCAGGAATGGTAATAAGAAAAGATTTCGGAACGTTAGTCAAACCAAAATTAGAATCTTTCCCAAACAAAGAAACACGAAACGGATCAACTAAAATTGACGTCACAACTTCATCAATGACCATCGACTTACAACAACCAGTATCTCCAATAAGAAATAACAAAGTCATCCACGTGTCGGAATCATACCCAGCATCTTCTTTCTTCTGACCATTCAAATACGTCAAGCGCCCGAGCATCGCGTAAAAAATGCGTTTCACTGAATCACATTCGGCAATTTTGAATCGATTGTCATTATTATTATTGAATTGGTAATCAAGCCAGGCATCAAGAGTAGGAATTTTAACTTCTTCATACCAATCAGGAATTCCTTCCTGCTTAAAGAATGGAGAATCCTTCGTTTCTTTGACGACCTTTACAAATTCGTTCAATTTGGTCCCAGATGACAACATAGCTTCGGGCTCTATGTTTCGGTGAATTGATGGATCGTGTACATCATCTGGAACGTCAATAAAATTGCTTAAGGGATCAGAATCGCCAAACTTGCACTTCGAAAGCTTTACGGTACTGTGATCCAATTTGTTGTAGACAAGACCGCCAATGCAAATGCGAGTGTGATCAAACTTATAAACTTTAGGAATAATTTTTCTGATATTCGCAACAACAGTTGCATGATCAATTCTGCTAATATGTCTGTGAGAAGTATCTGAAATCTTTTGAATAACATACTTCTCTAAAGTCAACTTGCTATCTTCGCGATAAAAATGAGTGTATTCGTTTCTGCAATTATACACGGGACGCATAATACAATCAGTTTGCATGTTAAGTCTAACAGAATCAATCATAATCCGCGGAACAATTTCTTTCATCAAACATTCAATATTCCTCGTTTTGTCTAAAGGCTTGCACACATTTCCAAACAAAAGCAAGCGATATTGATCGTTAGGAATAGGAATAAGTGTAGAAATTCTGTTCATTGAATATGCGGAAAACTGCATTTCTTGCCAAGATCGCCTAATTCCGTTATAAAAAGTCAAAATCATTCGCATGCTGGTCCACTCTTCAAGAAAATCATTGTCATTTTTAGTACAAAACGATAAAATAGCATAAAGTTTTGCGTTGATTCTATCAATGTAGTCCATATTAATTTGAAACTTTTCAGGGTTAACAAAAGAATTCAAACCAAACAATCTTGCTCCAGCGTTAATAAGAAACCACCCAATTCGAACATTAAATTGATCATCAGACATTGCTTTGTTGTAAAAATTGTGAACTGCTCTTGAATCATCAAGCCCAAATATAAATTTGAATTGAAAGTCGATTGTTTGCTTCAAAGCAACTTCAAGATAAGCATAATCGTTTTTTTGCAAACGCTTAATCATTTCATCAAGAGTGCTCATGCTAATAATCATTTTCTCGTCAATTTCACTACTGGTTTCATTGTCATAACGATGATCTTTATACATAGATCCACCAGATCCAATCCAAAAAGATTCAACTCCCCTCTCCATACAAGGAACAAGCTCACGGCCACGTCGTTCGTTAAAAAGTTCATACAACGAATCACAAATGTCAGATTCACAAAAAAACAAGGAACGTCTAATTATCTTTTCTTCTGAGTCAACAAAAGGAGCTATAACTGGAGAAGATGGCAAAGAAACAGCAGGAGAACGAGAAATGACAGGAGAAGGTGGAGGAGAAGAACCAACATTATTACTTGAAGAAGAAGAAGCAGAAGCAGTAGTAACTGGTGGTTGAATTAAAGATTCTATAAGAGAAACTTCTTCTTGAATATCATCATTTCTCACATGATCATCAATCAAAGATTGGCGAAGAATTAAAGCAGAAGATTCAGGAGAACGAGACGCTGAACGAGAAACTGAATCTTCTTTTTTTTGTCTTTTTTTCTTCTTTTTTTTACTTTTTTCTTTTTTATCTTTCTTATTCTTCCTCTTCTTCTTATTCTTCTTTTCTTTTTTCCTCTTCTTTCTATTTCTCTTCTCTTCTCCATCTGAACCACTCTGCTCTTCATCGTCACTTATTCTTCTTATTTTTCGAGATTCCTCTTCACCATGTTCATCTTCATCATGTTCATCTTCATCTTCATCAACATCGTCTTCAGACAAATCGCTGTCAGTTCTTCCTTCTTCTTCACATTGAACGTTATAAGGAACACCACCAAACCGTTCTCGCATACGTTTTCTTTTTTCCGCATCAGTTGTCATTTCTAAAAAATAAAAATACAAATAAAAAAAACAAGCAAAACACTAATAAACAAAAAACACAAACTCAGTCGCACAAAAAATAAAAAATGGTAGACAAAAAAAATGGGGGATAAAAAAAATGGTAAAAAAATGAATTACATTTGTTTATTTTTTAAACATATATTTTTTATAATGTTGTACATATTCGTTAAATTTCCAAGGAGGAACTAATCTTGAAAAATTACATTTAAAAACATCAAATTTGTCTTTCAAAATTGTACGTTCCAGTACCCATGTATGATATTCAGCAATGTATTTATCATAATTGCGTTTGTCTGTTACAACGACGCTAATTCGCTGAATTATTTGTGATTTTGTTTCTTCAGAATTGGTGGTCACTTCTACTTCAAACAACATTCCAATTAAACAATGAATAATTAACAGCTTTGGGGATTTCCATTTCACTTTCGTCACAAGATTGTTGTTCCCAATTGCATTCATTCCAACTGCCGAAGCATAGTTTTGTTGTAAAACTTTTCCAACTTCTAACTCCATGTTTGTTTTGTGCAAAATTTTTTTGAAAAAAAATGGGGGATAAAAATAAAAATACAAATGGCGTCAAGAAAAGAAAAACTTTATTCAATTTTATGCGAAGTTTTGCAATTTGATGAACTTTCTTTATGTTGGATTATTGCTGATTATGAACAAAGTGAATTTCTGAATGAACTTGATAAAATGCTTTGCAGTTCTATGTATCATAATTATAGTCAAAATAGTCAAACTTATTATGAAAAAATTGAAACAAGAATTCATAATGCTTTATTTTACAAACAACGTTGTTTTCGTGATGATTATGAAATAATTCCCAGTGATTTGAAATGCATCAACAAACGTTTGAAATTGGAACATGGCATTAAACTAAATATGTATTTTGATGGATGCAAACGTATTTTTTATTTTTAAATTGCGCGTTTATTTAAATTTGAATTAAATATTTTGCCATTAATTAAAAAAATTATATTTTTTAGCCAACAACAATGAAATTTACACATTGTTACGAATGCAGAAAGAAATACAATGTCAAAAGAGACACTTTAGAAAGAAAAAAGTTTTTGGACAGAGCAAGAATACGTGAAGGACAAGTTTTATCAAATGGACAACACGTTGTTAAAGAAAAAGTGGTTTATTTTTGCAAAAACAACGATTACTGTTACGAATCAAACAAATCAAAACGTGAAAGTCGCACTAAAATGACCAAACACGAAGAATTATATTCCAATGAAAGTCCACGCCCAGAATCTCCATTGTTTGAATGGGAATCAGATAACAACAATGAAGACGCTGTTAAAATTAAAAGCACTATTGTAGAAGCAGTTGTACACAAAGAAGGAGTTGTTGCTAAATTTGTATGGGCTGAAGCTGTTATAGTTTAAAATTATAAAACTAACATCTAATTAACACTTATTTTTAATAAACAACCTCTTAAATTAACAAATTTTTTTTGACATTTTTTTTGAAAATTTTTCTAAGTCTTTTTTACCGGGCTGTAAAAAAATGACTTAGATTATTTTTGAAATTTTTTTTTTCATTTTTCCCATAAACATTTTTTTTATTTTTTTTCAAGTTTATTAACTTTCATGGAAAAAATCAAAATGGTGTCCAAAAAACAAGATGGCGGGAACTGATTTTTTCAAAAAAAATTTTTTTTTTTATTTTTTTTTTTTTCAAAACTTGTAGATCTTGACATGTACATTTTGACATGTAGGTCTTGGC
>JACCDN010716785.1_pt1 | contig 29607 bp, 26 predicted proteins | sample 7441691 | NCBI WGS metagenome assembly JACCDN01 (sample SAMN15323439, study PRJNA562643) | freshwater metagenome | isolation source: river surface water | place: USA:Blue River Watershed | collected 2017-08-16 | reverse complement strand
GGCGGTCAGTCGCTTTCATGACCATCCGGATGTGGACATCTTTGCAGCCCAGAACGGAATCGAAGAGCGCGTAGCGATTGGCTCGGCCCTGAAGTACGGTTTGCTGGCTACCGGAGAGGTGGATGTGTTCCCGCGCTTGGTTGGAAGTTCCGAGTGGGATACAGCGGCTGGCCAGGCGGTATTAGAAGCGGCGGGTGGTCAGGTGCTGGATTGGCACACAGGCAAGGATTTGCAGTATGGCAAGCCACGGCGTCGCAACCCCCGGTTATTGGCGCTGCGAGCCCCCTATCGCCAAGAAGAATTCCAATTGAAAGAGTACGAAAGCGAGTTGTTATGAAAGCAATCATCCTTGCCGCCGGGCGCGGCAGTCGCATGAAAGACCTGACCGAAGAGCGCCCCAAGTGTCTTGTTGAACTGCGCGGCAAGGCGCTGCTCGATTTGCAACTGGATGCGCTGCGTGCAGCTGGCATCGCGGAAATTGCTATCGTCACCGGCTACAGGCGAGAGCTGCTGGCCAGTCGAGGGCTGGTCGAGTTTCATAACGCACGCTGGGCTGAAACCAATATGGTGTCGTCGCTTGCTTGTGCGCAGAATTGGCTGCAGGCAGAACCGTGTATCGTGAGCTACTCCGATATTTTCTATAGCCCGATGGGTGTGCAGTCCCTGATGTCTTGCGAGGCATCCTTGGCGGTAACTTACGATCCGAACTGGCTGGAATTATGGACACATCGCTTTGGCGACCCGCTGCTGGATGCCGAGACTTTTCGTCTGACCCCTGAGCACACCTTGGCCGAAATTGGCAATAAGCCTACTTCTGCGAATGAGGTGCAGGGGCAGTACATGGGGCTGTTGCGCTTCACGCCTGAAGGCTGGGCGGAAGTGCTTCGGATTCGCTCGGGTCTGACATCCGAACAGTGCGACAAGATGCACATGACCGGTACTTTGCAAAAGGTGATCGACGCGAGTCGAGTTGCGATTGCTGCAGTTCCTTATGCCGGCGAATGGGGGGAAGTCGATTCAGCGGAGGACCTTCTCCATTCCGAGAAAAACTACAAACTGTCATGAAAAAAACTGCTGTTATTTCACAATCTATGTATTTCCCTTGGGTGGGTCTATTGGAGCAAATTCGCCTCGCAGACATATTTATTCATTACGATGATGTTCAATATGCACGGGGATTTTATAATCGAGTGCAGGCGAAAACGGCTAACGGTAGCAAATGGATAACAGTACCGTTAAGCAATCATCATCGAGGGCAACGGATTGATGAAGTCCTAATCGATAATCAGACAGACTGGCGAAGCCAACACATACATACTCTGAAGCAAGCCTATATGAAGGCTCCATATCGCGACGAAATGCTCGCCTTGGTTAATGAAGTATTTTCCAAATCTGCGACGTCCTTGTCTGATGTCTCCCGTGAATCGATTCACGCTCTTGTAAGATACTTTAGGCTCGGAACCAAGGTGCAATTCGTGAGTTCGTCGGATATGAATGTACCGGGTGCGAGTAGTCAGCGTCTGCATGACCTTTGCGTTGCCGTGGCGGCGGATGTTTATATTACTGGGCATGGCGCACGTAATTATTTGGACCATGATTTGTTTGATCGATCCGGAATTAAGGTCCAATATATGAAATACAATATGACCCCCTATCCGCAGCTTCATGGTGACTTCATTCCATATGTGTCTGCACTTGATCTTGTTGCCAACTGTGGTAAAGAAGGTGCTAGCGTAATCACATCGAATTCTATTTACTGGAAGGACTTTTTAAATGAACCCAATTGAATAATTCAATAATTAAGTAATGGAAAATATAAAAGGGCTAGTTTAGAATAAAGACCTTCAAGCACTTTCGCGTATTTGGGTACGGGAAATCAGTCCTTATAAATGGGCATACAATTTTTCATGTTTAGATCGCCCTGCCATTCAATTTCCAAATAACGCATGGGCCATGCAGGAACTGATCTGGAAGATCAAACCCGACCTGATCATTGTGCGGCAATCAGATAGATACTAACTTGCTCAAATATAATCTAATTGCTAACTATCTCGGCCAAGGCTGGGCGGCCCTGATGGGCCTAGCTTTCATCCCCCTGTACATCAAGTATCTCGGGATTGAAGCCTATGGCCTGATCGGTCTGTTCGCTCTGCTACAAGCCTGGCTCAGTTTGCTCGACATGGGAATGACGCCCACGCTGGGGCGTGAAATGGCGCGCTTCACTGGGGGCAGTCACACCGCGCAGTCAATTCGCGATCTATTGCGCAGCATTGAAGTCATCGCCCTGGGTTTTTCCGTGCTTATTGCTGGAGGCATCGCGTTAGGCGCCAACTGGATCGCGACCTCTTGGTTGCAAGCCCAAGAATTGCCGAGTGAGGTCGTGGCGAAAGCTTTTGTGGTAATGGGTCTGGTCACCGCCATCCGCTTCATGGAAAGCATCTACCGCAGCAGCATTGTCGGGTTGCAGCGACAGGTACTCTTTAATGTGGTGAACAGCGCGATGGCCACTCTGCGTGGACTGGGGGCGCTAGGTGTATTGGTCTGGGTATCGGCGTCGATCGAAGCCTTCTTCATTTGGCAAGGGCTGGTCTCGACCGTTACGCTGATGATTCTGGCCGGTACGACTTACGCCAGCCTGCCGTGTGCAGAGCGAGCAGGGCGCTTTTCACTAGACGCACTGCGAGGTGTGTGGAGCTTCGCAGGCGGAATGATCGGCATCACTTTCCTCTCGCTATTATTGACGCAGGTAGACAAAATCTTTCTTTCCAAACTGCTTTCGCTAACCGAATACGGCTATTACACATTAGCCTCTGTTGTGGCTGGTGCCTTGTATATGGTAATCGCCCCCATTACCCAGGCGTTTTACCCGCGCTTGTGCGAATTGCACGCTCGCAATGACCAAGGCGCGTTGATCGACACCTACCACAAAGGTGCACAGTTGGTCAGCGTGTCCGCAGGCAGCGTTGCGATCGTGGTCATCCTGTTCGCCGAAACCTTTTTACGCCTCTGGACCCAAGACACGGATCTCGCGCAACACACCGCAACCGTACTGAGTTTGTTGATGTTGGGTAATCTGCTGAATGGGCTGATGTGGATCCCCTACCATACCCAACTGGCGCAGGGATGGACCAGCCTGGCGGTGCGTATCAACATCGTGGCGCTGGCAGTGATCTTTCCCTCCATTCTCTGGGCGACTCCTCGGTTTGGTGCGGAGGGTGCAGCATGGGCTTGGGTTAGCCTGAATGCAGGGTATGTATTGATCGGAATTCATTTTATGTACCGTCGCATTCTGGTTAATGAGAAATGGCGCTGGTATGTGAAGGATGTTTTCATGCCTCTATTTGTTGGAAGCGCTGCGGCCAGTGCCTTAGCGGTGCTGTGGAAGGCCAAGAGAAGCAATTTTAATGATATGACTCTACTGACCCTGGCTGCTGTGATCACTCTCGCCGCGACGCTACTTTCGGCACCGATTCTGCGCCAATGGCTGCAGCAGGAAGTCAAGTCAACTTTTAATAAATGGAAGATTTCGTATGGGCACTGGAGATAAGGTGGGTGAAGTGTCGCTCCCCGAGAACGCGGCAGATATAGGGAAAAAAGTCCCTCAAGTCAGCATTGGAATGCCGGTTTATAACGGCGAGCCATTTATTCGTGAAGCACTAGATTCACTTCTCGCGCAGACCTTCACCGATTTTGAGTTGATCATCTCAGACAATGCATCGACGGATGGCACCGAGGCGATTTCTCGGGAGTATGCAGCTAGGGATGCACGAATACGATATGTGCGGCAGGTTGAGAATCGCGGGGCTACTGCGAACTTTCAGTTCGTGCTGGATGAGGCCGAAGGGGAGTATTTTATGTGGGCTGCGGCTGATGATGTATGGGATCGGGAATGGATAGCAGAATTGTTGCCGTTAACGATAACCTGTCAATGTTTGGTCTATGGCCGCGTTACGACCATAGACGTAGATGGAAAATCCATACCACATCCAGCGAATGGTAGAAACTTTGACTATCAGGGAGCAAGCTTGGTACGTCGGATGCGATATTTTTTATCACCACCCTTCCAAGGAAAAGCGAATCCAATTTATGGGTTAATACCAAGAAAAATAATAACTCGTGACGATTTTTCTATATTGGCATCAGCAGCCTATGGCTCGGATATGTTGTTCCTCTACAATTTATTAATTAAAACACAGATAAAACCTATTTCTTCTGTATTTCTGTATAAGCGGATACATGGCGTTTGCGGTAGCGTGGGAGTAATTTTAAGTCGAAATAAGCGAAAATCATTTATAAAAAAACTTCTAGAATATATTGGCAAAATTCTCGTTTCTCAGTACGAAAAGTTTGTAACGTATTCGGCCATTAGCTCTCCGTTGGAGCGAGTATTTATAATAACCCTTCTTCCGCTTGCACTTATTCTTGACGCGTTTAACTCTTTTTGGTTTAAAGTTGATAAAGATGTGTTTAGTACCTCCCGGCAAAAGACCCGCCAAGTGTTATGATCAATAGTTGAAGGCGTCCTGGGACTTCATTGAAGGTGGGTTCAAGTTCGAAGTGCAATAATGACCAACCGGGATGGGTGGCTGAGCATGTTTGGCAACATGGCCCCTTTTAATCGCCAATTTGAAGTTGCCCACCGTACAAACACCTCAGTTGAGAAGAACGATACCAGATCCAAACCCTTGTGAGAGCTAAGCTCGCCACCACCGAGATTGCCCGCCCTCTGGGGCGGCGTCCCTGCATCATTGAGCGTGAGATCAAACGTGGCCTTGGCCTCAAGGGGATACCGAGCCGAACAAGCTTGCCGCATAGCGTCGCCAATCAATAATCTTTGCGCATTAAAAAGATGAAATTAATTTATGTTGGTGATCTTAATAAAACGCCTGATAGAGACTGGGGGTGGATTCATGCTTTTTCTGAACTCGGGTGGGAAGTGACTCCCTTTTCTAGCGCCCCAAAATATAGCCCTTCAATATTGGGTCGAGTCATGGGTCGAATGCACTGGGGTGAACCCGCTCGACTGGTAGAAAGTGGTATTATTGATCTGATTAGTGAGATAAAACCAGATTGGGTACATTTTCGGCTCCCTGTTGGTTTTTCACAAAAAACTATTTCTCAGATAATTGCAAAAAAAATCATCGTCACAAACTACTTTAATGATGATCCATTCTCCCCTAGGGCATTGAAATTTTATCATCGAAGGTTTAAAAAAGCGATCCCAGCATACGATGCAAATTTTGTTTATCGCGAACATAATATTAAAAATTATATTAACTATGGCGCTAGGTATGTCGAGTACACTGGCCCCACTTATGATCCTTCGAAGCATATCTATCAACCTAATCAAACAGGCGATTTCATAAGTGATGTAGCGTTTATTGGTCATTGGGAAAACGATTGGCGGCTGCAGTGCCTTGAGGCGCTTCATCTTGCTGGGTTCTCAATAACTTTGGCTGGTTCGTTATGGGATCGTGCTGTTATCGAGAGCAAGATTAGTCACTTGGCTCCTGTCCGTCCGATCTTTGGGGCTGCATATGGCAAGACCTATGCAGATGTGATGGCTGGCCTGTGTTTCTTTTCGAAAATTAATCGTGATACTTGGACTGAGCGTGCGCTTGAAATTGTAGCGGTAGGAGGTGTCTTGGTCTGCGAGCGTACTGATGAAGCGCAGGCTCATTTTATTGATGGGAAAGAGGCTCTAATGTTTTCATCAGTTAATGAACTGGTGCATCAGATTGAAATAATTAAACGAGATCCGCAGCTTAGAACGAATATTCAGCAAGCAGGATATACACGCTTGCTGCAAGGAAAAAATACTCTAATGGATCGAGCCGTTCGAATAGATCAGTTCGTTAAGGGGCTGATTGACAAAGAGCGACCTTGATTAAAATAATAATTTAATTATATAGTAGGAATTTATAAAATGCTTGCTGATTTGACATTTTAATCTTGAATTAAGGTAAATTGCGTGAAATTGAAGAATATCAAGTTATCAATTGTCGGCTTGGGTTATGTAGGCCTGCCTTTAGCCGTTGAATTCGGCCGCAAACGCTCCGTCGTTGGCTTTGACATCAATCAGCGTCGTATTGATGAGCTGAAAGCCGGTAACGACTACACGCTTGAAACCACACGAGAAGAACTCGCGGCCGCCAAGCACCTGAGTTATACCACCGACCTTGATGATCTGCGTGCTTGCAACTGCTACATAGTCACTGTCCCAACGCCGATTGACGAACACAAGCGCCCGGACCTCGCCCCTCTTATCAAAGCTAGTGAAAAAGTTGGCAAAGTGCTTAAGAAGGGCGATATAGTCATCTACGAATCCACTGTTTATCCAGGCTGCACTGAAGAAGATTGCGTTCCGGTCTTGGAAAAAAATTCCGGTCTGAAGTTCAACAAAGACTTCTACTGTGGTTATAGTCCCGAACGCATCAACCCGGGTGACAAAGAACACCGCCTTACCACCATCAAGAAAGTTACTTCCGGCTCAACTCCCGAGATTGCGGATCTAGTCAACGCCCTCTATAACGATATCATCACCGCTGGCACGCACAAGGCCGAGAGCATCAAGGTGGCCGAGGCCGCCAAAGTCATCGAAAACACCCAGCGCGACCTGAACATCGCCCTCATCAACGAGTTGGCGCTCATCTTCAACAAAATGGGCATCGACACCGAAGCTGTTCTCAAAGCGGCTGGCAGCAAGTGGAACTTTTTGCCCTTTCGTCCGGGTCTTGTCGGTGGCCATTGCATTGGCGTTGATCCCTACTACCTCACCCACAAAGCGCAAGCCATTGGCTACCACCCGGAAATCATCCTGGCTGGCCGCCGCCTGAACGACAGCATGGGGGCTTACGTCGTTGCCCAGCTAGTCAAGACTATGACTAAAAAGCGCATCCAAGTTGAAGGTGCCAAGGTTTTGGTCATGGGCCTTACCTTTAAGGAAAACTGCCCAGATCTGCGCAATACACGGGTGGTAGACATCGTTGCTGAGCTAAAAGACTACAACTGCAGGGTTGATGTTTACGACCCGTGGGTCTCAGTAGAAGAGGCTGAGCACGAATACGGCATCACGCCGATCGCCTCCCCTGACGTCGGCCTGTATGATGCCATCATCCTCGCCGTCGCTCATCATCAATTTATAGACATGGGAGCACCAGCCATTCGTGCCCTCGGTAAAGCTACTGCAGTCCTATACGACTTGAAGTATGTGCTTTCCACTCAGGAATCTGATCTAAGGCTGTGACCATGACTGCCTACGAATCACTGCAGCAAAACCTCAAGGCTGAGCGGAAATCAATTCACAAAATTGAAGACATAAAGGAAAATAAATGCTCTCAAATTCAACAATTTTGGTTACAGGAGGGACGGGATCATTTGGAAATACCTTCGTTCCATTGACTCTCAAAAAATACAATCCAAAGAAGATAATAATATTTTCCCGTGATGAGATGAAACAATGGGAGATGGCGAAAAAGTTTAATTCGGATGAGCGTGTACGCTTTTTTATCGGCGACGTAAGGGATAAAGACCGGTTATACAGAGCGCTGGATGGTGTTGATTTTGTTGTCCATGCCGCTGCCACTAAGATCGTACCAACAGCAGAATACAATCCCTTCGAGTGCATCAAGACTAATATTAACGGTGCAATGAATCTGATAGATGCCTGCATCGATAAAGGGATCAAGCGTGTGGTTGCGTTATCGACTGATAAGGCGAGTAGTCCTGTTAATCTTTATGGTGCGACAAAGCTAGCCTCTGACAAGCTTTTTGTCGCCGGAAACTCGTATGCAGGTGGGCACACCACAAGATTTGCCGTCGTTCGGTATGGCAATGTTATGGGGTCGAGAGGGTCTGTAATCCCGTTTTTTATGTCAATCAAAGACAAAGGAGTATTGCCAATAACTGATCACCGCATGACTCGCTTCATGATTTCTTTGGAGCAGGGTGTTGAACTGGTCTGGCATGCTTTTGAAGACATGGTTGGCGGAGAAATCTATGTTAAAAAGATTCCATCCATGAAAGTGACTGAGTTAGGAAAAGTCATTGCTCCAGAAGCTCGGCAAGATATTATCGGAATACGTCCTGGTGAAAAGCTGCATGAGCAAATGATTGGCAGTGAAGATTCTTTCTATACATATCAATATAAAGATTACTATAAAATTCTTCCGGCCATCCACGAATGGGATAAAGATGCTCATCGAATTAAAGATGGCAGAAAAGTTGATGAAGGTTTTTGTTATACAAGCGATAACAACTCGGAGTGGATGTCGTCCACCGAATTGCAAGCTTGGATCGAAGTAAATCGCGAAAAAATCGGAATTATCTAATGATTCCTTATGGTCGTCAGGACATTACGCAAGCAGACATCGATGCGGTTGTTTCAGTTTTGCAGTCGGACTACCTGACTCAAGGTCCCGTAGTCCCAAGGTTTGAGCAAATCGTGGCTGATCATGTCGGAGCCAAGAATGCACTGGCGGTGAACAGTGCCACTTCGGCGCTTCATATTGCCTGTCTAGCGCTGGGCCTTGGCCCTGGCGACTGGCTCTGGACCACTCCTATTACGTTTGTGGCATCGGCCAACTGCGGCCTGTATTGCGGCGCACAGGTTGACTTTGTGGACATCGACCCTCGCACTTACAACCTGTGCTCCAAAGCTTTGAAAGCCAAGCTTGTTGCCGCCGAAAAGGCAGGCAAGCTGCCCAAGGTACTGGTGGTGGTGCATTTGTGCGGCCAGCCTTGCGACATGGCGGCCATACACGCCCTGGGTCAAGAGTACGGCTTCAAAATCATTGAAGACGCCTCGCACGCCATTGGTGGCAAATACAAAGGTGAGTTCATTGGCAATGGCCGCTACAGCGACATTACCGTGTTCAGCTTCCACCCGGTCAAGATCATCACCACTGCCGAAGGCGGCATGGTGCTAACCCAAAGCGACGAGCTGGCCCACCAAATGGCCCTGCTGCGCAGCCACGGCATTACCCGCGACACCGCGCATATGACGCACGCGCCAGACGGCCCCTGGTACTACCAGCAAATTGGCCTGGGCTACAACTACCGTATGACGGAGTTGCAAGCCGCCCTGGGCGTGAGCCAAATGCAGCGTCTGGACGACTTTGTGTCCCGTCGCCACCAGCTGGCCCAGCGCTACGACCAGCTGCTGGCCAGCCTGCCCGTCACCACACCGTGGCAGCACCCTGACAGCTATTCGGGCCTGCACCTGTACGTGGTGCGCCTGCAGCTGGACACAATCAACAAAACCCACCGCCATGTGTTTGAAGCGCTGCGCGAGCAGGGCATAGGTGTCAATCTGCACTACATCCCGGTACACACCCAGCCGCACTACCAGCGCATGGGCCATAAAGTGGGCGACTACCCACAAGCCGAGCAGTATTACGCCGAGGCCATTAGTCTGCCCATGTTCCAGACGTTGACGGACGCGCAGCAAGACCAGGTGGTGGCGGTGCTGAAAAAGGTTTTACAAACATGAAACTGGCGCTGGGAACAGTGCAGTTTGGCTTAGACTATGGTGTTGCCAATAAGTCCGGGCGCGTTACTACGCAAGAGGCCGGTGCCATTCTCCAGCGGGCACAAGCCAGTGGATTGGACACGCTTGACACAGCCATTGCTTACGGAGATAGTGAAGCTGTGCTGGGGCAATTGGGCATAGGGCAATGGAAGACCATTACCAAGTTGCCTGCAGTACCCGGTGATTGCTTAGACGTTGCGCAATGGGTTCACGAACAAATTGGGCAATCAATGGCCCGATTGGGCGTGAGCCAGTTGCACGGCGTACTGCTCCATCGCCCCGCCCAATTGCTTGAAAAAAAGGGACCAGCTTTGTTTGGCGCATTGCAAACCATCAAAGCCCAAGGCAATACCCGCAAAATTGGGGTTTCAGTTTACGGCCCCACAGAATTGGATGCCCTATTCGACGCCTACGCGCTGGACCTTGTTCAAGCGCCCATGAATATTCTGGATCGTGCTTTGGTCGAGTCCGGCTGGGCCAGTCGATTGCATGACGCGGGTGTCGAGGTGCATACCCGCTCCGCCTTTTTGCAAGGTTTGCTGCTCATGCCAGCCGCGCAGCGGCCAGCCAAGTTCAACCCTTGGGCAAATATTTGGCATGCGTGGGACAGCTGGCTCGAACAAGAAGGCCTTACACCACTACAAGCCTGTTTGCGCTACCTGATGAACCTGCCTCAAATAGACCGCGTGGTGGTCGGGGTGGATACCTCTGCGCAGCTCCTGCAAATCATCGAGGCTGCTGATGGCCAGTTGCCCACCATGCCAGAATTTCCTGACCTGCAAGACGCAAGGTTGACCAACCCCGCCAGCTGGAACCAGCTATGAAAATCGTCGCCATCGTCCAAGCCCGCATGGGCTCGACCCGGTTGCCCAACAAGGTCATGAAGCCCATCGGCAGCGTACCCATGATCGAACTGTTGCTGGCCCGTTTGGCCAAGTCCAAACAAATTGACCAAATTGTGTTGGCCACATCCACCGACGTGCGCAACGGACCCTTGGTTGAACATATACAAAAGCTGGGCTACACCTGCGTGCGTGGCAGCGAAAGCGATGTACTCGACCGCTACCTCGTGGCCGCTCGGCAAGCCCAGGCCGATGTGGTGGTGCGCATTACCGGCGACTGCCCACTCATTGACCCCGCACTGGTGGACCAAGTCATTGCACAGTTCAAAGCCCAAGGCGTGGACTACCTGAGCAACAACGCCCCCGCCAGCTACCCCGACGGCCTGGACACCGAGGTGTTTACCCTGCAAGCCCTGGAACGTGCTGGCCGCGAAAGCCAAGACCCGTTTGACCACGAGCACGTCACCCCGTATTTGCGCAAGCCCGGCTTGTACAAAACCAGCGCCATGCAACACAGCGAAGACCTGTCTGGCCTGCGCTGGACGGTAGACGAACCCGCAGACTTTGAAGTCGTCAGCCAAGTGTTTTCGCACTTTGCGCCCAACATTCATTTTTCGTGGACAGAAGTGCTGGACTTGCAACGCAGCCAACCCGCGCTCTTTGCCGCCAACCACAACATCATTCGCAACGAAGGAGCCGCTCTGGGCCCTGGTCAAAAACTCTGGAAACGCGCTAAGGGCGTTATCCCTGGCGGTAATATGCTGCTGTCTAAGCGGGCAGAAATGTTCTTGCCCGAGCAGTGGCCAGCTTACTTCAGCAAAGCCAAAGGCTGCCAAGTCTGGGACATGGACGGCAAGCAATATACCGACATGTCCATCATGGGCATTGGCACCAACATTTTGGGCTATGGCCACGAAGAGGTCGATGCCGCTGTGCGCCAAACGGTGGATGCTGGCAACATGTCCACCTTCAACTGCCCTGAAGAGGTGTATCTGGCCGAGAAACTGGTGGAACTGCACCCCTGGGCCAACATGGCCCGTTTGGCCCGCTCCGGCGGCGAGGCCAACGCCATAGCCATTCGCATTGCGCGTGCAGCTTCTGGCAAAGACAAAGTGGCCGTGTGCGGCTACCACGGTTGGCACGACTGGTACTTGTCGGCCAACCTCGGCGACGATGAAAACCTGGCTGGGCACCTGTTGCCTGGCCTTGACCCTAAAGGCGTGCCGCAAAACCTGCGCGGCACCGTTTTCCCGTTCAACTACAACAACTACGCCGAGCTGGAAAATCTAGTCAACACCCAAGACATTGGCGTGATCAAAATGGAAGTCGTGCGCAACAAGGGACCGGAAGATAACTTCTTGCACAAGGTGCGCAAGTTGGCCACAAACCGAGGAATTGTTCTGATTTTTGACGAATGCACATCGGGCTTTCGCCAGACCTTTGGCGGCCTGCACAAAATGTATGGCGTCGAGCCCGACATGGCCATGTTTGGCAAAGCGCTGGGCAATGGCTACGCCATTACCGCCACCATTGGCCGCCGCGAAGTCATGGAGGCGGCGCAGAGCACCTTTATTAGCAGCACCTTCTGGACCGAGCGCATTGGCCCCACCGCAGCACTCAAAACGCTTGAGGTAATGGAGCGCACCCAGTCCTGGGACACCATTTCCCAAATCGGACTGAACATTCGTCAACGCTGGCAACAACTGGCTGACAAGCACGGCCTACAAATTGACCACTGGGGTCTGCCCGCGTTGACGGGTTATACCTTCAAGAGCGAAAACGCGCTGGCTTACAAAACACTTATCACCCAGGAAATGCTGGCCAAAGGCTATTTGGCTGGCAACAGTGTGTACGTGTGTACCGAGCACACCCCTACCGTGTTGGACGGCTACTTTGCCGAGCTGGACTCGATCTTTGCCACCATCAAAGAGTGCGAAGAGGGCCGCGATGTGATGAGCTTGCTCAAAGGCCCCGTGTGCCACGGCGGCTTTAAGCGCCTGAACTGATCCACCTTGCCCAGCAACATATGCAAGTAGTCTTCCGCGCCGACGCATCGCTGCAAATTGGCACGGGCCATGTCATGCGTTGCCTGACGCTGGCTGACGCACTGCGTGCGCACGGGGCAAGCTGCAGTTTTGTATGCCGCAGACATCAAGGCCACCTGTTGGCCTTGGTTACCCAGCGCGGACACGAAGCGCTGGCCTTACCCGAGCTGCAAGAGGGCGCCCAACCCGACCTCAACGGCACTGCCCATGCCCACTGGCTGGGCACAGACTGGGCGACTGACGCGCAAGACACCCAACAAACGCTCCGCGCACGCAAAGGCCAGCCTGTGGATTGGCTGGTGGTGGACCACTACGCGCTAGATGCTTGTTGGGAAGAATCCCTGCGTCGCCAAGCCAAACGCATCATGGTCATAGACGACTTGGCCGACAGGCCCCATCTCTGCGATTTGTTATTGGATCAAAACTTGGGTCGCAGCAAACGGGATTACGAGGGCTTGCTTAAATGCAAAACGACCTCTTTGATTGGCCCGCACTATGCGCTGCTGCGCCCCGAGTTTGCTGCGCTACGTGCACATAGCTTGGCTCGCCGCCAAACCAACCCACAGCTGCGCCGCCTGCTAATTACCATGGGGGGCGTGGATGCAGATAACGCTACCGGCAAAGTGTTGACAGCGCTGCAACGTTGTAATTTGCCAGTTGACTTGCAGGTAAGTGTGGTTATGGGACCGCATGCACCCTGGCTTGCGCAAGTGCAGGCACAGGCTGCGCAAATGCCCTGGCTCACCGAAGTGTCGGTGGGTGTGGCCAACATGGCCCAGCTGATGGCCGAAAGCGACCTAGCCATTGGCGCGGCGGGCAGCACATCGTGGGAACGGTGTTGCTTGGGCGTGCCGACCATTCAGATAGTGCTGGCTCAAAACCAGGAGGCCATTGCACATGCTCTCAGCCGTGCCGGTGCGGCATTCATGCTGCAGGGGCTAGCAATTGCGCAAACACTACCGGGCCTTATTAGCACTGTGGCCACCGCAGACCAGCTTTACGCTGTATCACTGGCGGCAAGCGGCGTTACCGAGGGTAAAGGCTCCCTGTTTGTGTGCGATTTCATGAAAGTGAATGATGAAAATCACGCTCTTATGCAGTGACCCGCAGCACCCTGTGAACGCTTATATCCAGCGCTGGACAGAAGCGCAAGCGGGTTTGCATGAAGTCGATATCGTTCAGAAAAAATCGCAGCTGGTAGGTGGCGAGATTTTGTTTTTAATTTCCTGCTCGGAGATTATCAACGCCAAGGACAGGGCACTATACAAGGCTTGCCTGGTGCTGCATGCCAGCGATCTGCCCAAAGGCAGAGGCTGGAGCCCTCACATTTGGGCACTGGTGCAAGGCGCCGAGACTATTACCTTGTCCATGCTGGAGGCTGAAGACAAGGTGGACAGCGGCCGAATTTGGCGCAAAGCGCACATTAGCGTGCCCAAGCACGCCTTGTGGGACGAAATCAATTATCTGTTATTTACTGCCGAACTCGACATGATTGACTATGCGATTCAAAACTATGCACTGGTCACACCGCAAGCGCAGTCTGGAACTGACAAGGCGACGTACTATCCCAAACGCACCCCGCAAGACAGTCAGATTGACCCGCACAAGAGCATTTCAGAGCAATTTGACTTGATTCGAGTTTGCGACCCGAGCCGATTTCCGGCCTATTTTGAACACATGGGCCAACGTTACATCTTGAAGCTGGAGAAATCAAATGAGCAATGAAATCAGCATTGCGGGCCGAAAAATCGGGGCTTCTTATTCCCCCTATGTAATTGCCGAAATGTCGGCCAACCACAACGGCAATATTGAAACCGCATTTCGCATTATTGAAGAAGCTAAAAAGGCAGGAGCCGATGCAATCAAAATGCAAACTTATACCGCAGATACGCTCACGCTGAACTGCGATTTGCCAGACTTCCAAATTAACGACGGGCTTTGGGCCGGGCGCACGTTGTATGAGTTGTATGAGTGGGCGCACACCCCCTGGGATTGGCATAAGCCCCTGTTTGATCGCGCACGGGAGTTAGGCATCACCATCTTCAGCTCACCCTTTGACAACACTGCCATTGATCTGATGGAAGACCTGAACGCCCCAGCTTATAAAATTGCCTCTTTCGAGGCCGTGGACCTGCCCTTGATTAAGTACGCGGCCAGCACGGGCAAGCCCATGATTATTTCCACGGGCATGGCCGACGACCAAGAAATTGCCGAAGCCATTGAAGCCGCCCGTGAAGGCGGTTGCAAAGAGTTGGCGGTTTTGCACTGCGTGAGCGGCTACCCAGCACCCGCAGGAGACTACAACCTGCGCACCATTCCCGACATGATCGAGCGCTTTGGTTTGGTTACCGGTTTGTCTGACCATACACTGGACAACATCACCGCCATTGCCAGTGTGGCGCTAGGTGCCAGCATCATTGAAAAACACTTCACCCTCGATCGTAACGGCGGCGGGCCAGATGACAGCTTTTCGTTGGTGCCTGCAGAGCTTACTGCCTTGTGCCGGGGGGCAAAAACTTCTTGGGAAGCACTGGGCACGATCAATTACGCCCGAAAATCAAGTGAGCAGGCAAATGTGAAATTTAGGCGGTCGCTGTATTTTACAAAGTGTCTCAAAGCGGGTGATTTAATTACCGCAGATGCTGTAAGAAGCGTAAGACCAGGATTTGGTTTGCCTCCCAAGGAAATAGATCGAGTAATTGGCCGCACGGTAATTCGCCCCGTTCGTACAGGAGATGCTGTAACGATCCAATCATTGGGCGATATAAATCCGGCAGAAATAAAATGAAGACAGTTATCGGGTTTGATAGCTGGGTTGGTGGCGCTCACAACTTCGCTCGCTTGGTGTCGGCATTAAAAGAGAATGGTTTCGAATTTCGACTGTTGCATATTGGTTCTTGGGGAGGGGATGTTGGGCGACCCGAGGAGGAAATGATAGGGGAAATGCAAGTTCGTGACGTGGCGTATTACGGAAATAAAAGTCTCCTTGAAATTTTAGATATTGAAAAGCCGCATGCTGTTGTTTTTCTTTCAAATGATGTATTTGCGCATCGCGCTTTTAATCGCTACTGCATATTGAGAAATATACCAACTTTGCATCTTTATCATGGCCTGGTTGAAATTCAATCAATCCAAGGTGAACGAGCATATAAAGTTAACCCTATAAATCAATTGTTCTATGTTCTTCGACGCATTCCTAAGGCTGTTACAAAAATTTGGCCCCTTTATTTTGATGCTCTTCTTAAAACCGGCGCCCGCTTTAACGACTGGAAGCGATTTTTTGCAGACGTAATAAATCTCTCGCTGGGTAAATATATTCCAATTGCAGCCACAGATTCAAAAGCAAGCGCTTGCGCGGTATACACTGAAGCTGATGTTGGTCATGCTGTGAAGAAATATGGTTACAAAAATTGTGAAGTACATGTGGTTGGCAATCCTGATCTCAGTAGATTTAATCTAACAAGAGAAATGCTTGGGTGCGCTGCTACTAATCAACGCGAAGCAAACAGTGAAATTATCTACGTCGATACAGGATTGATCTATGCTGGAATGGTGTTCGCTAACGCTGACAACTATTTGTTGCATTTGACAACGCTTGCTAAGACCCTTGCGACGCAGGGTTTATCGCTTGCTATCAAGCTGCACCCGGATCACCATCGGACCAATTTCCCGGCGCGGTTAGTGGAGAAAGGGATTCGTGTTATCGGCAATGAAGATTTTGTGTCTTCGTTGCTCTATTGCCGTGCTGCAATGGTAGAGCCATCTACTGCAGCCTTGATTCCTGCCTTACTCGGACTTCCGCTCTTAATGGTGGCGTTTGGAAAGCTGGGGGAACAGAAGTACGGTAAGGTGCTGGCGGATTATCCTAGGGGGGGGCTCCTAACAGATGCCAAGTCAACGCTCGAGTGCATCAAAAGACTAGAAAGTGGCACTTCGGGTAATCTCAAAGACTGGATAAATGTCAATTCAGGACCGTTGCCCGCGGGCGAAATGCCTCGGCGAGTCGCTGATGTGATTACCAAACTGGTGCAGCGGTAATATGAGCGCAGTCCAGTTTCAGCAAGGATCTACAACGACCGTAACTTTGCCAAAGTTGCATCGGCATAGCTGGTGGTTAACCATTCTTTACACCGCATGTCTTATCCCCCTTTCCGTTGATGGGTTTGGAGTTAACTACCTATTTGCGCTAATTCCATGCGCCTATGTACTGTCTGGTCGGTCATTGCTACGGCCTCGAATCGAGGTGGCTTTTTACATTTATGCTTGTGTTGCAACATTCACATTGGCCAGCATTTACCAAGTAAGATGGATTGAATTCTACGACAGGAGGTTAATTAGCTTTGCGCTTTTTCTTACGATGTTCGCACTTTGCTTTGTGCCCATTACAGAAAAACACATTGCCGCATTCAAATTGTCGCTTCTGATTGCGGGGCTTTTTATTGCAGGGCAATCATTGTTGCTGTTTATGTCTCTGGGTGCCGCAGCCCAAGCCTTCGAGTCGAAGGACGTTGTGGGTAGTCAGCGATATGGTTTTGTATTCATATTATCCTTCTGGATACTCTGGTACGACAAGAGGTTGATTGAGTCGAAACTGATCAGGGTGTTATACCTGCTAATTCTGGTTATGGGCATCGCTCTTACCTTCTCGCGAGCATCGGTTGTCGCATTTATAGGTAGCGTAGCATTCGCAATTATCTACTCGCTTGCCACAGGAGGTCTATCACCTGGAAAATGGTTGAAGAGCTTTGCTGTTAGCGCATTATTTCTTGCATTAGGCTTGCTTGTTCTCTATTTTGTTGCGCCGATTATCTTTGAGTTCTTCTCTGTGCGACTAATTGATTATGTATTTTCAGGCGCATCGTCTGATTCGATCGCTGATCCAGAAACTTCCGATGGGACCAGGTTGTTTATATGGTCCCATATTCTCGAGTTTGTAGCACACAACCCGTTGACGGGTTCCGGCTTTTTGGGAGTTTGGGTACTTAACTTGTTTGATGGGTTCAGCGGGTCATCGCATAGTCAGTATTTTGATTCACTATTCAGATTGGGACCATTGCTTTTCCTTGGCTATCTATATTATTTGATTAGGATTTGGTGGTATTTCAGGAAAGTTGATACTGGCGTTTTTGTCGGTTTCTCTGGGATTTTGGTATATGGATTATTTCATGAGACCTTCAAAGAGTCGCATGGTATGTTTATATTGGCAATGTTGATTGCCATTTCTCTGCAACGCAGGACTTCAACGATCTAAAATGACAGAATAACAGATGACACAAAATATCCTTAAAACCTTTCCTAGAGACGTCCATGTATGGGCTGACTACCTAGGCTTGTTTGCTCAAATGTTATTACTTTCCCTCGGTATCGTTTTCATTGCGAGTCGTTTCTGGGCCTTGCGTACCATCTGTGCTGCGCCATCCATTGGCATCAAGCATGCCGCAACGGGTCTTCTTGTTTCTAGAGCTTAGCGAATAGTATGTGCGGTATTGTTGGCACTGCCTCTAAAAATCAAGTCGAAAAACGAGACTGGCTAAGTTATGCCTCTGATGCGATACATCATCGCGGCCCTGATGCATCTGGCCAATGGTGGTCGGCCGACGGTTGTGTCGGCTTGGCGCACCAACGGTTGGCCATTATTGATTTGTCGCCGGCTGGTCAACAGCCTATGGTGGATAGCACAGACAAACTCCATATCGTCTTCAATGGTGAAATCTACAACTATCGCGAACTTAAAGCCGAGCTTCAGAGGTTCGGACATCGGTTTAGAACTGAGAGCGATACAGAGGTCTTGCTTGTTGCTTACAGGCAGTGGGGGGAAGGCTTTCTTTCACGACTGAATGGTATGTTCGCCTTTGCGCTCCATGATTCAGATAGCCGCTGCCTGCTCTTGGCGCGGGATCGCGCAGGTGAAAAGCCGCTTTATTACTGGGCCCATGGGGATACGATTAGTTTCGCTTCAGAGTTGAAGGCATTGATGCATGCCCCGGGCTTGGATAGGCGTATCGATCGGCAAGCCTTTGATTCCTATCTCGGTTTGGGATTTGTTCCTGGTAGCAAATCAATATTGGCACAGGTATCAAAGTTACCGCCTGCTCATGTTTTACGCTTCGACTTAACTAATAGTGACTGCGCAATTCGTCGGTATTGGTCTGCTCCCGCGTTGTTAAGCGATGCGGAAACATTCTCTGATGAGAATTTGGTTCTGGAACTTGATGCCCTTTTGCAAGAAGCGGTTGAGCGGCAGTTGGTTGCGGATGTTCCTGTCGGAGTTTTGTTAAGCGGAGGGCTCGATTCAAGTATCGTTACCGCACTGGCAGCAAGAACGCGGACAAGAGTGCGGACCTTTACAGTTCGATTTCCCGGCGGTGGTCGGCACGACGAGTCAGCGTACGCGCAAGCCATCGCTAGTCATTTCGGAACAGATCATCTAACGCTCGATGCTGAACCGTCGACTGTAGACATTCTTCCCCTCCTGGCCAAACAATTTGATGAGCCGCTTATTGACTCGTCTATGGTTCCCACGTATTTGGTCAGCCGCCTCATCAGGCAACATTGCACAGTAGCATTAGGTGGGGATGGTGGTGACGAACTATTTGGGGGCTATACCCACTACGATCGAATGCTTAAGCTTCAGGCTCGCTTTGGAAGTGTGCCGCGACCATTTCGCAGTGCCGCAGCGCTGTTGGGACGACACCTGCTCCCTATTGGCTTTAAAGGACGGAACTGGCTTCAGGCACTCGATATCGATTTCGAACGGGATGTTCCGCTGATCGCCAGTTATTTCGACCGTTCATCACGTCAGGCGTTGTTTGGTTTCGACGACGCTTCCGCAGAATTATTTTGGGCCCAAGCGACGCCAAGTGACCGTGATTTGCTTCAACGAGCTACTCGGATGGACTTCGAAAACTACCTGCCCGAAGATATTTTGGTGAAAGTCGACCGGGCCAGCATGCTGAACTCACTCGAAGTTCGTGCCCCAATGCTCGATAAGAATGTGATCGAATTTGCTTTCCAAAAAGTACCCTCTCGATTAAAAGCAACGTCGAGTGCTCGAAAGATTTTGCTTCGTACCTTGGCTAAAAGATTGCTGCCTTTAGATTTTGATGTTACGCGCAAGCAGGGATTCTCTATCCCGATATCGAATTGGCTGGAATCTGGGCCTTGGTTGAGTTTCTTTAAGGAAGTGCTGCTGGACAAGGAGCAAACAATATTTAACCGGAGATTCGTAGAAAAGCTTTTTAAGGGCCAAGCGGCCGGGCGAGCCAATGGAGAGCGTCTTTTTGGGCTCGTTATGTTTGAACTGTGGCGTCGGGAATATCAAATAGAAGTTTGAAGATTATATGAAACATGAGATTATTCAACACTTGCGTTGCCCACAAAGTGGAAAACGACTGGATTGGGAGGGGGCAACAGGGGCGGCTAATGACTCCGAGTTACTAGAGGGATGGCTTGTAACCGAAGACGGCCACAATCGTTATCCCGTCCGCAGCGGCATTCCCCGCTTCGTACCGGAATCCAACTATGCTGACAACTTTGGAATGCAATGGAATCACTTCGCGAAGACTCAGCTTGATAGTCATTCCGGGCATATCATCTCAGCGGATCGTTTCTGGTTGGCCACAAGCTGGAATCCTGATGAGATGAATGGTAAATGGGTGCTGGATGTTGGCTGCGGCTCCGGCAGATTTGCAGAAGTTGCCTTGAGTAGTGGCGCCCATGTTGTGGCGCTGGATTACTCAAGTGCCGTGGATGCTTGTTATACAAATTTGCGCCATCACGAAAATTTACACGTAATTCAGGGGGATATTTATTCGTTGCCGTTCGCGCCGAGCACCTTTTCCTTTGTTTATTCCCTGGGCGTCCTTCAACACACGCCGGATGTGGCTAAGGCTTTTGCGACGCTTCCGCCCATAGTGAGTGGGGGGGGGGCATCTTTGTGTCGACTACTACGAAAAATCATTCAAAAGCCTATTCCTTCCCAAATACTGGTTACGTCCCTTTACCAAGGACATACCCAAACAGAAGTTGTTCTCCTTGCTTGAGGTGATCGTGCCAATCTTGCTCCCCGTAAGTCGCGCACTTGGACGAATCCCCTCCGTGGGCAAGCTCCTCAAGCGCACCATACCCGTTGCGAACTATGACGGCATGTTGCCACTCAACGAAACGCAATTACGCGAGTGGGCCTTGCTGGATACCTTCGATTGGCTTTCTCCAGCCTATGACAATCCGCAAACGAATTGGTCCGCGCGGTCCTACATGGAGCAGGGCAGGATGGAACATATCGAGGTGCTGAAAGCAGGGCATCTTGTGGCTCGAGGACGCAAGCCGCTTCAATGACTTTGATTACGCCGGAGATCAGCAAAACAACTCAAGGAAGCATCGTCGTTGGAATTGATGCATCCAGAAACCGCTCCGGCGGAGCCAAAGCGCATTTGATCGGGCTGATTGCACGAGGAAATCCGCTCGAACATGGAATCCACCAGGTTCATCTGTGGGCTTATAAATCACTTTTGGATTCCGTCCCCGACCAACCGTGGCTAGTCAAGCACAATCCGTCTGCGCTAGAGAAATCTCTCGTTCACCAAACATTTTGGCAAGTATTTAATCTGCCGGGCGAAGCGCGTTATGTCGGCTGCGACATCATGCTCAATACGGATGCAGGCACCATGTCGGGCTTTAGACCATCAGTCACGATGAGCCGGGACATGCTGTCGTATGAGCCCGGAGAGATTGATCGCTATGGTTGGAGCAAAGCCCGGCTGCGCCTGATTCTCCTGCGTTATGTTCAGAATCGATCACTGCGGCGCTCAGATGGCGCTGTCTTTCTAACGAATCACGCGGCCAAAGTGATTCAGAAATCGTGCGGTACCTTATCGCGTGTCGGATTTATCCCGCATGGTGTCGGGCAGAATTTTCAAGAGCTTACCCATACATTACCTTGGCCCGTTAACGCTGAACGCCCTATAAGACTGCTCTACATCTCCAATGCAGCGTGGTACAAACATCAATGGATGGTGATTCGGGCTGTTGAGCAGTTGCGAGGTGAGGGAGTCAATGCCATTTTGACCTTGGTGGGTGGCGGCAACGGTCCTGCGCAACAAAAGCTTCGCCGACAAATGGCACTTTCAGACCCACGAGGTGAATTTGTCACTCAAAAGGAATTTGTTCCACAGGTGGAACTGCCCGGTTATTTGGCAGAGGCGGACATTTTTGTTTTTGCTTCAAGTTGTGAAAACATGCCGAATACACTAGTGGAGGCTATGGCTGCGGGATTGCCAATTGCTTGTTCGCGCCGAGGCCCTATGCCGGAGGTTCTCGAGGGAGGGGGAGAGTATTTTGACCCGGAAAAGCCAGAATCTATCGCCGCTGCTCTTCGCAAGCTAATTGAGGATTCGGATTTACGGGAGCGACTTGCGCTTCATGCGAAGACGCTGTCAGCCCGCTACTCCTGGGAGCGATGTGCAAGGGAAACCTGGTCGTTCATTGCAGAAACTTATAAACATTCACTTAAATAGTTCGATATGACTAACCGCAATTACCAGATTTGCACTTCTTGTGTGATGGACACAACAGACTCGACGATTGTCTTTGATGATCAGGGTGTTTGTGATCACTGCAACACTTTCAAGAATGTCACCCTGCCGAGTTGGGATACGGGAGAGGCTGGGCAAGCACAACTTGACGCTCTGGTCACCACCATAAAGCGCGAGGGGCAAGGCAAGGATTTCGATTGCATCATCGGGATGAGCGGTGGCATTGATAGTTCATATCTGACTTACATCGCCAAAGAAAAGATGGGGTTACGTCCCCTGGTGTTCCATGTGGATGCAGGTTGGAATTCGCAAATCGCGGTTAATAACATTGAACGTCTGATCGATGGGCTAGGACTCGATTTATTTACTGAAGTAATTGATTGGCAGGAGATGCGTGACCTTCAGTTGGCGTTTTTCAAGTCAGGGGTGCCGCACATCGATTCACCCCAAGACCACGCCTTTTTTGCCACGATGTATAAGTTTGCGACTCAGCATAACGTCAAATACATTCTCACCGGCGCTAATCTTTCGACCGAATGCATTCGAAACCCTGTCGAATGGATGTATTACCAGTCGGACTCACGCCAACTTAAAGATATTCATCGCCAATTCGGCACTCGGCCACTCAAGACCTATCCTGTGACATCAATTCTGTGGCACAAGATTTGGCTGCCGTATTTTAAAGGTATCAATGTTGTCCGTCCGCTGAACATGGTGCCCTACATCAAGGAAGAGGCCAAACAGCTTCTGATGGACCGTTTCGGATGGCAACCATATCCCCAAAAGCACTTTGAGTCCCGGTTTACGAAATTTTATGAAAGCTACTGGTTGCCAGAGCGCTTCGGCTACGATGTACGCCGCGTGCAATATTCCAGCCTGATTGTGACTGGACAGATGACCCGTGATGAAGCCATAGAACTTCTAAAGAAGCCCAGTTACGATGAATCGACAATTCGACAGGAAATCGAATTTGTGGCAAACAAGCTGGGAATTTCACACGATGAGCTGAATGGGTTTATGGCGCTGCCTAGGCGCACCTATAAAGACTATAAAAACCAGCGACAAATCTACGATTACGGTGCGCGGCTAATGCGAGCATTGGGTCTTGAAATTGGTGGTAAGCGATGATTGCACTGGTGGACTATGGGTTGGGCAATATTCAAGCATTTGCCAATATTTATCGACATCTCGGCATTGAGGCTGCACCTGCCCGCACTGCGAATGATTTGCGCATCGCATCTGCAATCATTCTTCCAGGAGTGGGTGCATTTGACTGGGCAATGACGCGCCTCCAGGAATCTGGTTTGCGGGAAGCGTTGGACGAGGAAGTTCTTGGGGCAAAAAAGCCGATCTTGGGGATTTGTGTAGGTATGCAGATGATGGCTCGCTGCAGTGAAGAAGGCAGACTTCCTGGTTTGGGGTGGGTTGATGCAACGGTCGCCAAATTCGATACCCGTTTACTCGCGAGCAAGACTCACCTGCCGCATATGGGTTGGAACGATGCACGCCCCGTTAGAAAAGATACTCTTTTTTCAGGCTTGGATGCGCCTCGCTATTATTTCTTGCATTCGTATTTCATGAAGACTGACCGTGAGGAGAACGTGCTAGCCACCTCCAATTACGGAGTGACATTTACGTCAGCGATACAGGCGGGAAATGTCTATGGAACTCAATTCCATCCTGAAAAAAGTCACCAGTGGGGCGTCAGTCTGCTGAAGAATTTTGCGGAGTTTGCCTGATGTTGCGTCCACGAATGATCCCCTGTCTGCTTGTTCACAATGGCGGCCTAGTCAAGACCGTTAATTTCGGCAACCTGAAGTATGTGGGTGACCCGATCAACGCAGTTCGCATTTATAACGAAAAAGAGGTCGATGAACTGGTCGTGTTAGACATCGATGCCACTGTTAATGGTGTCGAGCCGGACTATCAGTTGATTTCGCATCTTGCTTCTGAATGTCGCATGCCGCTTTGCTACGGTGGGGGCGTACGAACCGTGGCACAGATTGAAAAGATCATCAGCCTCGGCGTAGAGAAGGTTGCCGTCAGTTCGGCAGTTGTTGAGAATCCTAAGCTAATTTCTGACGCTGCCACTCGGGTTGGTAGCCAGAGTGTGGTGGTGGTAATCGATGTCAAGAAAACGAGTTTGCTTCGTCGCCAGGAAGTGGTAACCCACAATGGCTCTCGTCGGACGGGGCTTAATCCGGTTGAGTTTGCGCGCCAGATGGAGGAACTTGGCGCGGGCGAGATCGTGATTAACTCGGTGGACCGGGATGGCGAGATGAAGGGTTATGACCTGGATTTGGTTGAGCAGGTTCGGCAGGCGGTACGTTTGCCACTTACCGTACTTGGCGGAGCAGGTTCGCTGGATGATTTAAGAGAGCTGATCCGCCGCTACGGCATTATTGGTGCCGCCGCCGGCAGTCTTTTTGTTTTTAAGGGCCGGTATCGTGCCGTGTTGATCAATTATCCCAACCGTGCAGAAAAAGAAGCGTTACTGCCTAGCTAAGTGAATTTTGAAATGAAGCAGATATTACAAAGCCTGAAAACAGGCGTTACTGAAGTGGCAGAAATTCCAGTGCCTAGTGTGAAGCGTGGCCAACTCCTAATACAAACCTCCCACACCTTGGTATCTGCAGGTACTGAGCGAATGATGGTGGAGTTTGGCAAAGCGGGATGGATCGAGAAGGCCCGTCAGCAGCCAGACAAAGTACGGATGGTACTGGATAAGATCAAGACAGATGGCCTGCAGCCCACTATTGAGGCTGTTTTCAACAAGCTCGACCAACCTTTACCGTTGGGTTATTGCAATGTTGGTCGCATAGCAAAAGTCGGCGCTGGCGAGACGGCATTTGCTGAAGGCGAAAGGGTCATTTCTAATGGCAAGCACGCTGAGGTGGTAAGTGTGCCATTCAACCTTTGTGCCAAGGTGCCTGATTCCGTATCCGACGAGGAGGCGGCTTTTACCGTGCTGGGCGCCATTGCCTTGCAAGGTATCCGGTTGGTTCAGCCAACCCTTGGGGAGACGGTTGTAGTCACTGGTCTTGGGTTGATCGGGTTGGTGACCGTGCAGCTGTTGCGCGCCCATGGATGCCGTGTGCTCGCCCTGGACTTCGACAAGGAAAAGTTGGCGCTGGCGCGCCAGTTCGGTTCCGAGGTTGTTGATCTGGCTGCTGGCCAGGATCCTGTCAAAACGGCAGAGTTGTATTCCCGTGGCCGAGGCGTGGATGCAGTGATTATCACGGCGGCTACAAAGAGTAACGAGCCTATGCACCAGGCTGCGCTAATGTGCCGCAAACGAGGTCGTATTGTTTTAGTGGGGGTCACCGGCCTTGAACTGTTACGGGATGACTTCTTCAAAAAGGAGCTGACGTTTCAGGTTTCGGCGTCGTACGGCCCTGGCCGTTACGACCAGAACTATGAAGAAAAAGGCCTGGACTACCCGGTCGGCTTTGTTCGCTGGACGGAACAGCGAAATTTCGAGGCGGTGCTGGACATGATGGCTGATGGTCGTCTGGATGTGAAGCCGTTGATTTCGCATCGCTTCGCCATCGGCGAGGCTGAGAAGGCATACGACTTGGTCGGAGGCGCAGGGCCTTCTCTTGGCATCTTGCTGGCCTATCCGGGTCTGGAGATCACTCCGGCGGCGAGGACCGTGAGCCTGAGAACCGCTGGGGCGACTTCATCGGTGGCAAATGCTAACAAAGCAACGGTGAGCTTTGTTGGTTCCGGTAACTACGCGACGGCTGTGTTGATCCCCGCATTTAAGGACGCGGGTGCGCATTTAGTTAGTGTGGCGTCTAGTGCTGGAGTAAGTGGTGTTCATGTGGGCCGAAAGTATGGTTTTGACGAGACAACGACCGACACGAATCGCATCTTCACAGATGCAGCGACTAACGCGGTGGTGATCACGACCCAGCATGACAGCCATGCTCGCTTCGTGCTGCAGGCGCTACGGGTCGGCAAGCATGTCTTCGTTGAAAAGCCTCTCTGTCTGACCATCCCTGAATTAGCGGAGATAGAGTCTGCCTACACAGCAGCCGGCGAGCGTCCGATAGTGATGGTAGGTTTCAACCGCCGCTTCGCGCCGCAGGTCCAAAAAGTCAAGGAACTGCTGAATGGTGTAGCCGGGCCTAAGGCTTTCATCATGACGGTGAATGCAGGCGCCATCCCCCCCGATCATTGGACCCATGACCCCGAAGCAGGTGGTGGGCGAATCGTCGGGGAGGCTTGCCATTTCATTGACTTGCTGCGCTTTCTGGCCGGCGTGCCGTTGGCCTCTTGGCAGCGCGCGGGCATGAAGTCCTCGACCCATGACACGGTCAGTCTGCAATTGGGCTTCGAAGATGGCTCCATCGGGACGGTACATTACTACGCCAACGGCAGCAAGGCCTTTCCCAAAGAGCGTTTGGAAGTATTTGCAGCTGGACGCGTCTTGCAACTCGATAACTATCGCAAGCTGACCGGCTTTGGCTGGTCTGGATTCACAAAGATGAATTTATGGCGTCAAGACAAAGGCCAAAAGGCATGTGCCAAGGCCTTTGTGGAAGCGATTAAAGCTAGGGGTCCTGCTCCCATCCCCTTTGATGAAGTCTTGGAAGTAAGTCGAGTCAGCATTGAACTTGCGGGGGGCGCACAGTGAAGTTGATTGACATCATCGCTGGGGCCCGACCGAATTTCATGAAGATCGCCCCGATCATCCGCGCCTTTGAAGCAAGTAAGGCGGCCGGTGGCCACCTGCGCTATCGTCTGATCCATACAGGTCAACATTACGACCCGCGAATGTCGGGCGAATTTTTCCGCCAGCTCGGGATTCCTGAACCAGATGTGAATTTAGAGGTAGGCTCTGGTACACAGGCTGAGCAGACCGGCGTCATCATGACGCGCTACGAGAAATTGTTACTGAAGGCGCGCAGCGATCTTTGCCTGGTGGTTGGGGACGTGACCTCCACCATGGCCTGTGCCATTGCCGCGCAGAAGTTGCTTGTGCCGGTGGCCCATGTGGAAGCCGGCATTCGCTCGGGCGACTGGACTATGCCCGAAGAGATCAACCGCATGGTAACGGACGCAATCACCAACTGGTTTTTCACCACAAGCGAGGTGGCTAATGCCAACCTTCGGCGTGCCGGGGTGGGTAATGAGCGCATTTTCTTCGTCGGCAACACGATGATCGACACGCTGCTGGTCAACCTGCCGCGTTTACAGAAGCCAACTTTTTTCGACGAATTGGGGCTGAGGTCGGGTGAGTATTTTGTGGTGACCCTGCACCGCCCAGCCAATGTGGACCAGGGCGATGCCTTTGCCCGCCTGCTGGCGGCAATTGGCGAGGGCACGCGCGGGCTGCCGGTGGTGTTTCCGGTGCATCCTCGCACTGCCAAAACCCTGCGTGACCTGAACGAGGTGCCAGCGAGCGTCCAACTGGTGGACCCACAGCCTTACCTGGAATTCAACTACCTGGTGAAGCACGCGAAGGCGGTGATCACCGATTCTGGTGGCATTACCGAAGAAACTACGGTCATGGGCGTGCCCTGCCTGACGATGCGCGACCGCACCGAACGCCCCGAGACCGTGACCACCGGCACCAACGAACTGATTGGCACCAACCCGGCGGCCCTGACCCCGGCGCTGGACAAGCTGTTTGCTGGCCAATGGAAAAATGGCGCCATTCCAGAGAAGTGGGACGGCCACACCGGCCAACGCATTATTCAAGTGCTGGAGCAATTGCTGGCCCCCACCCCCAAGCGGGCTCATTAATACCCATGGCTTGGTGGCATCAGACAGGCCGTTACTGGCACACCCTGCGGCATTTGCGCCCGGTGCAGTTTTACGGCCGGGTGTGGTTTCTCCTGTGGCGGCCCAAACCAGACCTGCGCCCCGCGCCGCCGCGCGCCAACCCCTCGGGCCCGTGGCAGATGCCCGCCGGGCGTTTGCCTTCCATGACAGGCCCTCGCAGCTGGGTGTTTTTGAACCAAGCGGGCCACCTGGACGAGTTGGGCTGGGACGGCCCCCAGCGCGAAAAGCTGTGGCGCTACAACCAGCACTACTTTGATGACCTGAACGCTCAGCATGCTGCCCAGCGTCTGGCCTGGCATGTGGCGTTGGTTAGCGACTGGGTGGCCCACAATTCACCCGGCCAAGGCAATGGCTGGGAACCTTACCCGCTGAGCCTTCGGGTGGTGAACTGGGTGAAATGGGCCTTATGTGGTGCAGTGCTGCCCCCGGCCGCCCAGCTAAGCCTGGCCGTGCAGGTGCGCTGGCTCACCGGCCGGCTGGAATACCACCTGCTGGGCAACCACCTGTTTGCCAACGCCAAGGCGCTGGTCATGGCCGGCTTGTTCTTTGAGGGCCCAGAAGCCGATGCCTGGCTGGCCCAAGGGCTGCGCATACTCGCGCGCGAGGTGCCCGAACAGATTCTGTACGACGGTGGTCACTTTGAACGTAGCACCATGTACCACGCGCTTGCGCTTGAAGACATACTGGACTTGGTGAATGCCACTCAATGCTTCGCCGATCGGTTGTCTCCTGCCCAGCGCCAGCAGGTAGCCGGCTGGCCCCAACGCGCGCGCAGCCTGCACGCCTGGCTTCTGACCATGTGCCACTCCGATGGCGAGATTAGCTTCTTTAATGACGCCTCTTTCGATATCGCGCCCAGTATGGCTGAATTGGATGCTTATGTGCGCAAGGTATTTGGTGACGTGACTGCTCCTACTCCGTTACCAATAATTCACTTGAAGGACAGTGGCTACATCCGCCTGTCCCATGGACAGGCAATAGCTTTGCTGGATGTGGCCCCAGTGGGCCCGGACTACCTTCCCGGTCATGCCCATGCTGACACGCTGAGCTTTGAGCTGTCGGTGGCTGGGCAGCGGTTATTGGTGAATTCTGGTACGTCGTGTTACGGCAATAGTGCAGAACGCTCGCGCCAACGCGGCACGGCCGCTCATAACACTGTAGTGGTAAATGGGAAAGATTCCTCTGAGGTTTGGGGCGGGTTTCGAGTGGCGCGCCGCGCATACCCAGATGGGCTTTACATTCAACAGTCTGCAGATACAAAAACCACCAAACTGAGCTGTGCCCATAATGGCTATGGTTACCTCCCCGGCAGCCCCATACACCGCCGAACCTGGCTTATGGATGCGCACGGCTTGACCGTGACCGATTGGGTGGAAGGCCCACATCAAAGCGCCGAAGCACGTTTTCACTTTCATCCCGCAGTGAAGGTATTCACAGGCCTTGGTCAGAACGAAGGCACAGTCGCTCTACCAGATGGGACCGTTATGACCTGGCAGCTAGACATTGGCAACGCACGGTTGGAGGCTAGTACCTGGCACCCAAGGTTCGGGCACGTCGAGCCCAATGATTGCCTGGCCGTGAAGTTGGTTGACGGTTCCAGCAGCTTACATCTACCTTGGGGTATGTCCCGCGTTTAAATCGTATTTTGAAAAGACGCGAGACATTCAGGAAAGCGTTTCACAACTTCAACATCAAAAAGGTAGCCAAGTTCAACGATGCTGATGTTGAAAGACTCATGCTGGATGCTGGAATCATTCGAAACAGAGCCAAGATCATCAGCACCATCAATAATGCGAATCTCGTTCTTGAATTACAAAAACAAGGTGAAAGCATAAGCGACATTGTTTGGAACTTTGCTCTCCCTCAAT
>JACCDN010288559.1_pt1 | contig 29607 bp, 29 predicted proteins | sample 7441691 | NCBI WGS metagenome assembly JACCDN01 (sample SAMN15323439, study PRJNA562643) | freshwater metagenome | isolation source: river surface water | place: USA:Blue River Watershed | collected 2017-08-16 | reverse complement strand
GGGGTAATGTGCCAGCATGCGAAGCATGGGCAATACTAATAGGCAAGGCTTGAAAATTATTAAGTATTAAGATTTCTTCAATTTCATTTGAAAATTCTAATTTTCCAATAGATTTTTTAATGGCTATTTCCCAAGCTGTTGCAGCACTCACAAATATCACATTGTTACTATGATGGATGGCAGCATAGGCTTCTTTTGAAAGACGTTTGTGATCGCTTAACCACCATAAAAAAACATGAGTGTCTAATAAAAGATTCAAGGATTTTCCCCTTTAAAAGCAGCGAGTATGTCAGGCGGTAATTCATCAAAATCTTTATGTATCACAATTTTACCTTTCAAACAATCGGGTATTCTGCCTTGCGTGCCATTTTGAAATTTGATTAATTTGGCCATGGGTTTGCCCGCTTTGCAGATAATAATCTCTTCACCTTGAGAAGCGAGCTCAACAAATTTGGATAGCTGTGATTTGGCAGCATGTATATTCGTCATTTTCATGAACCTGCACCTTTTTTAAATAGACTTAGTCTAGTCTAGTTCAAACAATGGGGTTTTTCAATCGGCTCTTAAGACTTTATAAGGTAATGCTACACTGGGTTTTTTGGTTATTCATGAGATAGGACCCTAAAATGCTAGAAAACTTGCAAATTTTTGTATTGGCCATTGTACAAGGGCTTACTGAATTCCTACCCGTTTCAAGCTCAGCACACCTTATTTTAATCCCTAAGCTTTTTGGATGGGCGGATCAAGGTTTAGCCTTTGATATTGCCGTGCATGTGGGCACCTTGTTTGCGGTGATTCTGTATTTTCGTCAGGATCTGATCTTGCTGTGCAAGCATGGTCTTGGCATCTTAGTAGGGCGACGCATGAATACAGAGGCTAAAATCAACGCCAAAATAGCCTGGGCTATTGTGTTAGCAACGATTCCTGTGGGTTTGTGTGGGTTGGCTTTTAAGGGTTTAATAGAAACCCATTTACGCTCTCCCTTAGTGATTGCGTATTCAACCCTAGGCTTTGGATTATTATTGTGGGTAGCCGATAGGCTAGGTGCTAAGCAAAGAACCTTTAAGCATTTTAGATGGGGTGATGCTGTGGCGATTGGCCTAGGCCAGGCCCTAGCCCTTATTCCAGGCACTTCACGTTCAGGTGTTACTTTAACGGTTGGATTAATGCTTGGGTTAACCCCCGAATCCGCTGCGCGCTTTTCTTTTTTATTATCGATTCCCGTAATTGTGTTGGCGGCGGGTTTAGCGGTTGTCAGCCTGTATCAGCAGGGTGGTCTTATCGATTGGCAAGCCTTAATGATAGGTGCCTGTATTGCAGGTTTAAGCGGTTATGCTTGTATTCATTATTTTCTGAAACTACTAAACCGTGTAGGGCTTTTTCCCTTTGTGTGCTATCGCCTGTGTTTAGGTACAGCTTTATTATATTGCTACGGTAATCATTGATTTACTCATTGTATTGAGTAAATTATCGAGCTACACTGAGCAAATCATTTTTTTGTCTTCAATAGAGGGGGGTTACACGTGAATCCGACTTTTGAAAGACCTATTCTGAAGGTGTTAGTTCAGCGCCTCATGGAGCCCAGAGGGAAAATGCAAATTCTCTCAGGTGCAAGGCAAGTGGGTAAAACAACCCTTTCAACCCAGGCGCTGCTTAAGCTATCCCAACCCTATATACAAATGGTCGCTGAAAGTGGATTTACGGTTAATTGGATTGATCAACAATGGGCTTTGGCAAGAGCGCGTGCGCTGGAACATCCCCAAGGCGTCATTTTAGTGATTGATGAAATTCAAAAAATCGAAAATTGGTCCGAGCGTGTGAAGCGTTTATGGGATGAAGATACGATTAAGGCAAGGCCTTTGAAAGTGCTTTTGTTGGGATCTTCCTCTTTATTATTAAGTCGTGGCCTTACAGAAAGTATGGCAGGTCGCTATGAGATTATACATGTGCCGCATTGGTCTTTTGCAGAGTGCCAAGATGCTTTTGATCTATCGCTGGATGAGTATTTATATTTTGGTGCTTATCCAGGTGCTTTAGTCTACCGTCATGATGAAGACCGTTTTTTGGCCTACATGCAGGATTCCATTATCGAACCTGTTGTGAGTCGGGATATTCTCTCACAATTTATTGTCCATAAACCGGCGTTATTACGTCAATTATTTCATTTGGGTTGTATGTATTCTGGGCAGATTCTTTCTTATAATAAAATGCTAGGTCAAATGCAGGATTCTGGTAATACCACAACGCTTGCGCATTATCTTGAGTTGTTAGAGAAGGCAGGTGTGCTTAGGGGTATTGCTAAATTTTCTAACGAAAAAATTCGTCAACGCCAAAGTTCGCCAAAATTTCAAGTTTATAATACGGCATTGATGACGAGTGTTCACCATAGTGGATTTGTTTCAACCATGAATAATCCAGAATTTAAGGGCCGTCTAGTAGAAAGTACTATTGGAGCAAGTCTTTTAATGGATTCAAAAATGGAGATTTTCTACTGGAGAGAAAACAATCAAGAAGTCGATTTTATTGTAAAAATGAAGGAAAAATTAGTTGCCATTGAAGTAAAAAGTGGTAGCTCTATAAAAAGTCTATCGGGCATGACGACTTTTGCAAAACATTTTTCTCCCAATAGTATTCTGTTGGTGGGAACAGGGGGGATCCCTTTAGATGTATTTCTAAAAACCCCTTTGGCACAATTTATCTGAGGACTATTCCATAACTTCTTGAGGCATAGATAGCGTATTTTCAATCGTTTCTGTTTTTTGGTTAACACGTAATTCTTCCTGATAAAACAGAAGCAATCCCACACCAAAAATACTGATCGCTGTAAAATAATGCCAGGTAATAGCTTCACCTAAGAAATACCAACCAAAGAAAGCGGCGAAAAAGGGCGTAATAAGACCCGCCAAAGACATAAAGGTTGCGCTATAGCGTTTGAGCAGATAACCATAAAGGTTATAGCACACGATATTTGAAATCAGGCACATCAACACCGTATTTTGTAGAAAGGGTTGTAGGTTAGTGATCGGTAGTGGGTTCCAAGACTCTCCCGCTGCATAGGAATGGAGCAGGGCCATGATGCCACCCAATGTCATACCAATACCATTGGCCATGAGCGGAGAATCTTTATATTCGCTGATGAGTTTCTTTAGGATAATCCAGCCACACACACTGCCGAGTACCGCAATCAGCAACGACAATTCTGCAGAAGATATCCGTACTAGCTCATGGATGGGCATTTCGGTAGGGGCTTGAATAATAAACACGGGAATAAGACCCATAAAGCCTACTAGAAGTCCCAGCCATTTTTTAGGCGTTAAACGTTCTCTTAAGAGCACAAAAGCCACTGCGGCGGATAGAAAGGGCGAGAGGCTATAAATAAGGCAAGCTTTGGAGGAGGCCATGTGTTGGATCCCCCAGATTTCTGCCACATTCGTAATATAGATATTTAAAAAACCCAGAAAAAAGAGATAGGCAATATGGCTTGGGCTAAAACGAAAGGCTTTGCGGTTATACACCCATTGGTGTGCAAGGAGCAGTAAGCCTGCAAAAGCCATGCGAGAGCCAATCAAGAAAAAGGGCTCGCAATGGTTTAGGGTCTCTTTGCTAAGGCTAAAAAGACTAGCGAACAGTGCATACAATAAAGCTGTTAGCAGCATGACTTTTACTCATCTACGCTAAATAAAACCGGATCCTAACATAAGACTGAGGTCTTTGACTAAGGATTAATTTTTTTCTTTGACCGGGGTGTTTCCCGGGGCGATAAGGATGCAACAGAGCCATTGTGTGTTTGATAGAGAGCCAATAATGCAAGAGGTTCTTTCACGGGCGCATCAGTTGCGATAGCTTTTGCTTTTTGAAAAGCTTGTAGGGTTATTGCAGTAATACCAGCACGGTTTAAGGTAGAGCGAATGCCATCAATCGCCGTAGGAGAGAGTGCGTCTGTATGGGTTGAACCATGGGGCTGCACCGTCGTACCTTTCACTGCTGCACCCGGCGAGGGGGGCGTCTTATAATCAAAGAATCCTAGTCTTTCGATAAGGACGTCGTCAAAAGACGCTAAAGCGGGCAGAGAAATTTTGCGATGTGAGCCGCCAGTGCCAGATGATTCTAGATAACCTAAGGTTCCTACATGGCTCGATGCGTTTGAAGCCTGTGGGAATAATGTTGCAAGGGAACGATAAGGAATGGTTGGGCATGGAATCTGATCGGGTGCAGAACCATCTTCCTTCGGTATTCCGACTATTTCTTCTAGTAAATCCAGATTTTTTTTATTGAGCGGGGATAAACGTATAAAGGCAGCTTTTAATGTTTGTTGTGCTTGAGCCGTGGTGGATAATTTGTTTTGAGCCTCTTCAAGCATTGCCCTTTTTTCTGTTTCTTCCTTTAATTTTTTTTGTTTTTCTTTCTCGTCTAAAGCTTTTATTTTACGTTGTTCTTCAACTGTTGCCCAATAAAGACGTGTTTTTTCAGCAATGTCCGAAGAGGCTTTTTTTTCTTTTAAATCAACAGGTTGCAAATTCTCTTTTGGCAAAGCATTTTCAACAATGTCATTATTTATCAAGGGGATAGGGTTGTTTTCAGCGGGAATTGCTGGTGTTTTTTCTTGATGGTCATTCACCGCTGTTGGGGTGTTTGGAGCAGCGGGAGGCTCTGTTTTTATAGAGGTTTTTTGTTTTACAGCAGCGATGCTTGTGGTTGCATGATCGCGCCTAATAGAATCGCGAGAAAGAAGCAATGGTGTTGGAGGTTTTGTTTCTAAAACAGGTATAGATTCTGTCTTGGGCGTTTCTGTTAGGTTGGTAGCTGTCGCTGTTGTTTTGAGCGGTATTAAAAAATCTTTAAAGGGTTGAAAGCGATCAGGATAGAGTTCTATATCGGTTTTAAGTTTAGAGAAGTCGTCATAGAGTTTCTTGTAGCCCTCACAAAAGCCCACCACATCCTTTTGTTGCAAGGCAACGGCGAGTGTTGTATCACGATAATCTATTAGTTGACCAAGGCGCTCAATCACTGTTTGTATGTTGAGTGCGCCATCTTCATCAAGGATGCACAGCATCGAGGATCTTTGTTGCTCATCAAAGTCGAGGACCAAAAGCGTGAAATTCGGTAGTTCCGTATCCAGAAAAGAAGTGCTTAGATCGGGCATCCATAAAGTCTTTGTGGAGCCTTGTACCGTGGTGAAGGTGAGCGTATAATCGCGTATAAAACGATTCATAGCCGTGCTGATCAGTGGTTTTAGAAGTTTTTTTATGTCTTTTAAAAAGGGAGACTCGTGAAAATCTAGGTCAAGAATATCGGAAACCCACGATGGAAGGTTCGATAAAAACCTTTTTCGAACTGCTTTCGACAAAGATTGAAGATTTTCGTTGGTGTGCCTTTCTAATGCTTCATAGCTGAAACAATGTAAATAGAGTTGATCGAGGACGGTTTGAATGTCAGGAGACATTTTTTTTATTAAGACAATTTGCGTGAGATAATGTCTAATCGCATAGTTTAAAGAACCCTGGAAATGCTGAAGGTCTTGTTCATTTGGAAGTAATTTAGTTTGTTTTAGTTTATGTTCATTGTATGTGCGTCGAGCTTGGCAAAGTTCTTCTACGCGTGCTAAGACTGTTTCAGGGGTTCTTTCTTGACTGTTTGAGGTCAACATAGGGTCTATCTCTCATCGTTAGAATTATTTTGGAAAAAGATAGCATGCCCCTCGGATAAAAAGCAAGCTTTAAAACAAACTTTATATCAGGCCCGTGAACCGTTTTAGGTGTATATTCGCTTAGACTAAACCTTTTACGAAAGAAACAGTTTGCTCAAGACCTAAGCGTTTACTAGCATTGAGGGCATCCGTTCTCGCTTTATATTCCACAAAACCCTCAGCCAAATTTTTATCGCCAATAATAATCTGGTGTGGAATGCCAATCAGTTCAGAATCTGCCAGCATCACGCCTAAGCGTTCTTCACGATCATCCAATAAGACTTCGATACCCGCAGCCGTGAATGATTGATAGAGCGAGTCTGTAGCAGCTTGAACCGTTTCGGAGCGATAATATTGAATGGGCAGCAAAATGACCTGAAAGGGTGCGAGAGCTGCGGGCCACACAATCCCGCGTGCATCGTGATTTTGCTCAATAGCCCCACCCACAATTCTTGAAACGCCAATGCCATAACATCCCATATTCAGATATTGCGCCTTACCTTGTTCATCCAAAACACTGGCTTTCATGGGTTGACTGTATTTCTGGCCCAGTTGAAAAATATGTCCCACTTCAATCCCACGGGTAAAACGTAAATAACCCGCTCCATCGGGGCTGCGATCGCCTGCTTGTACGAAACGTAAATCCATAAGCTCTGGCAGCGGGCAATCTCTATCCCAATTGATACCATGATGATGAGAATCATTGGCATTGGCACCACAGCAAAAATCGGACATTAAAGCCACATCATGATCAGCGATTTGAGGAATGGCTAGGTCTATAGGTCCTACAAAACCAGGGCCGCAGTGTGCGATAGTCTCTAAATCGGTCGGTTCAGCCATTACGAGAGGTGCCGCGATCAATGGATGTTTTTCCGCCTTTAAAGGATTGAGTTGATGATCACCTCGGATGAAGAGCGCAACAAAAGGATGTTCTGCCGTTCTACCTTTCACAATGAGTGTTTTCAGCATGGCTTGAGGTTGGATGCCGAAATACGCAGTCTGTTCTTCTACAGATTTCATAGACGCTATGCCAGCATCATTCGTCAAAGAGCGTTCTTTGGTGGGGGCAGGTCTGGGATCGCTGGAAACCAAGTGTGTGGCTAATTCTACATTGGCCGCATAATCGCTACCATCGCTGTAGGCGAGTAAGTCTTCGCCAGAGTCTGCGAGTACATGAAATTCATGGGAAACACTACCGCCGATATTACCGCTATCGGCGAGCACTGCACGAAATTGAAGCCCTAAGCGGTTAAAAATCGTATGGTAGGCTTTATGCATGCGATCATAAGTTTTTTTAAGATCTTCGATACTTAAATCAAAAGAATAGGCATCTTTCATCACAAATTCGCGTGCGCGCATCACCCCAAAACGAGGGCGGATCTCATCCCGAAATTTTACTTGTATTTGATACAGAATACAGGGTAGTTGTTTATAACTTTTGAATTCGCGTCGTGCTAAATCGGTGACCACTTCTTCGTGGGTAGGGCCTACACAAAAAGAACGCTTTTGTCGGTCTTGCATCTTTAAAAGCAAAGGACCATAGGCATCCCAACGTTCCGTTTCTTTCCATAATTCGGCGGGCTGCACCACCGGCATTAAAATTTCTTGAGCACCGACTTCTTGCATTGCCTCGCGTATAATCGCTTCGACTTTGCGCAGCACCCTTAAGCCCATGGGTAACCAAGTATAAAGCCCAGAGCCTAATTTTCGGATTAACCCCGCGCGAATCATGAGTTTATGGCTCATGATTTCAGCCTCTGAGGGCGATTCTTTAAGGGTACTGTACAAAGTGTTTGAAATACGCACGGCTACTCCTAAAAATCCCCCCGCTCTTGCGGGCGGCCCCCTTTTGAAAAGGGGGCATTGGCGTTATCATTTTTTACAAGGTTAATCTAGATCTGGGGAGAATTGTACCATACCTTTTTCGACACGCGTAGGGTAGGTTCGCAGGTCTTCAAAGGCGGGTGCTGCTTTCACCACCCCGGTTCGTACACAGAAAGCGGCACCGTGATAAGGACAAGTCAGAATCCCATCTTCTAAATCACCTTCTTCAAGGGGGAAATTTTGGTGGGTGCATTGATTGTCCATGGCATAGTATTGATCATTGAGTTTTAATACCAAAATAGACTGTCCTTGATGCTCAACAACCTTACGGTCATGTTCTGTAAAGGCGCTGGTTTCTGCAATATCGATCCAGGTACTCATAGTGCTATTTTCAACCTTTTCATAATAAATTCAACTGTAATTGCGTGCTTTCTGAAAGCCTATCCTTGGTCCAGGGAGGATCCCAAACAAGTTCTACGGCTACACTCGATACGCCAGCCACTTTTAGTATTTCATCTTGAACCGTTTGGGGAAAGGTTTGGGCGACAGGACACATGGGTGAGGTTAACGTCATCTGAATCTGAACACTGGCCTTTTCTTCATCCACTTTGATCGTGTAAATAAGTCCTAGATCGTAGATGTTAACCGGTATTTCCGGGTCGAAAATCGTCTTTAACATTTCAATCACTTTTTCTTCAAGTGTGAGTGGGTTATCGATACTAATCACAGTCATCAGTTTATTCTCAAGTTGTTACATTTATAGAATGTTCCCCTCACCCCGCTTTGCGGGGGAGGGGTCCGGCCCCGTGAGGGCCGGGGGGTGAGGGTATTCCGTACTCACACTATCAACACCTGCTTTCTGTGCAATGGCGGCTTCAAGGGTATGCCAAGGCAAGGTTGCGCATTTCACGCGGCTTGGAAAGGCGCGCACACCCAAAAGGGCGCTTAGTTTGCCTAAAGAAGCATCAACCGTTGGATCATGGATGGGTGCTGCCGGTGTGACACCTGCAATCAAAGTTCGAAAACGATGACACAGCGCAAGAACCTTTTCGGTCGATTGGCCAGGCAGTGTTTCGGTCATGAGTGAGGCAGAGGCCATACAAATAGCACACCCTTTGCCTGTGAAGCTTGCTTCTTGGATACCCTGATCCTCAATACGTAAAAAGACACAGACTTGATCGCCACAGAGTGGATTAAACCCTTGAGCGGTACCATTAGCACTTTCAAGCACCACACAATTTCTTGGTTTGGTCCCGTGGTCGATAATTAATTCTTGATATAAATCTTGCAGGTTCATAATAGCCATCACCAACGATTAGGATAGTTTAAATAATTGCCGAACTTTTTGTAAAGCCAGACATAGCTTATCAATATCTTCAAAAGTATTATACAGCCCAAAAGAAGCCCTGGCTGTAGCGGGAACCTCAAAAAAATCCATCAGCGGCATGGCACAATGGTGTCCTGTGCGTATGGCAACACCTTCTCGATCCACAATGCTGCCGATATCGTGTGGATGGATCCCTTCCATCATAAAGGATAGGACGCCTATTTTATGGGCCGGTTTTCCAAGTATACCTAAACCGGGTATGCGTTCTAAGTGAAGCGTGGCATAGTCTAAAAGCATTTTTTCATGCTGAATAATAGAGGTCCAACCCCTATTTTTTATATAGTCTAGTGCTGCGCCTAGACCGATCGCCTCTGCAACGGGGGCAGTACCGGCCTCAAATTTATGGGGAATAGCCTGGTAAGTGCTTTGCTCAAAGCTAACCTGTAAAATCATATTGCCACCCCCTTGGTAGGGCGGTAGGGCTTCTAAATACTTTGTTTTTCCATAAAGTACACCGATACCCGTAGGCCCATAGACTTTATGACCCGAGAATACAAAAAAATCACAATCCAGCGCTTGTACATCAATCGCTAAATGGGGGGCAGATTGTGCACCATCCACTAAGACGGGTATGCCATATTGATGCGCTGTGGCAATAATACGCTGTAAGGGGTTGAGTGTTCCCAAGGCATTCGACACATGGGTAATCGCCAATAGTTTGGTATGAGGGGTTAAATACGATTCCCAATCGTGCACCAAATCGCCTGTATGCGTGATAGGGATCACGCGTAAATGTGCTTGTTTTTTCTGGCAGAGCATTTGCCAAGGTACAATATTCGAATGATGTTCCATCGCGGAAATCAGTATGTGATCGCCGGGTTGTATGAAACTTTCCCCAAAACCATGCGCCACTAAATTAATACCTTCAGTCGCATTTTTAACAAAAATACATTCTTTGGCATGTTTGGCATGTATAAAATGTTGTACCTTGATGCGAGCCTCTTCATAGGCCAGGGTTGCCTGTTCGCTTAAATAATGCACCCCACGGTGTGTGCTTGCATTGGTGCGTCGATAGTAGTGCTGCATGGCATCTATGACAAGCGTTGGTTTTTGTGTCGTGGCGGCATTGTCTAAATAGACTAAAGGATGCCCATGCACGGTCTGTTTTAAAATGGGAAAGTCTGAAAGAATATCAAGATCCATGGATCAAGCCTCGTACAAAGAGGGCCAGTGGTTTAGAAAGTCCTTCGAGCATCGGATGAATAAAGGCATCAATCAGGAGCACCTTGGCTTCTTGTGCTGCAATACCACGGCTTTGTAGATAAAAAAGCGCCTCCAAGTCTAAATGTCCGACGGTTGCACCATGGGTGCATCGAACATCCGCCTGATGAATATCGAGTTGAGGTTGAGTATGAAGGGTGGCTTTGTCAGAAAGCAATAGATTTTTATTTTCTAAAGCGGCATCGCAGTTAAAGGCCTCTTTTTGAACGATAATGGTGCCCTGAAAGGAGAGTGTTGAGCGATCATGGGCCACACCACGGGTTTTGACATGGGTTTGACAGTGGGGGCTTTGATGATTCATAGAAAGTGCGTGTTCAATTTTTTCGCAGTCTTTGCCTATTTGTAGGCCATAGATGTTGGCCTGTGCATGCGTTTCTTCCAAATGAAGGTTCAGAAGACATTGATTCAAAAGTCCGCCGATTAAGAGGGTTGTTCCCTGATAAACACTGTTATTTTTTTGGTGGATGTGTGTTTGTGATCGTAGCGTGCTGTTTGAAATCGCTTGTTGAAGGATGCAATGATGCAGTGTTGCATGAGAATCCAGGGTAATGGTTGTTTGAGATTCTATAAAAGATGAGGAAACTTCTTCTGAAAAAAAGCATTCTATGATGATTGCTTGGCGTTGTTTAGCTATCGTAATGAAACGATGATTATTTTCATTTGTCCTAAAATCTAAGGGTTCTTGGGTGGGCTTCGGTGTTATCAGTTGACCATTATAGAATATATAGTACGGCAGGGTGGGCTGATCACGGGGTAAATCGTCTAGCAAGCGTTTAAGATCGGATAGGAGCTTTGGTTCAACTAACACGGGAGGCTCCTTCAATGCCACCATAACCACTGATCTCGAGGGCATTTGCAAGATCCTTGCCACCGGATTGTACAATTTTTCCTGCGGATAAGACGTGTACAAAATCAGGTTCAACGGACGCTAGAAGTCGCTGATAGTGGGTGATCAATACAATCGATCGGTTTTGTGCACGCAGGGCATTGATCCCTTTTGAAATGGTTTTGAGGGCATCGATATCGAGTCCCGAATCGATCTCATCCAGAATCACCAAGGTGGGTTCCAAAACCAGCATTTGCAAAATTTCGTTCCGTTTTTTCTCACCGCCTGAGAAGCCTTCGTTTAAGGATCGGCTCATAAAAGTATCGGGTATTGCTAATAAAGCCATTTTTTCACGGATAAGGCTCAAGCAATCGACCGCATCGATGGGAGGCTTACCTTGTGAAGCCCTTAAAGCATTGAGGGAAGCTTTTAAAAATTGCACATTGCTCAGGCCCGGGATGGCGACAGGGTATTGAAACCCTAAAAAGAGCCCTTTGCAGGCACAGGCTTCTGGCGATAGCGTGAGCAGATCGTCACCTAAAAAGTCTATGGATCCTTGCGTGACAGTATACCCGGGCTTTCTGGCTAAAAGATGTGCAAGCGTACTTTTACCTGAACCATTGGGTCCCATAATGGCATGGATTTCTCCGGGGCCCACGCCTAGATCAAGGCCACACAAAACAGGGTTGTTTGAGCTTTCTGTTTGCACACTCACATGCAGATTTTTAATGTCTAACAGTTTTGTTTTCATAGGGTCCTCTTCGGTTAGCCAATACTGCCTTCTAGGCTTAGATTTAATAATTTTTGTGCCTCAACGGCAAATTCCATGGGCAATTCTTTAAAAACCGCCTTGCAAAAACCATTGACAATCATAGCAAGCGCTTCTTCTTTTGCGATCCCGCGTTGCTGACAATAAAATAATTGTTCATCACTAATTTTCCCGGTGCTGGCCTCATGTTCTACGGTGGCGCTGGGGTTTTGCACCGTAATACAAGGTATGGTATGGGCTGCACAGTGATCCCCTAACATGAGAGAGTCGCATTGCGTATAGTTTCGTGCATGCGAGGCTTTTGCTTTTACCTGTACAAGACCGCGGTAGGTGTTTTGTCCGTAACCGGCTGAAATACCTTTGGATAGGATGGTACTACGGGTATGCGATCCGATATGGATCATTTTGGTACCCGTATCGGCTTGCTGATGATGATTACTCAGGGCAACGGAATAAAATGCGCCTACGCTATGGTCGCCTTTTAAAATCACGCTGGGGTATTTCCAGGTAATGGACGATCCTGTTTCTACTTGTGTCCAAGAAATCTGAGAAGCAACCCCTTGGCAAAGACCACGTTTGGTCACAAAATTATAAATGCCGCCGAAGCCGTCCTTATCACCGGGGTACCAATTTTGTACGGTGGCGTATTTAATGCGTGCGCGATCCAAGGCAATTAATTCGACCACCGCGGCATGGAGTTGATTTTCATCGCGCATGGGCGCGGTACAGCCTTCTAAATAGCTTACCTGGCTGTCTTCTTCGGCAATAATCAGGGTACGTTCAAATTGTCCTGTAGAGGCTGCATTAATACGAAAATAGGTCGATAGTTCCATGGGACAGCGGACACCCTTGGGAATATAACAAAAAGATCCATCACTAAAGACGGCTGCATTCAGACAGGCAAAGAAATTATCGGTATAGGGCACGACCGTTCCCAAGTAGCGTTCAATGAGTTCGGGGTGTTGTTGTACGGCCTCTGAAAAAGCGCAAAAAATAATACCTTGTTTGGCCAGTGTCTCTTTAAAGGTTGTAGCCACCGAAACGCTATCAAAAACCGCATCAATCGCAACATTGTGCAAACGTTCTTGTTCATTCAGGGAAATACCCAATTTTTTGTACGTCTCTAGCAGTATGGGATCCACCTCATCCAAACTTTTAAGTTGCGGTTTTACTTTTGGGGCGGAATAATAAACGATTTTTTGATAATCAATCGCTGGATAGTGTAGACGTGCCCAATGGGGTTCTTGGAGTCCTAACCAGTGTTTAAAGGCTTTAAGGCGCCAGGCCAACATAAAAGGGGGTTCCAATTTTTTGGCAGAAATAAGACGAATGGTATCCTCATTTAAACCGGGTGGCAGGGTATCACTCTCAATGGTGGTACTAAAACCTGCTTGGTAGCTTTGATTGATCCACGGATCGAGTGCTGTGTTATTCGACATTAGAGATTCCCTATCGTTATGTGGGCTAAATCCAAAAGGGTGATGGATTCCAGGCTTTGACAAAGCACCTGATTAATACGTTGCCAGGGTGTTCTTAGTTTGCAGTGATGCTTGATGCTGCAGGTCTCTTCGCTGACATTACATTCTGTGAGGGCAATCGGTCCTTCCAAGGCGGTAATCAAAGCGGCCACACTGATTTGTGCGGGCGATCGACTTAATTTATAACCCCCATGGATCCCTCTATAAGAATGAATCAGTTTATGCTGTGCCAATTGACTCAGGATCTTCGAGACCGTTGGTTGGGCAATATGGGTGTGTATTGCAATGTCTGTGGCTTGGAAAAGACGTGCAGGATCTCCTGCCATAAAGGCCATTATCACGATTCCGTAGTCAGTCAACTTTGCTATTCGAAGCACTTTCGCAAACCTTTTTGCACTTTGATAGCGCAGGAGAAGCCCTGCGATGCCCGTATTATCTAAAATAAGATGAATTTAGTCTAGTTTAATTTTGCAAAATAAAAGCCTATTCGGAACGGGATCCCCGCTTTCGCGGGGATGACGACTAAAGCCAGAGATGAGGCCAAAGGGATAAGACCATCAAGCGATGAGATTAACGTTAGCCGAACGCCTCATATTTGCCGTTATTCAATAAGACACGTGCAACCCGACAGACTTCGGGCATGATATTCAGCACATGGCCGTTTTGAGTGAGTGAGGGGTTTAAGTAGTCTACATCGTCAGAATATTCATTCGATCCGGGACCGTCGAAGATCTGCGACATAATTTCTCTTTCATCATCAAACTCGATACTGACGAGTGAAGCGCGTTCCTCTTCGTACACCATCCGAAACCTCCTGTAACCGGTTGACGACTATTCAAGTGAGCTTAACTTGTACAAACACTTTGTCTGTTCGTAAAGGTCATCATACCCCTTGATCAAGCGATTTTGATAAGTTTTTCACCCTTATTCATGTGAGCAATGTCGTACTTTGATAGAAGACAATCTTCGTTTTACCATGAGGTTGTCAGACTTTTTTTAAGACAATGATATTGCCTGCTATAGACTGTTGTTGATCGCTGCGTAAAATAGCCTCTTCCTGTAGCACAATAGAGAGATGATGGGCGTTGGCAAACTTTTCGATATAAGCGATTGCATGTGCAAAGCGTCCGCTGGATTTGAGTTGATAGCTATCAACGAAGGTGGTTGTTTCTAGACTAAAGACAAACAAGCCGCCGGGTGCTAGGGCGTTTGGCAGGGATTCAAAAAGATCCTGTAAATCGCCTCGGTAGACCAACACATCACAGGCAACGATGATATCAAAGGGTTCCAAGCTAGGATTGGCTAGATAAGGTTGATAATCACCCTGTATGAGTTTTTCATAGGTATCTAAGCGTGTCGCTTGTGCGATCATTTTAGCGGATAGATCGATACCGACTAACTCGAGGGCGAGATCCCTAAAAACAATGCCACAGAGGCCAGTGCCGCAGCCTAGGTCCAAAACACGCCCCGCTTTCAGGTTGCCTGTCAAACAGCGTGCAATCGCATTACGTAGTTGCGAGGGTAGGGTGTAGGTCAGTGTCTGTTTAAGATGTTCATTGTAATAGGGTGCGTATTGATCAAAAAGCTGTTCTACATAGACCAGCGGTGCAGTACAAGGTGCTGCATCGCCCTTGAGTGCTGCACAGAGGTGTTGGGCTGTTTGATTATCCGGATTTTGTTGAAGGGTCGCTTCAAAATGTTTTAAGGCGGCCTCTGAGTTTTTAGATCCTAAATAAAGCACGGCTAAATTATGATGGGCTTCGGCTTGATTTTTGTGCTCAGACTGTTCTAAGACTCGCTGGAACATTTCAATGGCTTGTTCGGTTTTACCCAAAGCGATCGATACATGCCCCAGTTGTCTGGCAGCTTCCACTAAATGCGGATCCAGCTTTAGTGCAATAGCAAGCGCTGGTTCAGCCTGTGCAAAATCTTCCAGGGCCACATAACACAGCCCTAAATTAAACTGTGCATGCGACAGCGAGGGTTGTAGCGCAAGAACTTCTGTGTAATGCTTTGCTGCTTGTTCCATGTTATTTTTTTGGGCATAGCAGTTGGCTGTATTGTAGTGCGCTTCCCAGCATGTTGGATCTAAACGTAAGGCTTTGCTCAGGTAAGACAGGGCCTCGGGGATACGACCTTGTCGATAGTATAAACTACCGAGATTGTTGTAGGTTTGTGCATGTCGTGGATCAAGCCGCAGTGCTTGAAGCAGATGTCGCTCTGCGGCTTCTATAGCGCCCTGTGTCAGTTGTGTACGACTTTCATTGAGATGTCGTTGCAAAGCCCCTTGTAAGTGACCGGTAACAGTCGTATTGGTATTAGCCATTTTCCTCGATATCATTTAATCCATCATGGTTCTCATCAAGATTTGTTTTAACGGCAATCAGTTCAATTTCAAAAATCAAGGCACTATTGGGGGGAATCACACCACCCGCGCCGTTAGGGCCATAAGCTAGTGAACTTGGTATATAGACCATCCATTTGGCACCGGGGCTCATGCGTTGTAAGGCTTCGGTCCATCCTGGGATCACTGCATTTACTGCAAAAGTTGCGGGTGTATTGCGGGCATAGGAACTATCAAATTCTGTGCCATCGATTAAAGTACCTTTGTAATGGACGGTCACAAAATCGGTAGGACCCGGCGGCGTGCCACTGCCGGCTTCTAGGATCTGGTATTGTAGACCGCTATCTAAGCGAACAACACCGGGTTTTGTGGCATTTTCCTCTAAAAATTGCTGTCCTCGTTCAAGTGCGTGCATGGTTTTATCCTCGGTTGGGGTGGTAGGCGTCATCGCCCACAGGGGGGTATAGAAACACAGCAGGGTGATAGCTGTTATCAGGTGTCGCATCCTATAGGTCCTTCTTAGAAGTGTTTAGCCTATTGTCCACATTGTGGGGGTTATTGCAAGGCATAAGTCTCAAGTAGAGTCCTTTTTAAAAAAGCCTACTCGCATACATCATCATGCCATTCGATCGGGGTTGTACATGGACTTGAAATTTGGGTGTCCGTCCTGCATCGGTATCATAAACACTGGCGGCAGAAAGATAGGCCATACTCCAGCCGAGTACGACTTGTGATAAATAATGATAATTCGAATTGATCCGCGATAAACCGGGTAGGGTCGAGAGTGCATAGACGGTATAACGCAGCAGTGGGGGATCGGTCATCATCGCAGCGGTTAAAAAAGGAATCGCGCCATAGAACGCATGTCCACTCACACCGGTATTATGTTTGAAGGGCTGCCATTTGGAGCTGGCTTGATGGTTGGGTCTACCACTGCCGATCAGATAGGTGAAGAACGCTTGTTGCGGTCCACCCACCATAAAGGTTCTAAGACTGCGATAGCCCCAGTGATAGGCGACGTTGCCCAAAAGCGTTTTATCTGTAAGATGTCCTAGGCTTACACTGAGCAGATAAATGGGGGCATAGTAATAAGAAAAGCCACCGATGGTTTGGGGTACTTTAAAAAATTGATCCGTACGCTTACTGCGGACATCTGATTGCCAACGCGTACTCACCTGTTTATCCAGTGTGGTATTGCCTAAAATGGCGCTCGTTCCAAAAGCACTGCCTAAGAACCAAAGCCTGTCGGGTGTTACATAATGCTTAAAGTCTTGTACGACATCGCGGCCTAGATTAGAAACCCATTGTTCACGGTAAGTAAGGTTTGGCATCTTGCGATGGGCATCGATAGCCATAGGCTGGGTTTCGTGAATATAATTGGCATACAGTTTGTTGCTGTAGAGTGTTATACACAGCGCAAAACAACAGAGACGATAGAATAACGGTAAATAGCCTAATTTCATCTTATAGGTATGGTTGCTAATGCCGTATTCAGTCAAGCAACATTATGAATATTTATTGATTTTTAGTCAGGGTGCGGGGATCTAAGAGACGATCGAGTTCTTCAGCGGAGAGATCAAGCATTTCTTTGGCGACTTCTTTAATAGGGCGTTTCTCCTGATAGGCGCGTTTTACAATACGGGCACCTTTTTCATAACCAATCAGAGGGTTCAGGGCTGTCATCAGTATCGGGTTATTCGCCAATTGTGTGGCGATATGCGCCTCATTCACGGTAAAAGATCGAATGGCTTTATCACATAGATGTTGAGCGCTTTGGCTGATTAATTGCAGACTCATCAGACTGTTGTAGGCAAGCAGCGGTAACATCGTATTTAACTGAAATGGACCCAAAGACGCTGCCATCCCAATCGCCACATCTAAACCGATTACTTGGACGGCTGCCATCATCACAGCTTCAGGTATGACAGGATTAATCTTGCCAGGCATGATGCTACTGCCCGGTTGTAGTGCGGGTAAGGTAATTTCTGCAAAACCTGCCAAAGGACCGCTATTCATGAGACGTAGATCATTGGAAATTTTGATCAAGGTTGTGGCTATAGAACGTAATTGTCCCGAAAGTTCTACAATTGGTGCTACAAAGCTTAGAGCACTAAAATAATTAGGGTTTGTATAAAAAGGGATCTGTGTTCGGGCGCTCAGCACTTTTGCGACCTTTGTACCAAAAGCAGGGGGTGCATTAATACCCGTGCCAACCGCTGTACCGCCGATGGCTAAAGCCTCTAAGGCCTCTGTACTTTGTTTGATGCTTTTAATGTGTTGTTCTATTTGGCTAGCCCAGCCGCCTAATTCTTGTCCCAGGGTCAGTGGCATGGCATCCATAAGATGGGTGCGACCCGTTTTGACAATCATCATGCATAATTGGCTTTTATCTTGAATGCCTTTAAAAAGATGTTCTAAGGCCGGTAGTAAGTGTGATTGTATTTCCAAACGACAGCTTAGATGAATGGCTGTGGGTATCACATCGTTAGAGCTTTGACTGCGATTAACGTGATCGTTTGGGTGTACAGGGCTTCCAAGCCTTGTACTGGCCACATGTGCAATCACTTCATTGACGTTCATATGGGTACTGGTGCCGGAACCTGTTTGGAAAACATCCAGGGGAAAATGTTCATCATATTTGCCAGCAGCCACCTCTTCGGCGGCTTCAATTATAGCGGCTGCAATCGTTGGATCGAGCTGGCCTAAAGCAAGATTCACCGTAGCGCAGGCTGCTTTGATCAAGCCCAGTGCTTGGATAAAAGGACGTGACATCACTAAACCACTGATTTGAAAATTATCGAGCGCGCGTTGTGTTTGTGCACCATAAAAGGCTGCAGCAGGGATCTGTACCGCTCCAAGGCTATCTTGTTCTATGCGATGTTTCATGCTAATAAATTTCTCAACACGTAATGTAAAATGCCCCCCTGTTGGATATAGTCCATTTCTTTGGGTGTGTCGATTCTCACACGTACTTGAAAAGTGAGTCGCGATCCTGATTCCGTCTGTGCCTGCACCGATAACAAGGCTTGGGGTTTTAAGCTCTGTCGATCAATCGTATAATATTCACGTCCGTCTAAGCCTAAAGTGCGTGGTGTTTGTTCAGCGAGAAATTCGAGCGGTACAATGCCCATGCCAATCAGATTAGAGCGATGGATCCGTTCAAAACTTTGAGCAATCACGGCCGATACACCCAGCAAACGTGGTCCCTTTGCCGCCCAGTCTCTGGAAGATCCAGAGCCATAGTCTTTGCCTGCAATCACAATGAGTGGGGTCTTGTCTTGTTGGTAACGCAATGCTGCATCGTAAATAGACAGGACTTCTAAGGAGGGTAGATGGAGTGTTTGACTTCCTTCCGTATGCGGCAGTAGATCATTTCTAAGGCGTGGATTGGCAAAGGTACCACGGATCATGACTTCGTGATTACCCCGTCGCGATCCGTAGGAATTAAAATCTTTAAGTGCGACACCGTGTTGTTCTAAATACCGTGCTGCAGGACTATTCGGGGCGATACTCCCTGCGGGTGAAATATGATCCGTGGTGACTGAATCGCCTAAGAGTACTAAGACACGCGCCTGTTGAATGGGTACTAAAGTAGCGGCAGGCTTTAGGGGCATCCCTTCAAAATAAGGGGGTCTTCGAATATAGGTGGAATCTTCTTTCCAATCGAATTGCTCGCTGTCTGGAATGTTTAAGGATTCCCAATGTTCATCGCCCTGAAAAACCGATTGATAACGGCTTTTAAACATGGCGCTCTTGACGGAGGCTTGAACGGCTGTATGGATTTCATGATTACTGGGCCAAATATCACGCAGGTAAATCGGTTGTTGTTGTGGTCCATAGCCCATCGGATCTTGATAAAAATCTATATTCATCGTACCCGTAAGTGCATAAGCAACCACCAGGGGTGGGGAGGCTAAATAAGCCAGGCGCACATCGGGTTGTATACGGCCTTCAAAATTACGATTGCCGGAGAGTACGGCGGCGACCGATAATTGCTTTTCTCGAATGGTTTGACTAATCGCTGCAGCCAAAGGCCCTGAGTTTCCAATACAGGTGGTACAACCATAGCCCACCAGATCAAAACCTAGTTTTTCAAGTGGCGCTAGTAGGTTGGCCTCTTTTAAATAATCAGTCACAACTTGCGAGCCGGGTGCTAAGCTGGTTTTTACCCAAGGTTTGGTTGTCAAGCCTTTTTCCAAGGCCTTTTTGGCTAATAAGCCTGCAGCAATCATGACATGAGGATTCGAGGTATTGGTGCAACTGGTAATCGCCGCAATCACCACAGCGCCATGGGTCATGGTGTCTTGGGTGTTCAGACTCAGTGATTGATCACTTAAGTATTTTTGAAAAGAGGCTTTGCTGTTGCGCAGTGGGATCCGATCCTGGGGACGTCTGGGTCCCGCAATGCAAGGTTCAACGGTGCTGAGATCGAGGGTCACAATATCGTTGTAGATAGCCTCAAAAGAAGTGGCATCATGAAAAAAACCTTGAGCTTTGGCATAGGCTTCTATTAATTGTACCTGTGCTTCATCACGTCCGGAAAGGCGTAAATACCTGAGGGTTTCTGCATCAATCGGAAATAATCCACAGGTCGCGCCATATTCGGGGGCCATATTGGCAATGGTGGCGCGATCGGCGATGGGCAAATGCTTTAAACCTTCGCCATAAAATTCAACAAATTGACCCACCACATTTTTGGTGCGTAGCATTTCGGTGACACGCAGGACTAAATCGGTTGCAGTGGCTCCTTCAGGTAATTGCCCCCTTAATTGAAAGCCTAGCACTTTGGGAACGAGTAGTGTAATCGGTTGTCCCAGCATCGCGGCCTCGGCCTCGATGCCACCCACACCCCATCCGAGAATGCCTAAGCCATTAATCATAGTGGTGTGCGAATCAGTCCCTACCAGCGTATCGGGATACGCCACAAGGACATCACCTTCCAAGGGCTTGGTACAAACAACGCGTCCTAAATATTCTAGGTTGACTTGATGCACAATGCCTGTGCCGGGTGGTACGACGCGAAAATTTTTGAAGGCTTTTTGACCCCAGCGTAGAAAAGCATAGCGCTCTTCGTTTCGCTGAAACTCCATTGCAACATTTTTTGCAAAAGCATCCTTATCGCCATAATAATCGACCATCACGGAGTGATCGATCACCAGCTCAACGTCAGACAGGGGATTGATTTTGGCGGGATCACCGCCTAATTGCTGCATGGCATGGCGCATCGTGGCCAGATCGACAATGGCAGGGACACCCGTAAAATCTTGTAGCAGTACCCGGGCAGGGCTAAAGGCTATTTCTTTTTCAGAGGTTTTTTGTGGAGACCATTGGGCCAGGGCTTCGATATCGGCTCGGGTAACCGAAGAACCCTCTTCATAACGACAAAGGTTTTCAAGCAATATTTTCAGGCAATAGGGTAAGCGTTGAATGTTAGTTTGATAAGGAAGCTTGTTGATATCATAAAATACATAGGATTTGTCCTGAACGCGAAGTGTCGATTGGTTTGCAGCGTTTGATCCCATGAACAACCCTCCCGAAGGCATAGAACTATCATGCTGAGTGTAGCCTAGCCTTAAGGATTGGTATACTGCGAGGGGTATGCGTTGCTTCTACCGTGCTCGTCAATGGTAAACCCATTGATCGCTTCAAGCGTAAGATCATCATCTCCTGTCATTTCAGGCGAGGAAGCGGTATTGGATGCGGGCCCTGGTATAGGCTTATTGGCAATAGCCGCCAGTAATGTTTGGGCATCACAGGGTTTGGTCAGGTAGGCATCCATACCGCTGTGGAAGGCTTCAAGTTTATCCTTGTCTAGTGCATTAGCCGATAAACCAATAATGTAGACAGGCTTAAGGCCTTGTTCAGACTCATATGCGCGTATCGCTTGGGTGGCCTCTAATCCATTCATGATAGGCATCATGACATCCATAATAATAACATCGTACGGTGTGTCTGCACGGATAGCCGCTTGCCATTGAGTAACAGCTTCTTGACCATTGTCTGCAATATCCGCACTCGGTGGATGCAGGCCTTGTTTGAGTTGTTGTAGCGCTAGCCTGCGATTGAATAATTCATCGTCCACGACGAGGACTTTTTTGGGGATGAATCGGGTGGGTGCAAGGGGTGAGCCAGGAGGGCTTGTGGTAGGGAAGATTGACGAAGTTCTGGATGTTTTGCGCTGGTATTCTTGAAGCATTGCATCGGTAGCCTGTAGTTGTTGCGTGGCACATTCTTTGACCGTATGAAGATCCAAGTGCATCTGATGGATGTTGTCTAAAAGCATTTGTTGTACAGGATCTGTGGGTGTGTCCTGGCTGCCTTTTTCCACGGTTTTTCTCAAACAGGATAGACGGCGTTCAAGCAATTCGGTGCAGCCTTTAATGCCATGCCCAGGATTATTGTATACATGCAGCAAGGTGCCCACATTGCTTCCATGCTCGCGTGCTTGTGTATCGAGTAATGTTTTTAAATCTTGATTCTCTTGTCTGATTGTTTGTAGGTGTCTGCGAAGCTCTGCATTTTCTGTTTCTATGCTTTGCAAACTTGCAGTGGAAGCCTGAAGTTGTGATTGAAGGGCTTGATTGTGTTGTACGACTGCTGCGTAGGGATTCTCTTCCATATCCATCAAGACATCTACAGGGATCACTGGGGTTTGCTCGCTCAAACGCAGTCTACGCATCAATTGTTTCATTCTGTGTTTCTCATTAATCTTTAATCTCATTTTATGAATGTTTGGTATTATCATAAAGCAGGGTCTCGCTATCCTCATTTATTCACGAGGAATAATCGTTTAAGATCATAACAGATGAATCTGGAAAATTGCAGCTACCACTTTAATTTGCATTTAATGTAGAATATGGGCCTAATCTATAACTTTATTATGTTAGAGGGGTGACTTTAATGCTTGAACGTACACTGTCCATGATTAAACCGGATGCGGTTTCTAAAAATAAGATAGGCGAAATCAATGCACGCTTTGAAAAAGCGGGTTTGCGCATTATTGCCACCAAAATGATGCATCTAAGTCCTACAGTGGCAGAAGCCTTTTATGCAGTGCATCGCGAACGTCCTTTTTTTAAAGATTTAGTAAGATTTATTAGTTCGGGGCCTGTGTTGATTCAGGTTCTAGAAGGTGCGCAAGCGATTCGTAAAAACCGTGACATTATGGGTGCGACCAATCCTAAAGATGCAGCGCCGGGTACCATTCGTGCCGATTTTGCTGCAAGCATCGATGAAAACGCAGTCCATGGTTCAGATGCGCCCGAAACGGCAGCAGAAGAAATAGCCTTTTTCTTTGCCACACACGAGATTTTTGCTGGAAGGTCATGAGCAGTCTAGAGACTTCATCAGCGTCGACCAATCTTTTAGATCTCGATAGGGCGGGTTTAGGTCGCTATTGCGAGGCCTTGGGGGAGCGATCCTTTAGGGCCGACCAGCTTTTAAAGTGGATCCACCAGCGTGGTGTGGTCGATTTTCATCAGATGACGGATATTAGCAAAGGCTTTAGAGAACACCTGGCAGCTTCTTGTGTGATCCAAGCACCTTCAATTGCCATTGAAAAGCAATCGACAGACGGTACGGTGAAATGGCTGATGAAATTAGCTGATAACAACCATATTGAAACAGTCTTTATCCCTGAGCGCACGCGTGGGACCCTGTGTATTTCTTCGCAGGTGGGCTGTATACTCAATTGCTCTTTTTGTTCCACAGGCGCACAGGGTTTTAGTCGTAATCTGAAGCTTTTTGAGATTATCGGACAATTATGGTTAGCCAGACAGCGCTTAAAAGAACTCGCAAAGGCTAAGGGGCTTGAAACCCCCTGGGTAATTAGTCATGTGGTGATGATGGGGATGGGTGAGCCTTTGCTTAATTTTGATACCGTTGTGCAGGCCCTCTCGTTGATGCGAGATGAACGAGCTTATGCCCTACCTAGACGGCGTGTGACTTTAAGTACCGCAGGTGTGGTGCCTGAAATGGATCGTTTAAGTAGCGTCGCCGATGTATCCCTGGCCGTATCTTTGCATGCACCCGATGATGCATTGCGTAATACCTTGGTGCCGCTCAATAAAAAATATCCGATTGCTACTTTAATGGACGCTTGTCGTCGTTATGTGAAGGGGCGCGTGGGCAGACACATTACCATGGAATATGTAATGTTAAAGGGCGTGAATGATAGTCCGCTACACGCCAAAGCCCTGGCGCAGGTTTTGCAAGGCGTTCAGGCTAAAATAAACTTGATTCCTTTTAATCCCTTTGTGGGATCCGATTATGTGCGATCAACCCCTGCTGCGATTGATCAATTTAAGCATATTTTACACAAAGCTGGATGGATCACGACAGTCAGAAAAACACGGGGTGATGATATTGATGCAGCCTGTGGTCAATTGATGGGTCGCGTGCAAGATCGAACCCATCGTCAGCAGCGTTTTTTAGAAAAATGTTCGAAACAGATTCCCATCGTGGTGCAGGCTCCAGCTTAACAGGAGGTTTTTTATGCAGTATTATCGTGCAGTACGCAGAGGATTTTTAGTAGGGTTATGCACCTTGGGGTTGATGGGTTGTGCCAGCACCGATCATGCATCCTCGACCTCGCATCATGATGCGGGGGTCCAAGGGGCTTTCGATAAGCCAAGTCCCGATTATCAGAAGGCTGCCTTGGCGAATGTAGAATTAGGCTTAGGTTATCTAGGGCAAGGACAAATCGCAAGAGCTAAAAGCAAACTGACCCACGCTATTCGATTGGCACCTTCTTTGCCCGAAGCCCGATCCGGTATGGCTTATTTTTTAGAAATGACCGGCGATTATAAGGATGCAGAAAAAGCGCATAAAAAAGCGATTCGCTTATCCAAAAATCAGGGTGCTTCTTACAATAATTATGGGGCTTTTTTGTGTCGGGGGTCACGTTTTCAAGAAGCCGATCAAGCTTTTCATAGGGCTTTAGCGGATAAGGATTATCCAAGAACGTCTGAAATTTATGAAAATGCAGGGCTTTGTGCCATTCGTGCCCAACATAAGGCAGCAGCCATCGATTATCTTAGAACGGCTATTATACGCGATCCGAGTGCCGCGACGGCGCTTATTGAATTAGCCTATTTGTCTTTGCAAGATGGCCATTTGCAGGATGCAAAAGCGTATTGGCAGCGTTATCAGAAGGTAGCCCTACCGACTGCGCGATCCTTAAGTGTGGGCATTCATATTGCTAAAGCGTGTCATGATGACAATGCTGTTGCCAGTCAAGCGCTTCGTCTAAAAGATCTATTTGAACATTCCCAAGAATACGCCGATTATTTGCGTTCGGAACGAACAGAGGTTAAAGCGCAATGAGTTTGTCTAGAAGTTTTTACGAATGTTGGCGAGGAACGTCGATTCCAGGGATGGAAAATCGTCGAATACAGGGATGTATGCTTCCGAGTGACATTCGTAAAAACTTATTGAATGAGGTATGGGTATGACCACACGTTTGCAAGCTTTGCGGGGTATGCCCGATATTTTACCCGTACAGGCCGATGCATGGGCTACCCTGGAAGGGCTGTGGCGTTCTATTATTCATCGCTATGGTTATCAGGAAATTCGCTTGCCACTCTTAGAATCCACCAAGCTTTTTCAGCGCTCTATCGGCGATCTAACCGATATTATTGAAAAAGAAATGTTTAGTTTAGAAACGGCCGATGGTGAAAGTATTAGTCTGCGTCCAGAAGGGACTGCTAGTTGTGTGCGTGCTGGTTTAGAACATGGTTTGTTTTATCATCAAATCCAACGTTTATGGTATATGGGACCGATGTTTCGTTACGAGCGTCCCCAAAAAGGACGGTATCGTCAGTTTCATCAAATAGGCGTTGAGACTTTTGGGATAGAGGGTCCTGCGATTGAGCTGGAACATATCCTGATGACCCAGCGTTTGTGGCGCGCGCTTGGGATCGATACTGCATTATCACTGGAAGTGAATAGCCTCGGATCTTTCGAGGCCAGGCAGGCTTATCGTGATCGCTTGCAACAGTATTTTACGCAGCATCAACAGGATTTAGATGCCGATAGCCAACGACGTTTGCAAGCTAATCCCTTAAGAATTTTAGATAGTAAAAATCCCGCTATGGCAGCACTCATTAACGATGCACCGAAGGGAATCGATTACTTAGATGCAGCCTCTGTACAGCATTTTGAATCTTTTCTCGCAGGATTATCGGATCTGGGTATTGCCTATACTGTGAATCCTCGTTTAGTACGGGGTTTAGATTATTACAATCGCACCGTTTACGAGTGGAAGACCGATCAGCTAGGTGCTCAAAGTGCAGTGGGTGGCGGTGGGCGTTATGATGGCCTGGTCGAACAACTGGGTGGGTCTGCTACGACGGCGGTTGGGTTTTCACTGGGTATGGAGCGCATACTATTGTTACAGCAAGCGGTGGTGGCGGCTATACCGGGCGTATCGCCTGTCGATTGCTACATGGTTCATACGCCCGCCTTAATACAAAACGCGCTTGCTTTAGCCGAGCGTTTGCGGGATGCTGGGGGCCTGAGGATCTTGGTGGATAATGGGCCTGGAACCTTCAAGCAGCAATTTAAAAAAGCTGATCAGAGTGGTGCAAGGATAGCCTTGATTTTAGGCGAAGCGGAACAGCAAGCGGATAGCTGTCGTGTGAAGTTTTTGCGTGAGGCGCGCGATCAGATATCGGTGCCTTTCCAGACATTAGCAACCTTTTTAAGCGACTATTTAGGGAACTAAAAATATGAGTAAGCAGCGTACAAAAAATACTATGAGCACACGGTATCGTGTGGATATCAATCATAAGGGTAGTGGACTTGGACTACAAAAGGGTTGGCAGCGCTATCAAAGTGTACCGATGGTTAAACGCTTAGTGTTCTTATTTCTTATTCTGTTGGTAAGCCTTGCTTTTTTGCAATACAAACATCTGCATGCGCGTCATCAGGCACGTGCGGCTTCTTTGATTTACGATAAGCTACTGGTGGCCATACAAGCCAATCAGGAACCAGAGGCATCCATGCAGATAGATACCCTTATGCATCGCTATAAGACAACGGTTTATGCACCGCTGGCGGCTTTCATGGCCGCAAAGTTGGCGGTCACACATGAAGAATGGGATAAGGCTTTAGAGCATTTGCAGTTTGTGTTATCCCATTCCTGGAAAAAAGAAAGGGCCTTCGCTGAGATTGCAAGACTGCGTATCGTAGACATTTTAAGCGAGCAAAAAAAATATACAGAAGCCTTGGCCCTCTTGGAGCAAGTAAAGCCTGCGGCTTATCTGCCCTTGGTAGAGGAACGCAAAGGCGATATTTATGTTTTAACACAACAACGGGATAAGGCACGTGAGGCTTATGCCAAAGCGATGCAAGCCTTACCCATGGACACACCGTTGGCAGGACGTTTGCAATTAAAACAGATCGAAGTTGGGTTTGACGAAAATAAGAAGGAGTCCTCCTAGTGTATTTGCTTAGATTACGGCTTATCGTTGTGACGCTATTCAGCTTGAGTTTAATGGCGTGTAATACCATTGAGCATCAATCAGAGGCCATTGCTAAGGTAGCCTTACCGGCCGTTGCAAAGGATCAAAAGGCTTTAAAAAGGATTTGGTCTGCACATTATGGGGCAGGGGTAGGCAAAAATGATGTACCTTTGCGTTTGGCCTTGGCACCATCCACCGTCGTGCTTGCCGATTATCAGGGTACGATGGTTGCACTCGATCGGATGACCGGTAAGAAGCGTTGGTCTGTGAAGTCTCGAGAGCCATTCAGTGCAGGACCTTCTGTGATAGAAGATTGCGTGTTGTTGGGTACGGAAGAGGGGAGCGTTTTAAGCTATAAGCTATCCGATGGTACTTTGATGTGGCGGGCTTCTGTGGGTAGCCCTGTTTTTGCTGCGATACGGGGGAATAGTAAGTCTTTATTTGTGCACACGCTGGCTGATACGATCGTTGCATTAGATCCGTCCGATGGACAGCAAAAATGGTCCTATGCCGCAAGCACACCTTCTTTAATATTAAGACGTAGTAGTTCACCGGTGCTCTACCAAGGTACCGTGTTGGTGGGTCTCTCTACCGGTCAACTCGTCGCCATGGATCAAGTGACCGGTGTTGTGCTTTGGCAAAAAGAGATCGCTGCCTCGAAGGGGCGTTCAGAAACACAACGCATGATCGATCTCAGTGCCGATCCCTTGTTACAAGGTAGCCTGGTGTATGCCGTTGGGTATCAAGGTAATGTGGCTGCACTCAAAGCCAATACGGGTGAGTTACTGTGGGAGCAAAGCCTGTCTTCTTATGCGGGCTTAGCCGTCGCAGATCGTACACTGGTAGTACCTGATCATCGGGGAACACTGTATGCCTTTGATGCAATTACCGGTAAACAACGTTGGAAAATGCTTGGGCTTGTAGGGCGGCGTTTAACAAAACCCTTATGTGTAGGCACGATGGTTTTAGTGGGTGATGATGAAGGCCTCGTTCACTGGATCGATTTAGAAAGCGGTCATTATAAGGGGCGTCAATCCATCGATAATAAAGGTATTGAAGCATCTCTGATGTTGAAAGAGGGTATCATCTATATCTTAGGCTTGAGTGGAAAAGTAGTAGCTTTACCAGAAGCTTTTTTTCATCAAGATAATAAAGTACCTGTGAAACAATAAAAAGTTGAGAATGCATTCATGTTAGCAGTTGTAGCCATAGTAGGTCGTCCCAATGTAGGCAAGTCCACCTTGTTTAATGTTTTAACCAAATCGCGTGCTGCCTTGGTGGTCGATTTACCCGGTGTTACCCGCGATCGTCAATATGGCGAATGTCGCTTGGGTGATAGACCCTTTATCGTCATCGATACAGGGGGGGTACAGAGTGAGAAAGACGGGATCGATAACTTAGTGGAAGCCCAGTCTTGGCGTGCGGTGAAGGAAGCCGATCTATTACTTTGGATTGTGGATGCGCGATCGGGCATTACCAGTTCCGATCAAGTGCTCGCCCAGCAATTACGTGCTGCGGGTAAACCACTTCTATTGGTTGTCAATAAAATTGATGGTCTCGAGATTCAAATAGCCTTGGCCGAGTTCTATGCCCTCGGCATGGGGGATCCCCATGGGATTGCAGCAGCCCATGGTCGCGGTATGAATAGCTTGTTAGAAGAAATCTATGCACGCCTGCCCGAAGATAAAAAAGTCTCTGAAGACACCAGTGCGGCCGGTATTAAAATAGCCATTGTAGGAAGGCCCAATGTGGGCAAATCTACCTTAGTGAATCGTTTAATGGGCGAAAAAAGAGTATTGGTTTTTGATCAGCCCGGTACGACCCGCGATAGTATTTATTTACCCATGAAACACGAGGGTGTGGAATACACCATTATCGATACCGCCGGTGTACGAAGGCGCGCCAAAATTGAAGAAAGTGTCGAAAAATTTTCGGTGGTGAAAACCTTACAAGCGATTGAAGATTGTCATGTGGTTATTTTTCTGATTGATGCCAAACAAGGGATTACCGATCAGGATATGAGTTTGCTGGGCTTTGTACTAGAGGCTGGGCGCTCGCTTGTGATTGCCATGAACAAATGGGATGGACTGAGTGCGACTGAACGTGAGGCTTTGCTCAAAAGCTTTGAATATCGTTTAATGTTTGCCAATTTTGCAAAGTTACATACCATTTCTGCACTCCATGGCACCGGTGTAGGGCGTTTATTTGAATCGGTGAATGGGGCTTATGATGCCGCCACCCGTAAATTATCCACCGGTAAATTAACCCGTATTTTAGAAAAAGCAGTGGCCTTGCATGCGCCGCCTATCGTGAACAATCGTCGTATTAAATTACGCTATGCCCATACGGGGGGGCATTTGCCGCCCATTATTGTGATCCATGGGAATCAAACCGAATCGGTACCTGAGACCTATATGCGTTATCTGATGAATACTTTTAGAAAAGAATTAAAACTAGAAGGCACACCTGTGCGCATTCAATTCAAAAGCAGCAAAAATCCCTATGCCGATCGCAAAAAACCGGCGATTGCTAGTAAGCGGGGCCGACCTTCCAATATCCCCAAAGGGCGAGCAGCTTTTCAGCGTGAGCCTTCAAGACGGAAATAAGGAT
>JACCDN010017269.1_pt1 | contig 29607 bp, 32 predicted proteins | sample 7441691 | NCBI WGS metagenome assembly JACCDN01 (sample SAMN15323439, study PRJNA562643) | freshwater metagenome | isolation source: river surface water | place: USA:Blue River Watershed | collected 2017-08-16 | reverse complement strand
GGTCGCGAGTTCGAGTCTCGTCATCCGCTCTCAGAGGATCTACCTTTGAAACGGTGGAGTGGCCGAGAGGCGAGGCAGCGGCCTGCAAAGCCGTGTACACGGGTTCAAATCCCGTCTTCACCTCTTGCAATTAGAAGGGCGATTGGCGCAGTGGTAGCGCGCTTCCCTGACACGGAAGAGGTCACTGGTTCGAACCCAGTATCGCCCACAGACTAAGCAGAGAGCTTTAAGACCTTTGCAGTTCGCTTCAGATGGGCCGCGGCTTCCTTCGGATTCTGATTAAGTTTGCCCTGGAGTCCAGGAACTAAAGACGTGATTTTGGAAACAGTTTGTGAACCGAGAATTTGGTCAACCACCTCCAGCATCACTGTCACTGAAACTGAAGCTCCCGGGCTTGCACCTAACAGACCGGCGATGGTCCCATCCTTCGATGCAATAACTTCGGTGCCAAACTGCAGGGTGCCTTTGCGACCCTTAGGTTTGATGATTTGGGCTCTTTGTCCAGCTTCGTAATAGATCCAGTCCTTGGCTTCAGCGGTTGGGACGAATTCCTTTAGCTGAGCAATCTTCTTCTTTTTTGATTTCGTGATTTCGCGAACCAGGTACTTGACCAAACCAAAATTGTCGATCGCGACTGATAGGTAGGGAAGTAGGTTGTGCGGACGAACTGAAAGGGGAAGATCCAGCAGTGACCCGTGCTTTAGAAACTTTGGATTGATTCCTGCAAATGGACCAAATAGAAGTGATTCCTTGCCGTTGACCACACGCTTGTCGAGGTGTGGAACAGACATTGGCGGCGCGCCAACCGGTGCTTGTGAATAAACCTTCGCATTGTGCTTGGCAACTAACTCAGGGTTATCGGTCCTAAGGAAATGGCCGCTGACTGGGAATGTTCCGTAGCCTTTGATTTCAGGTAGCTTGGCGGATTGCAGAAGCTTCAACGCCCAACCACCAGCTCCTACAAAAACACGGTCCGCTACAACAATGCGATTGCTAGAAGTTCCCATGAACAACTGCCATGCACCAGATGGGTATTGATAGAGCTTCTTCATTTCAACGCCAGTTTCGACTCTTACTTTTTTGCTGATAAGCCAGGACACAAGTTGACGTGTCAACTCGCCATAATCAACATCGGTTCCTTGCTCAATCCAAGTTGCAGCAATTTCCTTGTCTGACCTGCCCTCCATAACCAGAGGTGCCCACTGGCTAATCTGCGAAGGCTTAGTTGACAGTTCCATCCCAGCAAACAGCGGCTGATCTCTAAGGGCCATGTGACGACGCTTTAGGTAGTCAACGTCCTTACCGCCAACCACGAAGGACATGTGCGGAACCGTGCGAATGAAAGTTTCTGGGTTTTTTAGAATTCCCTGCTCTACGCAGTATGCCCAGAAGGCACGAGACTGCTGAAATTGCTCGTTAATAGCAATAGCCTTGTTTGGATCTGGCAAGGACCCATCCTTGCTGTCTGGCATGTAGTTGAGCTCACAAAGCGCTGCGTGTCCGGTTCCCGCGTTATTCCAGGCGTCAGAGGATTCCATGGACACTTCGGGAAGTCTTTCAAAGATCACAATCTTTGAATTTGGCTTTGCGAGTTTGATGAGTGTGGCCAAAGTTGCCGACATTATGCCGGCACCGACTAAAGCAAAGTCGTAGGTTTCTCGTTCAGACACCCTACAAGGGTAGTGGTTAGAGAACTGTCACGCCGAGTAGCTGGCCAATCAGGTATGAGACGCTCATGGTCAAGACGCTTACGCCAACATTTCTCAGGATGGACTTAGGGATTGAAAACTTTCCAACCCAGGCTGCCCACCATCCTGTGAGGGAGAGAGCAGCAACGACCGACACTGCCGTAGCAATTTCACGCTGCTCCCATGGTCCCATCATGGTGAGGAGAGGCAGCGCTGCACCTAACGAAAAAGCCACCGCAGAGCTCCAGGCCGCCGCCCAAGGGTGAGCGGAAATGTGATATCGATCACGACCGGCGGAAATTTCAGTGTCCTTTTGCGCACTCACACTTATGTATTCGCCTCCACCCATCGAGATTGCCCCCGCAACCAAAGCGGCCACACCTGCCAGCAAGAGAGCTTGACGGTCTCCACCTGCGCCAGCAACTCCCATAACAAGACCGGCAACCGAGACGATTCCGTCGTTGGCACCTAGCACGGCCGCACGCAGCCAATTCAGTTTCTTGTCTATCTGTCTTTCACTATTAGGCATTGGAAAAGCTTGGCGCATCTGGCGGCTCAATTCCAGCAAGGTAAGCCTTACTCACTAGACTTGGCCGAGTTAGGAGCAACGTGGAAATAAAGCTCTACGGGAAGACTCACCAGGTAAGTGAGGGTGCCACCGGCTTTGATTTATTTGAAGACCGGCAAATCGTTGCACTCCGCGTGAATGGCGAGCTCAAAGACCTTGCCCATCAAGTCGCTGCCGGTGATTCAGTCGAGGGAATCGACATCTCATCGCCCGAAGGCTTAAGCATTCTTAGGCACTCAACCGCGCATTTACTCGCACAGGCTGTGCAAGAGCTGTATCCACAAACTCGACTCGGTATCGGACCGCCTATTGAAGACGGCTTCTACTACGACTTTGATCCGCTCGAGCCTTTCACACCAGAAGATTTGCAAAAGCTAGAAAAGCGCATGAAGGAACTGGTTGGTAAATCACAGAAGTTCATTCGCAAGGAGGTTTCTGATCAAGAAGCCAGGGACCTGCTCAGCGAAGAGCCCTACAAACTCGAACTGATTTCCTTGAAGGGCTCTGAAGTTGGCGAAGGCTCGGTTGAGGTTTCCGCTGGCCAGCTGAGCATTTATCAAAACATCAATCCTGATGGCAGCGTTGCTTGGCAGGATCTGTGTCGAGGTCCGCATCTGCCAAACACTCGAATGATTGGCAAAGGCTTTTCTCTCACCCGTGTTGCCGCCGCCTACTGGCGAGGAAACGAGAAAAACAAGCAGCTGCAGCGAATCTATGGAACTGCCTGGCCATCAGTTGAGGAGCGCGACGCGTATCTAGAGCGACTTGCCGAGGCGCAGCGACGTGATCACCGAAAGCTTGGAGTTGAACTCGATCTGTTTAGCTTCCCCGACGAAATTGGATCGGGACTTGCCGTTTTTCACCCCAAGGGTGGAATTATTCGTCGAGTCATGGAGGACTACTCAAGAAGGCGCCATGAGGAGGCGGGATATGAGTTCGTTTACTCTCCGCACATAACCAAGTCAAACCTGTTTGAAACCAGCGGGCATCTTCAGTGGTATTCCGAAGGCATGTTCCCAGCCATGAAGTTGGATGCTGAATATGACGCAGAGGGAAAGATTCGCAGGCAGGGGCAGGACTATTACCTAAAGCCCATGAATTGCCCCTTCCACATTCTTATCTTTAGGTCAAGGGCCAGAAGCTATCGGGAACTTCCACTCAGAATGTTCGAGTTTGGAAGTGTTTATCGATATGAGAAATCAGGAGTGCTACACGGACTAACTCGTGTGCGCGGAATGACTCAGGACGATGCACACCTGTTTGTTACTCCTGATCAAATGGAAACTGAGCTGAAGAAGGTTCTGAAGTTCGTGCTAGACCTGCTGCGCGACTACGGATTGAATGACTTTTACCTGGAACTCTCAACCAGGGATCCCGAAAATCAAAAGTTTGTCGGCAGTGATGAAATCTGGGAGACAGCGACCGCGACCTTGCAACGGGTAGCGGAAGAATCTGGCTTGAAGTTGGTTCCCGATCCTGGTGGGGCAGCTTTCTATGGCCCCAAGATTTCGGTTCAGGCAAAGGATGCAATTGGCCGCACCTGGCAAATGAGCACCATTCAATTGGACTTCAATTTGCCTGAGCGATTTGATCTCGAATATGTTGGAAGTGACGGCGAGCGTCATCGACCAATCATGATTCACCGCGCCCTATTTGGATCAATCGAAAGATTCTTTGGTGTTCTTACTGAACATTACGCAGGGCATTTCCCTCCGTGGTTAGCACCTGTTCAGGTAGTGGGTGTGCCTATCGCCGATGACTTTGCTACTTACCTAGAAGAGTTTGCATCGGATTTGCGAGCAGAAGGCGTGCGTATCGAGGTTGATAGAAGTGATAACCGAATGCAAAAGAAAATTCGTGATCACACCTTGGCGAAGGTTCCTTTCATCCTGCTTGCTGGTGAGCGCGACGCAACCAACCAGACAGTGAGCTTCCGCTATCGCGATGGAAGACAAGATAATGACATCAGCCTGAGTGATGCTAAGAAGTTAATTCTGGACGCCATCGCTGAGAAAAAGCAGGTCTAGGTGAGCGACGACTTTCTTTCAGACTTTTCTGCCATGCAGGACGGTTTTGAAAGGCTGTGGACACCACATCGTTTGGTTTATCTCCGTGACCACCAGCAACCTGCCGACGAGGATTGCCCTTTTTGTGCAGCGCCCAAGAAATCCTTGGAGGATGGACTTGTCGTCAAACTCGGTAAGACCTGCTTTGTTCTGCTTAATTTGTTCCCATATAACCCGGGACACCTTCTGGTTTGCCCTTATCGCCATTTTGATACCTACGACAAGGCAACCGCGGACGAGGTTGCTGAGATGGGTCTTCTAACGCAGCAGGCAATGAAGACCTTGCAAACTGTTTCTAGCGTTCACGGATTCAATTTGGGGATGAACCAAGGGGAGGTTGCGGGCGCCGGGATTGCCTCACACCTGCACCAGCACATCGTTCCGCGCTGGCGAAATGACTCAAACTTCTTCCCGATAATCGCTCAAACTAAGGCAATGCCCATCTTGCTGGGCCAGATGAGAGAAACAATTGCTAACAACTGGGTGGAGTCCGTTTAGAATTGAGCCATGTCAAACCCCAAAAATGAAGGTACTGATCTAGTTAAGCGCGGCCTGGCAGAAATGCTTAAGGGCGGCGTGATCATGGATGTTGTCACGGCCGACCAAGCGAAGATTGCCGAGGATGCCGGAGCGGTTGCTGTTATGGCGCTCGAGCGTGTTCCAGCGGACATCCGAGCTCAGGGTGGTGTTGCAAGAATGAGCGACCCAGATCTGATTGATCAGATCATCAAGTCAGTATCTATTCCGGTAATGGCGAAGGCCCGCATCGGTCATTTTGTTGAGGCTCAAGTTTTGGAGGCTCTAGAGGTCGATTACATCGACGAGTCAGAAGTTCTATCACCTGCCGACTATGTAAATCACATTGACAAGTGGAAGTTTAAGGTTCCATTTGTGTGCGGCGCCACCAATTTAGGTGAAGCGCTTCGAAGAATTACCGAAGGCGCCGCAATGATTCGCTCAAAGGGCGAAGCCGGTACAGGGGACGTCTCTGAGGCGATGAAGCACATCAGAACTATTCGCGGTGAAATTGCCGCGTTGAGCTCAAAGAGCGAAGATGAACTTTATGTTGCAGCTAAGGAGCTGCAGGCTCCCTACCAGCTTGTCAAGGAAGTCGCTTCAACTGGCAAGCTGCCAGTCGTCATGTTTGTTGCTGGGGGAATTGCAACTCCAGCTGATGCTGCACTGATGATGCAACTTGGTGCAGATGGCGTATTCGTAGGTTCTGGAATCTTCAAGTCTGGTGACCCTGCGAAGCGAGCCGCTGCGATTGTGAAGGCCACCACTCACTTCAACGATCCAAAGGTTGTTGCACAAGCCTCACGCGGACTTGGTGAAGCGATGGTCGGAATCAACGTAAATGATCTTCCATCTCCACACCGGTTAGCTGAGCGTGGTTGGTAATTGACTGTTGGCGTTCTAGCTTCACAAGGTGATGTTCGCGAGCATGTCGAGCTTTTAAGAACCCTAGGCGCAGATGCGATTGCGGTTAAAACTGAAGAGCAATTGCAAAGTGTTGACGGCCTCGTTATTCCAGGAGGCGAATCAACCACGATTTCGAAACTGCTAGTCATCTTCGGAATGCTTGAGCCTGTGCGGAAGTTTGCACAGTCCAAGCCAGTTCTTGGAACATGCGCGGGACTTATCTTGCTAAGTGATTCAGTGCAGGGGAGACTCCCAGATCAAGAACTGATTGGGGGGCTGCCAATTGAAGTTTCAAGAAATGCCTATGGCGGGCAAACCCACAGCTTTGAGGGCCTGGTCGAGATTGACGGCAAAACAGAGAGGGTTGCTTTTATTAGGGCACCAAAGATTTTGGATGCTTCCAAGGCAGAAGTCATAGCGACTTTTGAGGGGGAGCCGGTAGCCGTGAGGCATGGCAAAATCATGGGAGCAAGTTTCCACCCCGAGCTAACCGGCTCGGAAGTTTTACACAGACTGTTTCTAGAACAGCTAGGAAAGTAAGAAAGCGATAGTTTAGGTGAACTATGTCAGGTCACTCCAAATGGGCAACGACTAAACACAAAAAGGCAGCCAACGATGCACGTCGTGCGAAGTTGTGGGCCAAGTTGATTCGCAACATCGAAGTGGCTGCGCGAAACGGTGGACCTGACATCGAGGGCAATCCAACCCTCTACGACGCTGTCTATAAAGCCAGAAAGAACTCGGTTCCAAACGACAACATTGATAGGGCCATCAAGCGCGGAAGTGGTGCCAATGGCGAAGGTGCCGATTATCAAAACATTCTCTATGAGGGCTATGGATCAGGTGGCGTTGCCATTTTGGTTGAGTGTCTGACCGACAATAAGAATCGTGCTGCGGCGGAAGTGCGTCTCGCCTTTACTAAGAACTCAGGGAGCCTGGCGGACCCTGGCTCCGTTTCCTATCAGTTCAGCCGCAAAGGCGTAATTGTGGTTTCTGACGGTGTGACAGAGGACCAGATTCTTGAGGCAACTATTGAGCATGCCATCGATGACATCACTCCGGCAGGGGATGGCTTCGTCGTCACTTGCGAAGCGAGTGCGATTACGGCTGTCCGCGAAGCTCTTCAGGGAGCGGGGCTGGATTATGAAAGTGCAGATGTTGAGTTTGTGTCGTCTATGAAAATTACGGCGGACAAGGACACTGCTGAAAAGAACATCAAGCTAGTTGAGGCCTTAGAGGACCTGGACGATGTTCAAGAGGTCTATACCAATATGGATTTGACCAATGAAGTCCTGGCCCAACTGAGCTAACCATGGCATTGATTCTTGGCGTAGATCCCGGTCTTACTCGATGCGGATACGCGCTGGTTGAATCAAACAAGTCAGTTCTGCACGGAATGTTTCAATCGGACGCAGATTCCGACCCCGCTGAGAGAGTAGGGAAGATCTCGCTTGAGCTAGAACAGCTTGTTGAAAAGTACCAACCTAGTTTGATTGCCCTTGAGCGAGTTTTTGCGCAAGCTAACCTTCGCTCAGTGATGGGTGTTGCGCAGATCTCTGGAGCCCTGATGGCCACTGCACACAAACATGCCATTCCGGTGGAGTTTTTTACGCCAAGTGAAGTAAAAGCCGCCGTTGCAGGACATGGCCGCGCCAGCAAGGCGCAGGTTGCTCAAATGGTGACCGCAATTTTGAAGCTAAAGGAAGTACCTAAGCCAGCGGATGTGGCAGATGCCTTGGCGGTGGCTATCTGCGCCAGCAACAAGTCTCAAATCGCATCAACTCCGGCCCGGAAGAAGTGGGTTGCGGCAGCCAAAGCCGCCAAGCGAAAGCTAGGTTAGGGCTGTGATTTCCATACTCAAGGGCCCAGTTGTAGAGATTGGCTCTGACGCTGCTGTTGTGATGGTGGGCGGAGTGGGCTTTGAGGTTTCGTTGGCTCCAAGAGAGCTGCTGCAATTATCTGTCGGGCAAGATGCGCATCTACACACTCGCATGATTGTCAAAGAGGATGACATTTCACTTTTTGGCTTTGCCAGCAAACTAGAGCGTGAGCAGTTTGACCTTCTTTGTTCCGTTTCTGGGATTGGGCCAAAGCTAGCAATGACCGTGATTTCGGGGCTCGACCCCGAGTCTTTTGCTGCTGCTATCAATAATCAAGATGAGCAAGTTTTTCGAAACATTCCGGGCATAGGTCCCAAGACAGCAAAGCTGATTCTCATCTCACTAGCTGGAAAGACTCAACAGGTGGTTACGCCAACTGCCCATCGTGTCCTGTTGGCACTGAAGCAGCTTGGAACAGATGAAGCGCTTGCGCGTGCGGCACTAGCTCAGGTTGATCAGTCAGTCTCAGAGTCTGAGATGCTGAAAAGAGCTCTGCAGATTCTTGGTGGGGCCAAGTCATGATTGAAAGTGACGACAGGGAACTTGATGCTCGGCTAAGACCATCAAATTTGTCTGAATTTGTCGGACAGAGCAAGGTCGTCTCACAGGTTTCGCTAATTATTCAAGCCGCCAAGTTGGACGGTAGGGCGGCTGATCACATGCTGTTGGCCGGACCACCTGGTTTGGGAAAAACCACACTTGCGATGATTGTTGCCAGAGAGTCCGAGCGCAACCTACGTCTAACTTCAGGACCAGCCATTCAATCAGCCGCGGATCTAGCAGCGGTTTTGTCTTCGCTTGAAAACGGCGACGTTTTATTTATTGATGAAATTCACCGACTTTCTAGATCCGCTGAAGAAATGCTTTATCTGGCGATGGAGGATTTCAGGGTTGACGTAATGGTTGGCAAGGGGCCAGGTGCAAGTTCAATATCTTTAGACATCGCACCATTTACCTTGGTTGGTGCAACCACCAGAAGTGGAATGCTGCCGACTCCGCTGCGTGACCGCTTCGGTTTCACTGCTTTCTTGGAGTTCTATGACGAGTTTGAGTTGGCGGAGGTGATTGATAGATCCTCTGCACGCCTGGGTATCCAAATCGAGAAAATGGCGGTTGGCGAATTAGCACGAAGATCGCGCGGCACACCTCGAATTGCCAACCGCTTGCTTCGCCGAGTCAAAGACTTTGCAGCGGTTAATCAGCACCCGGCAATTTCAGTGCAAACCGTTGATGCCGCCATGGAGCTATTTGGCGTTGACAAGCGCGGTTTGGATCGGGTTGACCGAGAGCTGCTGGGGCTGCTGGCTGAGAAATTCAATGCAAGGCCGGTAGGGCTATCAACGCTGGCAGTGGCACTTGGGGAGGAGCCAGAGACAATTGAGGCGGTAATCGAGCCCTTCCTCATTCGCTCGGGCTTTTTGGCCAGGACCCAGCGCGGGCGCGAAATTACCCAATCGGGCATAGATCACCTGGCATCCTAGGGCTGGAGGGGCTTTTACGCCTATAATTTCGAGGGACCATTCGGTAAGGAAAAGCTTTGACCTTTGATTTTCTGTTGTTTGCCGTTCTGATATTGCTGATCGTTCTACTGATCATGCAAAACAGAAGACGTCGCAAGGAAGTTGAGCTGATGCAGAGCTCGCTCACAGTTGGCGCAGAAGTCATTCTGCATGCAGGCATAAAGGGAAAAGTTGTTAGCTTGACGGATGAAGAGGTCGAGATTGATTCAGCCGGCAGCAAATTGCGCGTTCTGCGCGGGGCAGTGGGCAAAGTAGTGTCCACGGGGGAGAAGTAAAAACTTGGCTGAGAGCACAACCACTAAATCCGCTCGCCGAAAACTTTCATGGGTTGGCGCGATTGCGGCGTTTTTCGCCGCACTTATTACTTGGGGAACCGTCACCGCTCAGCCCGGAGCGACCTGGTCGCCTGAATTGGCACTGGATTTGCAGGGTGGAACGCAGCTAATCCTGACTCCATCGATTGCCGATGGCACTACAGCTTCACTTGAGCAGCTGAATCAGGCCGTTGAAATCATCCGACAAAGAATTGACGGTTCGGGTGTTGGTGAAGCAACCGTAACGGTGCAAGGAAACGAGAACATCGTTGTTTCCATTCCTGGCACACCTGACGCAAACACACTTCAGCTAATCAAGGCATCCGCATTGTTAGAGTTCCGACCAGTTTTGACGGTTGCACAGTCAACCCCGTTGGCTGAGGGAACCGAACTTGTTGACACCAGCGCGCTAAATGACACACCAGCCACACCACCGGCCAGTGCGTCCGACCTTGCGTGGATCACTGAAAAGGTCCAAAAAGATTTCGATCAGCTTGACTGTGCGCAGCCATTTAGAACGCCTGGTCAGGTTGATGACCCCGCCAAGCCACTGGTGACGTGTGATGACTTCTTGTTCAACAAGTACATCTTGGGTCCCGTCGAAGTTCGAGGCGAAAACATCTCTGACGCATTTGCGGGAACAATCACTACGCAAACTGGCGCAAGCACCAATACTTGGGCCGTCAATCTAGAGTTCGACCCTGAGGGAACGACCGCATTCGGCAATGTCACTTCTAGACTTTTTAGCCTCACCACACCTCAGAACCAATTTGCAATTGTTCTAGATGGCTACATCATCACCGCACCTGCAACACAGGCGGTTATCACAAACGGCCAGGCGCAGATTACTGGAAACTTCACACAAGAGACTTCAACGATTCTGGCTGACCAGCTGAAGTATGGTGCCTTGCCGATTGGTTTTGAAGTTCAGAGCCAGGAGAACATCTCCGCAACGCTCGGAGAAGATTCATTGCAGGCCGGTGTAATCGCAGGTCTGATTGGTTTGCTGCTGGTGATGGTTTATATGACCATTCAGTATCGAGGGCTTGCCGTCGTCGTGCTTGGCTCGTTGATCATGGCGGCCATCTTGGTCTACCTGTTCATTGCGTTCTTGTCTTGGCGTCAGGGTTACCGCTTATCGCTTGCGGGTGTGGCAGGTTTGATTATCTCGGTCGGTATTACAGCTGACTCGTTCATTGTTTACTTCGAACGTATTCGTGATGAGCTTCGCGAGGGCAAGAGCCTGGAGGTTGCGGTAGAGGCCGGTTGGCGCAGAGCGCTTAGGACCATCTTGGCTTCAAACGCTGTGAGCTTCACAGCTGCCATCATTCTTTACTTGCTTACCAGTGCAGCTGTGCGAGGCTTCGCCTTTACCCTTGGACTCACAACCCTGATCAACATTCTGTTGGTAACGCTCTTTACACACCCGCTTGTTCAGCTCCTTGCGCGGAACAAGTTCTTTGCATCTGGCCACAGATTCTCCGGATTTGATCTGTCAGCTCAAGAGGCCTCCTATCGAGGTCGCGGTGAGTTCCGCTATGCAACTTCCGTACCGGAGACCAAGTTGAAGAAGAGCTCAAAGCAGGCAGAAATTCGTCAGACCATTGCCGAGCGCAAGGCGCTGCAGGGTAAGGAGAATCATGAGTAAGATGCGCGAGTTTGGAAACCAGCTCTATTCAGGAGAGCGCTCCTTCAACTTTGTAGGCCGTCGCAAGATCTGGTACTCAGTAGCCGCTATTGCGGTAATTCTCTCGATTGCGTTGCCCATTATGCGCGGTGGATTCAATTTCGGAATCGAATTCAGAGGCGGAAGCGAATTCAGGCTTACCAATTCGCAGTCGCTGTCACAATCCGTAGCGGTAGATGCAGTTCAGTCGGTTGTTCCAAGCGCGCAGGTTACTGTCACCACCGTAGGTGAAGCAGATTTGAGAATCCAGACTGAGCAGCTTGGCGATGAGCAGTCCGAGCAGGTCCGACTAGCTCTAGCTGAGGCATTTGGCATCGATTCATCCTTGGTTGCATCGAGCTTCATCGGTCCAAACTGGGGAGCAGAGATTACCCGCCAAGCCCTGATTGGTCTGTTTGCCTTCTTGGGCATAGTTTCACTTTTGATGGCGTTTTATTTCCGATCGTGGAAAATGAGTGCCGCTGCGCTAATCGCGCTTGCCCACGACTTGGTTTTCACTCTTGGTGTTTATGCGGGTGTTGGCTTTGAGGTTACTCCAGCTGCAATTATTGGCTTCTTGACCATCTTGGGATATTCGCTCTACGACACCGTTGTTGTGTTTGACAAGGTTAGAGAAAACACCGCAGATATCGCTCTTTCAGAAACCAGGACTTTTGGTGAAGCGGTGAACCTGGCTGTAAATCAGACCCTGGTTCGATCCATTAACACCTCCGTTGTTTCAGTGTTGCCAGTTGCGGCAATCTTGTTCATCGGTTCGCTGCTTCTGGGAGCCGGAACCCTGCGAGACATCTCGTTGGCGCTGTTCGTTGGAACAATCGTCGGCACCTACTCATCGGTATTCCTGGCCGCACCGGTCTATGTTCACTTGCGCGAGCGGGAGCCGGCCCTGAAAGCGGCTGCCGAGAAGGTTCTGGCCTCTCGCCAATAGACTTCTCTCTACCCACCTAAGGAGTGAGAGATGTCTGACAGTCTTGCCAGTTCTCTACGCTCTAGGCTGCCTTGGATTTTCACCAAGGCTTCCAGCGCGGTTGGGGAAGACCTGGCAGAGCTGATTCGAACAGTTCGCTCGAACCATCCAAAATCCGATTCTGGTCTCATTGAGCGCGCCTATAACACGGCCGAGAAGTATCACGAGGGACAAAAGAGGAAGTCTGGTGAGCCCTACATAACTCACCCGCTAGCGGTGGCGAGAATCCTTGCCGATTTGGGTTCTGGTCCTGCGACTATCGCCGCGGCACTCCTGCACGACACCGTCGAAGACACTGAGTATTCAATCGATCAGCTCAGGGTTGATTTTGGGGAAGAGGTCGGGCTATTAGTCGACGGCGTTACCAAGCTCGACAAAATGAAATTCGGAGATACTGCTCAAGCAGAAACCATGCGCAAGATGGTTGTAGCCATGAGCAAGGACGTAAGAGTTTTGGTTATCAAGTTGGCAGATCGTCTCCACAACGCAAGGACCTGGGGTTTCGTTGAGCCTGAGTCCGCGCGGCGTAAGGCGCAAGAGACTCTCGAGATTTACGCGCCACTCGCGCACCGGCTTGGTATTGCCACAATCAAGAACGAGCTCGAGGACATTAGCTTCTCTGTTCTCTATCCAAAGGTTTATGAGGAGATTGTTTCGCTGGTTAAGCAGCGCAATCCACTGCGAAGTGAATACACCGAGACAGTAATTGACGAAATTGATGCAGAGCTTAGAGATGCGAAGGTGAAGGCCAAGATCGAGGGAAGGCCAAAGCAGTACTACTCGATCTATCAAAAGATGATTCTCAAGGGAAGAGAATTCGAGGACATCTATGACTTGGTCGGCATCAGAGTTATCGTGCCTTCGGTTCGTGATTGCTACGCAGCATTGGGAGCCATTCACGCAAAATGGTCACCGCTGCCTGGTCGCTTCAAGGACTACATCGCAATGCCTAAGTTCAACCTTTATCAGTCTCTTCACACAACCGTGCTTGGCCCTGAGGGCAGGGCAGTTGAAATTCAGATTCGAACACAAGAAATGCATCAGCGAGCTGAATTTGGTGTTGCTGCGCACTGGAAGTACAAGCAGGCGACAGGAAAGGGACCCGAGCGCGAAGTGGATCTCGCTTGGCTAAAGCAACTCAGCGATTGGCAGGAAGAAACAGCGGACCCAGGGGAGTTCTTGGATAATCTGCGCTTCGAAATAGGCGCTAAAGAACTCTATGTCTTCACTCCAAAGGGCCGTGTGATTGGACTTTCTGCAGGCTCCACCCCAATCGACTTCGCCTATGCGGTTCACACTGAGGTTGGCCATAAGACCATTGGTGCGAAAGTCAATGGGCGCCTTGTTCCACTAGAGACCAAACTTCAAGCAGGTGATGTGGTCGAGGTCCTCACTTCAAAGTCCAATACTGCTAGCCCGAGCAAAGACTGGCTGAACTTTGTTGCCAGCCCAAGGGCTCGAGCAAAGATTAAGCACTGGTTCACACAGGAGCGCAAAGAGCACTCGTCCGAGGAGGGCAAGGAAGCTCTAATTCGAGGTCTGAGACGCCAGGGCTTGCCAGTTCAATCACTGATCAATTCTGATCTCTTGGCGGAAGTCGCAGAGGACTTCAAGCTGGCAGACATTGCTGCTCTGTTTTCGATGATTGGACAGGGTCAGATAACTGCCTCCAGCGTGATTGAGCGACTGAAGCTGTTGCAGGGCATCATCGAACCTGAAACTGAAGAGATTCCTATTCAGGTTCCAAAGTCCCTGCGTGGGCCACGGAGCGCGAGCCAGGGTGTGCTCGTCAGGGGATCAGCGGATGTAATGACCAAGATGGCGCGCTGCTGCACACCAGTTCCAGGCGATGAGATTGTCGGGTTTATAACCCGCGGTGATGGTGTCTCGGTTCACCGTGCTGATTGCAAGAACGTAAAGAGCCTGCGAACCGAACGCATCGTTGAGGTGGCATGGTCGGAAGACTCCAGGGGAGTCTTCATGGTGCAAATTCAAGTCGAGGCTTTGGATAGAAGTGGCTTACTTTCAGATGTAACCAGAGTTCTTACTGAGAATCACGTAAATATTCTTAGCGCAACAGTCTCCACCGGTAGGGATCGAGTTGCACTAAGCAGGTTTGTTTTCGAGATGGCGGATCCTTCACACCTGGACCACCTTTTGAATCAGGTGCGGCGAATTGACAATGTTTATGACGTATATCGAGTGAAGGGTGCTTAGTCGACAGCGTTTTGAGCGGCTACCAGCAGCGCTTTTCGAGACTCAATTTGATCTTGAATCTCCTTCTTCTTAGGCTCAGGGGCGTTGGCCAACTCTTGCTCCAAAGTTGAAATGACCTTTTCGAGCTGCTCAACAAAGGCACTGCTTCTTGCCTTTGCGGCTGGATCAGAGCGTTGCCAAGCTTCCTTTTCTGCTTCAGCTAGCTTTGATTCGATTTGACGAAGTCTGCCCTCGACGTTCTTGACCTGATCTTTTGGTACATGACCAATCTTTGACCACTTTGCCTGAATCTGTGAAAGCTTGGAACGGGCAGCCTTAAGGTCGGTAAGCGCAATAGCCTCGGCTTCAATTAGAAGAGCCTGCTTCGCAGAAAGATTCTCTGCATGTGAGCTAGCAAGCTTCTCATCCAGTTCCTTCTTCTTTTCAAAGATCTTGTCACCGGCTCCGCGGAATGCTTCCCACAGTGCCTCTTCGATCTTTCCTGCCTTGCCAGCCTTTTTCCATTCGGCTTGGAGTTTGCGATACTCCGCGGCAGCAGCTGCACCCTTCTCGGCAAGGCTCTCAGCCTTCTTTGTTAGATCGGCCTTGATCTTCTTAGCTTCCCTAAATTTGGCATCTTGAAGAGCGAAGTACTTGCGCTTGCCAGACTCAAACTGCGCTCTGGCTTGTGAGAATCTCTTCCAAATTGGATCGGTGATTGACTTGGCAATCTTTGGGCTGTCCTTTTGAAGTTGCTGCCACTTGGCGAACAGCTCGGCCATTTCCTCGCCGCTCTTCTTCCAATTAATTGATCCAAGGTTGCTAACAAGCTCCTCGGCACGCTTAGCGATGCGCTCCTTTTCCTCCAGCGCAGCAGCAATCGCCTTTTCTCTTGCTTCATTTGCCTTCGAGGCCGCATCTTCAATAGCGGGAATTAGCTTCTCAAGTCTTTGCCGCAGGTTCTCGTAGTTTCCAACACCCTTAGGGTCAGCCACTTCCTTCTTCAAGGTGGCGTGCGCTGCTTTTAGGCTCTTAGCATCGTTAATCCCGTTAGCAATTCTCTGCTCAAGGATTCGAACCTGGGCTTCTAAGTCTTCGAATTTGCGAATGAAGAAGGCGATTGCCTCATCAGCTGATACGTCAGGGTATTGACCAACTAGGCGTTCGGTGCCCTGATCCTTCAGGTAGACAGAGTTCTTTTCGTCTACTCGACCAAATTCGTTAGCGCTCAAGTTATCTCCGATTTCGCGACTTTTTACTCTACCGAAACATTGCCCAGCTTGACCTCGCTGGCTGGTCTTCCATCAGTGGATCCATCCGCGGTTCCGGCGGCAGCAATGGCCTTGACAGCGTCTAGGCCAGCTGTGACCTTGCCGAAGACGGTGTAGCCGCCTGCTGCATCAGAGGGGATGGTCGAATCCTGATAAACGATGAAGAACTGGCTACCCATAGAAGAGCCATCGCCGCCACGTCGAGCCATAGCTAGAACGCCTTCGGCATAAAGATCGCCTGCGGGGGCATTTTCAATTGGGCCAAAGTTATAACCAGGTCCACCAGTTCCATCTCCATTTGGGTCACCGCACTGAAGGACATAAATACCTTCCGTCACTAGGCGGTGACAGGAAATTTGTTCGAAGTAGCCAGCCTGAGCAAGCGCAATGAAATTGGCCGTAGCTTGAGGTGCATTCACACCGTCTAGTTCTAAGGAAACTGGAGCACCGTTGAGTTCAAGTGTGCTTTGCCAGGTTCTCGATTCAGCAAGTTCAGGAGAAGGCAGGGAGTACTCGGTCGTTGAACCCTCGGTTGTTTCGGTTGGTTCAGCAACAACCGATCCAGGTCCTACGTTGAAGTAGAGGAACTGACCGGCAAGCGCCACAACCAGCGCGCCGGCTGCGGCAATTATTGCTAGCCGATTGTCTTTTGCTGCAATTCTCTTGCGGCCTTGGATTAGATCTTGCTTGGCTTGATAGCTGGATAACTTGTCGTCTTTTTTCATTAGGGATGCCTTCCGACCAGCCATTCTAGAGCGCATAGAATCCAGTTGTGGTGACTCCGCTACCAGAAAGACTAAGACCAACCTCATTAGAGCTGGTGGTTGGGCAATCTGCCGTATTGAAGCCCGGTTCACCGCTCAGCCGCTTGGTGCAGGGGGACTTTAGCCGAGGTCTAAGTTCCATCATTCTTTGGGGGCCACCCGGTAGCGGGAAGACCACCTTGGCCCGCCTGGTTGCTCAGTCCAACAAAGCGAAGTTTGTGGAATTGAGCGCAATCAGTGCTGGAGTGAGTCAGGTAAGGGATGTGATTGATTCCGCTAGAACGGACTTACACGCATACGAAAAACAGACTGTTTTATTCTTGGATGAAATCCATCGCTTTAGCAAGTCTCAACAAGACGCTCTACTCGGAGCAGTTGAATCCGGGGTATTGACTCTCATCGCTGCAACAACAGAGAACCCGTCCTTCAGTGTCATCAAACCCCTGATCTCTCGGTCGCTTGTAATCCATCTCGAACCATTGAGTGAATCCGACATTGGAAAGTTGCTGAGTAGGGCGCTCAGTAGCGATGAGTCGCTGAAGGGCAAGTCCTTCAGCGAAGAAGCACTGTCGTTCATAGCCAAGATATCTGGTGGCGATGCTAGAAGAGCTCTGTCGCTACTAGAAGCTTCAGCGAATTCGGTCGAAGGAAACATTGCGCTGGAAGACGTCAAATCGGTCAGCCAGACTTCTATCGCCTACGACGATGGCGGGGATTCTCACTACGACACCATCAGCGCATTCATAAAGAGCGTGCGCGGCTCGAATGTTGATTCGGCGCTGCACTACCTGGCGCGAATGATTGTTGGTGGCGAGGACCCAAGATTCATCGCTAGAAGACTGATGATCTTGGCAGCCGAGGACATTGGACTAGCGGACCCAAATGCACTCGTTGTAGCAGAGGCGGCAGCTTCGGTGGTTGAAAAGATCGGAATGCCGGAGGGTCGAATCCCGCTGGCTGAAGTCACGATCTATCTGGCACTAGCGCCAAAATCCAACTCAGCCTATTTGGCAATCGATAAGGCGATTGAGCAGGTTCGGGATGGCTTCGCTCCTGCGGTTCCCGCACCGCTTCGCTCTACCGGTGCAGTGGGATACGTCTACCCGCACGACAACCCTGCCGGCATAGTCCGTCAGCACTACTCGGATGCCAAAGACCTGTTCTCACCAATCGACAGAGGCTATGAAAAGACCCTGCTGGAGCGCTACCGAGCGATCCAGCGGCTACTAGCGGGGGAGTGACAAGCAACTGGCTGCCTGCTAGAATTTCAAGGTTGTTTGGGCTCAGCGGCTGGAGATCCGACACAATCCAATGAAACCAATTGAGAGGTATTTGCTTGTCTAAGACAACTAGAACCCGAAGCAAGACGCGACTATCTCGCGCGCTCGGGATTGCTCTAACCCCAAAAGCTGGAAAGTACATGGAGAAGCGTCCATATGCTCCAGGTCAGCACGGCCGCACCAAGCGCAAGTCAGACTCTGACTTTGCAGTTCGTCTTCGCGAGAAGCAGAGACTGCGCGCACAGTATGGAATTCGCGAGGCACAACTGAGAAAGACTTTCCAGGAAGCAAAGCGAACTGAAGGCCTAACCGGTGAAAACCTAGTTGAGCTTTTGGAGATGAGACTGGATGCACTAGTTCTTCGTTCTGGTTTTGCTCGCACCATGGCTCAAGCTCGTCAGATGGTTGTCCACCGCCACATCCTGGTTGATGGTCAGCGCGTTGACCGCCCATCTTTCCGAGTAAAGCCTGGACAGATGATTCACGTTCACGACAAGAGCGAAAAGACTGAACCATTCCAGGTTGCTGCTGCCGGCGGTCACGCTGATGTGAACGCCGCAACTCCTGAGTACCTGTCAGTTCAGCTAGACAAACTGCAATCAACCCTTGTGCGTCGCCCGAAGCGCGCCGAAGTTCCAGTTGTTTGTGAAGTTCAGCTGGTTGTTGAGTACTACGCAGCGAGGTAATTAAATTGCCAGCCGGCGACCTAGCAGTTGTCATCATCAGCGCAGCTTTGCTGCTGCTGGTGTTGATGCTTGCTCTACCGCTAATCAAACTGGCAAAGCTAATTGATGAAACCACTCGCACGGTGCAGATTTTCAATAACGAACTTGAGCCGATGCTGGGCGAGGCAAAGACCACGCTTACAGAAGCCAATAAACAGCTCAAGCGCATTGATCACATCACATCGGATGTTGAGCAGGTCACAGAGAACATCAACTCACTGGTCGCCGTATTTACATCTTCGGTTGGAGCACCGCTGAGTAAACTTATGGGTGTCGTGCAGAGCTTTACTTCAATACTCGGAAAGCGCAGGTAGAAAATGTCAAGGTTCGGTTGGTTTGTTGCAGGACTGGGGCTTGGAGCATTCGCTGCGATTCAGGCTAAGGACAATCCACAGGTGAAGGCCGCCGCCGACGAACTGATTGGTGCTGCCAAGGAATTTGGAAACGCTGTCACCGAGGGTTACAAAGAGCGCGAGGCCGAGCTTTCAAAGACCAAGTCAAAACCCTCACCCAAGAAGCAGTAAATGAAAACCGCTGAAATCAAGCGGCGGTGGCTTGAGTTCTTCGAAAAGAAGAACCACACCGTTGTACCTAGCGCATCCCTGATTTCTCAGGATCCAAATCTTATGTTCACCGTCGCAGGAATGGTGCCATTCATCCCCTACATGACAGGTGTCCTGCCTGCTCCATATGCGCGGGCAACCTCGGTGCAGAAGTGCGTTAGAACTCTTGACATCGAGGAGGTCGGAAAGACCACGCGTCACGGAACGTTCTTCCAAATGAATGGAAACTTCTCTTTCGGTGACTATTTCAAACGCGAAGCGATTGCCTATGCGTGGGAGCTTTTGACCAGCCCCCTTGAAAAGGGTGGCTTGGGGTTCGACCCCGAGCGACTGTGGGCAACTGTTTATGAAGATGATGAAGAGTCAATCGGGTATTGGCTAGAAGAAACCAGCATCCCAAGAGAGCGCATTCAAAAGCGCGGCATGAAGGACAACTACTGGTCCACCGGACAACGCGGACCGGCGGGTCCGTGTTCTGAAATTTACTTTGATCGCGGTCCGGCATATGGCCAAGAGGGCGGTCCGGAGGCTGACGAAGATCGCTACATCGAAATTTGGAACCTAGTTTTCATGCAGTATGAGCGCGGCGACGGGGGAGCCAAAGAAGGTTTTCCAATCCTCGGAGAGCTTCCAAAAAAGAACATTGACACAGGAATGGGTCTTGAGCGCGTTGCTTTCCTATTGCAGGGCGTAGAGAACATCTACGAGATTGATCAGGTTCGACCACTGATTGACATTGCAAGTCAGCTGAGTGGGAAAAAATACGGAGCGAGCGAGACTGACGACGTTCGCATGCGTGTTATCGCCGATCACATTCGATCGGCTTTGATGTTGATGAGTGATGGGGTCACTCCATCCAATGAGGGTCGTGGTTATGTTCTAAGGCGTCTACTTCGACGCTCAGTGCGAGCCCTTCGCTTGCTTGGAATTGAGAAGCCAACCTTTGAAAAACTCTTTACTGCGAGCAAGAATGCCATGGTCGACGCCTATCCCGAACTCGAGGAGAGTTTCGACCGAGTCCTCCGGACTGCGCTGGCTGAGGAGTCGGGCTTCCGCAAAACGCTAGATGCTGGAAGCCAAGTCTTAGAGGAAGAGCTCGCCAAGACTAAAGATCTACTCCCTGGTGAGATTGCGTTCCTGCTGCACGACACTTACGGCTTCCCGATTGATTTGACAATCGAGATTGCTGAGGAAAGCGGCAAGCGAGTAGATCGACAGAAATTTGATGAGCTTATGCAGCAGCAGCGCGATCGAGCCAAGCAAGATGCTAAGAGCAAGCGAGCAAGCACAAACCTTGATGTATATCGTGAATTCCGCGCCAAAGGTGAAACAGTTTTTGTTGGCTACGAGAGCTTAGATGCTGAGGCTAAGGTACTAGGACTCATCCACGACGGAGCCGCAGTGGGCTCACTGCAGCAAGGTCAAATTGGAGAGGTGATCCTCGATCGGACATCTCTCTATGCGGAGTCTGGTGGTCAAATTGCAGACGCAGGTCAAATCGTTGCCGGCAAGGTAGTCCTAGAAGTTTTGGACGTTCAAAAGCCTGTGAAGGGTCTGTTCTCGCATCGGGTGAGAGTTGTTAGTGGAGAAGTTAACAGCGAGCAGAGCGTAGAGACAAAAGTTAATCCAGATTGGCGATTGGGGGCCTGTCAGGCCCACAGCGCGACTCACGTCGTGCATGCCGCTTTGCGACAGGTTCTTGGACCTAATGCATTGCAGTCGGGTTCCTATAACAAACCCGGTTACATGCGATTGGATTTCGCCTGGGGTGAATCCCTATCCGAAAGCACCAAGAGTGAGATTGAGGAAGTATCAAATCTCGCTATTCGTTCGGACCTGGCAGTTAGTGCGCAATTCATGACCCTGCCAGATGCGAAAGACTGGGGTGCTATTGCGCTGTTTGGAGAGACCTACGACGAGATGGTGAGAGTTGTTCAGGTTGGTGGACCGTGGTCTCGCGAACTTTGCGGTGGAACCCACGTTTCTCGATCGAGTCAAATTGGCCTAGTTAGCCTCACCGGCGAATCTTCGGTTGGATCTGGCGTTCGCAGAATCGAGGCAGAGGTTGGAATCGCTGCTCTGCGTTCACTTATTTCAGAGCGCAACATCCTTAGACGACTTAGTAGTGAGCTCAAGGCTCCGCATTCTGAATTGGAGACCCGTTTTACAGAATCACTAGAGCGGCTCAAGCTTGCTCAAAAAGCACTCGAGGAACTAAAGCTCAAGTCCGCGTTAGCTGAATTGACTGCTCTTGTTGGCTCCGCTCAAAAAATTGGAGGGCACAGCGTCATCGCCACAATTTTGAATGGTATTGATTCGGCAGAAGTGCTACGTCAAGTTGCTCTTTCTGCGAGAGATCGTTTGGGCGAGCAGGGCGTTGTCATTCTTGGCTCCATCGTCGAGGAAAAGCCAGTTGTCATGGTTGGAGTTGGGAAGCAGGCGCAGTCGACTGTCAACGCTGGGGCACTCGCCAAAGCGGCTGCCGCTGTTCTTGGCGGCGGCGGTGGGGGTAAAGCGGACTTTGCGCAGGCTGGTGGATCTGATTCCTCGAAGCTTCAGGAGGCTCTCAAGGTAGCTAAGGATCAGATCTCTTGATCTGTTTGGGTGTAGATCCGGGCCAGAGTCGCGTTGGATTAGCACTTGGGCAAGATTCCCTCGCTATAGGCCTGGAGACAGTAGCGATTGACGGTGCGTTAGCCAAGATTGAAAACTTGGCTCACGAGAAGAAGGCTGAGCGAATTTATGTTGGGCTTCCAATTTCACTCAGCGGAGCTCCTACCGAATCAACCAAGCGAGCGATTGAATTTGCTTCCTCCCTGGAGGAACTAGTTGAGATTCCGATATTCGTAATCGACGAAAGGCTCACCACGGCCCAGTCTCTGCGACTTTCGCAGCAAGCAGGGAAGAGCGCCAGGGAGTCTAAGACGTTTGTCGATGCGGAAGCAGCAAGATTGATTGTTGAGAGCGCAATCGCATCGAACCACAGTGCGGGCACGAAATTGGGTGATTACCTTGCAAGAAACTAGCGAGATGCAGCCAAAGATTAAAAGACGCCGCACAACTCTTCTGGTATTGCTGGGTCTTGTATTTGGCGGAGCGCTGGCTGTGAACCCTGTATTGCAAGCGATTGACTCTGTTATTTCCCGCTTCACGGTCGAAGACTATGTGGGTCAAGGTGAAGGAACGGTCGTCGTAGTAATCGAGGAGGGTGACTTGGGGGAGGACGTGGCTAGGAAATTGGTCGCGGCCGATGTGGTGAAGAGCTTCGATGCGATATATCGACCTATGCTGCAATCTGATTTGGTCATCTTTCCAGGTCACTACGAATTTCCACTGCAGATTCCGGGCGCAGAAGCTCTCAAGATTTTGCTTGAGGGCAAGCCAATTACAAACGATGTGACAATTCCTGAGGGTTTCCAAATTGCACAAATTGTTCCTCTGTTAAGCGAACGGCTCGGTTTATCAGAGTCTGAGCTTTTTGCGGCAATTGACAAAGCTAATCAGCAGTATCCCGGACCCACTCTTGAGGGGTATTTGTTTCCTGCCACATATCAGTTTTCTCCTGATGTAACGGCGGCGGCAGTGATTGGTGAAATGTTGGCGAGGATGGAACAGGAACTAGATAGATTCAATGTTTCGCTTGATGATTCGCTGTCGGTGCTGACACTCGCATCCATCATTCAGGAAGAAGCACGCCTTCAAGATGACTTTTACAAGGTATCGAACGTGTTCACAAATCGTCTAGAGAAGGGCATGCTCCTGCAGACTGATCCCACAGTCAAGTACTACTACGAAGGATCGATAAAGTCATTCCAACAAGGCGTTGCAGATACTAAGAATCCTTATAACACCTATGTCCATCCTGGTCTCCCACCTGGACCAATCAGTTCGCCAGGTACCATTGCTATTGATGCAGCATTAAATCCCGCACCTGGAGATTATCTGTTTTTTGTCACAATCAATCTCGACACCGGTGAGACTATTTTCTCTGAGACTCTAAGAGAGCATGAAAAGGCAGTAGAGCTCTATCGCCAGTGGCTTAGAGAGAATCCGGATTGGGATGAGTAAGAAACTTGCGGTATTGGGATCGCCGATTGTTCACTCAAAATCCCCACAAATCCAGATGGCTGCTCTGACAGCTTTAGGCATCCAAGCCACGTTCGATCGTATCGAGGTTGCCGATCTAGCTTCGTTTCTCGCAGATCACGAAGACTTTGATGCGCTTTCGCTGACTATGCCGCTAAAGGAGCAAGCCCGATTAGTAGCCGACTGGGAGCATCCACTTGTAAGTAGAGCCAATAGCGCTAACTACTTGCTTCGAAATGATGGAAGCTGGCATGCCTTCAATACTGATGTCTTTGGAATCCAAAAGGCAGTTGAAGGTATTGCAGCCAAGTCAGTAGGAGTGATTGGCACGGGAGCTACTGCTCGAAGTGCCTTGGCCGCTATGGCAGGAACAGATTTGCACATCTGGGGTAGGAATCTGGAGCTAGCTGAAGAGCTAGCACGAGATTTTGGGGCAAAGGTTGGGCAATTGGAAGCGGCTCTGAATTGTGACCTGGTTATTTCCACTCTTCCTGGAGACGCGCTTGCAGTCTTGATTGGAAGCAATCATCCGGGAACATTGCTGGATGTTGTCTACTCAAGACCAAGTCCAAGAGGCTTTGCAGGATATATCTCAGGATTATCCATGTTGGTCTGGCAGGCCATTGGACAGCTCAGGCTATTGATCAATGATGCGGATCAGCCCCTGCCGAATGAAGAGCAGCTGGCTTCTGTGATGTTGAGCGCCGCAGAACTGGCAGAATAGACGAATGTTGCGCTGGTTGACCGCAGGGGAATCACATGGCCCCGAACTCATAGGAGTCCTCGAAGGGCTGCCTGCCGGTGTTCCCATTTTGGTTGAGGACATTCAAACTTCCCTCGCGCGTCGTCGACTCGGCTATGGTCGCGGAGCTCGAATGAAGTTTGAAGAGGATCAAGTCACCATTTCAGCCGGAGTAAGGTTTGGACTGTCGCAGGGTGGACCAATTGCCATTCGAATTGCAAACACTGAATGGCCTAAGTGGGAAACTGTCATGAGCGCAGCTCCTGTTTCTGATGAAGAGCTAACCGGTGCCCGTGCTGCCAAGCTGACTCGTCCAAGGCCTGGGCATGCCGACTTCACGGGAATGCAGAAATACGGATTTGATGAAGCAAGACCAGTTCTGGAAAGAGCCAGCGCGCGCGAGACTGCTACTCGAGTTGCACTTGGCAGAATCGCCCAGAATTTCCTGTCTGAGCTGGGCATAAAACTAATCACCCATACCGTTGCAATTGGACCTGTCACCAATGACAGCACCAAGTTGCCTGTGCCGTCTGATTTAGAAAAACTCGATTCAGATCCAGTGCGCTGCTTTGATGCCTCCGCATCAAAAGCGATGATCGCGGAGATTGATGATTGCCATTCGTCCGGTGACACTCTGGGTGGCGTAGTAGAGACATTGGTTTATGGTGTTCCCCCAGGACTGGGTTCCTATGTCCACTGGGACAAAAGACTCGACTCAAAACTGGCTGCGGCTGCAATGGGTGTCCAAGCCATTAAATCGGTTGAGATTGGCGACGGTCTAGAAACAACCAGGCGACGTGGCAGCGTTGCGCACGACGAGATTGTAAAGAGTGGCAATGTGGTGCAGCGCTCAACTGATCGTGCCGGCGGCATTGAGGGCGGCATGAGTAATGGCGAAGTGATCCGTGTTAGAGCGGGAATGAAACCAATCTCCACAGTCCCGAAGGCTCTTCAAACTATTGATACCAGTAGCGGCGATGCAACTACCGCACACCACCAACGCAGTGATGTTTGTGCTGTACCCGCCGCGGGAATAGTTATTGAAGCGATGGTTGCGCTGGTAATCGCTGATGCAGTTCTTGAAAAATTTGGCGGCGATTCCCTTGCCGAGACAAAGAGGAACCTCCAGGGTTATCTTGCGGCAATTCCCGAGACGCTGCAGTCGCGCATAGCAAAGCCTGAGTAATGTCCTGCATTGTTCTGGTCGGCCCGATGGGGGCAGGGAAGACAACACTTGGCAAGAAGCTCGCGAAATCGATGGGCTTGCCTTTTTCGGACACCGACAAGATGATTGAAAAGTTGCATGGCCCAATCGTCAAGATCTTTGAAACTCAGGGCGAAGAGGTCTTTCGGGGCTACGAAACGGATGCACTCACTGAGGCTCTCAACACCGGTGGCGTAGTGGCAACTGGCGGAGGCGTTATTTTGCGCGAGGAGAATCGAAAAGCCCTTGGTGGTCACAAAGTAATCTTCTTAGACACGAATTCAGAGTCAGTTATTAAGCGCGTGAACCTGCTCAAGAGACCCCTTCTAAGAGATAACCCTGAACGCTGGCAGGAAATATATTTGCAGAGACTTGAGCTCTACAAATCAGTAGCAAAACAAACTCTCTTTACTGGAAACCGCCCAATCAAGGTGCTTCTCGAGGAACTGAAGGCTAAAGTCGAAAATGATGGAAACTAGCGTTGTTGGTCGTGGGCTGCTACTTGATGTAGCGCCCGCACTCGAGGGAAGCAAGAAGGCTCTGCTGATTGCGCCTGCTGCACTCTCTGCGACCGCAGAAAAACTCAAAGAGGTATTGCAAGACAGCGGTGTTGAAGTGTTGCTCGCTGAGGTACCAAGTGGTGAGGATGCTAAGCGAATTGAGGTCGCCACTTTCTGTTGGAAGATCATGGGGCAGGCTGATTTTAATCGTGATGACTGTGTAATCGGGCTAGGGGGAGGATCAACTACCGATCTTGCAGGATTTGTTGGCGCCAATTGGTTGCGCGGCGTCAATGTCTTTCTTATACCAACCACGCTGCTAGGAATGGTGGATGCCGCAATAGGTGGAAAGACCGGTATCAACACAGCAGAGGGTAAAAATCTGGTTGGTTCTTTTCACCTTCCCAAGAAAGTTTTCGTGGACCTTGACACTCTTGAAACCTTGCCACGAAACGAACTACTTGCTGGCATGGCTGAGGTTGTCAAATATGGCTTCATACAAGACCCTGAAATGTTGGAGATGGTTCTTGAAAATGACGCGGCAACCGATCATTCAAGCGCGGTTTTTGAAGACTTAATCAGACGATCAATCCGAATCAAGGAGCAGATCACTACCGAAGACTTCAAAGAGAGCGGCAAGCGCGAGTTCCTCAACTACGGCCACACCCTTGGGCACGCGATAGAGCATGCAGAGCGTTATAAGTGGCGCCACGGGGCGGCTATTTCCATAGGGATGGTTTTCGCGGCAGAACTTTCGGCACTGAGTGGAAAACTCTCCAATGAGGGAGTGGATCTTCACCGCAGCGTGTTTGCGAAACTTGGCTTACCAATGAAGTATCGAGCCGATCGTTGGGAAATGCTCCTGGGGAGCATTCAGAGAGATAAGAAGACCAGGTCCGGCGTCCTGAGGTTTGTGGTCTTGGACCAAATTGGCAAGCCTTCAATCTTGCATGCGCCAACTCGCGAACTGCTTTTCACCGCCTACCAGACAATTGTGGAATAGTTCTTCCTATGAAGCTTCTAGTACTCAACGGCCCCAACCTGAATTTACTGGGCAGACGCGAGCCTGACATTTATGGAATGTCGTCACTGGCTGACCTAGAGAAGGCTGTTGTTAGCGAGGGGCAGCAATTAGGGTTCGAAGTTAGCTTTCGCCAAACAAATAATGAATCAGAGTTGATTGATTGGATTCAGGAAGCTTTCGAGAGTAAGACACCTGTCATTCTGAATCCGGCCGCCTTCACTCATTACTCCTATGCGCTGCGAGACGCGTGCGCGGCAGTGACTTCATCCGGAACCCCCTTGATAGAGGTTCACATTTCCAACCCCCACGCAAGGGAAGAATTTCGTCAGACGAGTGTGATTTCGGCTGTTGCAACTGGCGTAATAGCGGGCTTTGGCCATTCTTCATACCTGCTAGCGCTGAAGGCTCTGTCCAACCGATAAACTGCTGGCTGCTCAGCAAGGAGAAAAATGGCTACATCAAACGATCTTCGCAACGGCATGGTTTTGCTAATTGACGGACAGCTATGGAGCGTCATTGAATTTCAGCACGTCAAACCCGGTAAGGGACCAGCTTTTGTTAGGACCAAACTTCGCAGCGTGACCACCGGCAAGGTTGTGGACAAGACATTCAACGCAGGCGTGAAAGTGGAGACTGCCAACGTCGATCGAAGAGACATGCAGTACTTATACAACGACGGTTCAGGCTTCGTCTTTATGGATCTGACTTCTTATGATCAAATAACACTTGATGAGAATGTGGTGGGCGACGCTAAGAACTTCTTGCTGGAGAATCAAAATGCGGTTGTCGCTTTACACGAAGGCAACCCACTCTATGTTGAACTTCCTGCATCGGTAATACTGGAAATCACCTACACCGAACCTGGTTTGCAAGGCGATCGCTCGACCGGAGGAACTAAGCCAGCAACCCTTGAAACTGGTTATCAAATTCAAGTCCCACTCTTTATTGAAAACAACACCAAGGTAAAGGTTGATACCCGCACCGGTGACTATCTCGGCAGAGTAACCGACTAGTGAGTGCTCGCTCGAAGGCTAGAAAACGAGCGTTAGATGCACTTTTTGCGTCCGACCTCACTGGTGAAGGCGCCCTAGAGTCTCTGAAACGCACCGAGAGCGAATCAAGAGAGCGCGAGAGCCAAACTGCGATATTCGATTACGCAGAGACACTGGTAGCTGGGTTTCTAGCAAATAAAGATCGCATCGATTCGCGGCTGCAGGGACTGGCTGAGGGTTGGACTCTGGAGAGAATGCCTAACGTAGACAGGGCAATTCTTCGGATTGCGGCTTGGGAGCTTCTTTATAACGAAGAGATTCCGTCTGAGGTCGCGATTGCGGAGGCCGTCAGTCTCGCCTCCGAGCTTTCAACCGAAGAGTCCCCAAAGTTCATCAACGGAATTTTGGCTCGCCTGGCCAAGGACCGTCAGGGCCTTTAGTACTGCTAGTATCTGGGAAGTAATCCTTTAAGTTCGTCCCGTGAGGCGAAGAAGGAGAGGCAAATGCCCTACCGAGTCGTACTCTCAGAAGACGACATTTCTCGATCGCTGCGGCGAATCGCACACGAAATTATTGAATCCATTCCTGCGGCTGAATCCGTTTTGCTCTTAGGGATTCCCACGCGTGGAGTTCATCTAGCGGGTCGATTGGCAGATCTCCTCAATTCCTTGAAACCTGGATTTGAAGTGAAGCTCGGCGTGCTTGATGTAACGATGTACCGAGATGACTTTGTTGATGCTGGACGATCCATCACAAAAACTCAAATTCCTGCCAGTGGCCTGGACCAGCAGGTCGTGATTTTGGTCGACGATGTCCTTTTCTCAGGAAGAACAATTCGCGCTGCCCTGGATGCGCTGGTTGATTATGGACGGCCTGCTCAAGTGAAATTGGCGGTTCTAGTTGATAGGGGTCATCGAGAACTTCCAATCAGGCCAGACTTCATTGGTAAGAATTTGCCCACATCATCGCAAGAGAGGGTGAGTGTCAGGCTGAATGAATCAGATGGCTTAGATGAGGTCGTGATCAAATCATGAAGCACCTGGTAAGCATTCGAGACCTGACGCGGGAATCTGCCCATGCACTTCTTACGCTGGCCCAGGAGATGTCGCAGGTAAATGAAAGATCAATCAAAAAGCTTCCCACGCTGCGCGGTAGGACAGTTGTAAACCTATTTTTCGAGAATTCAACTAGAACTCGGATTAGCTTTGAGATAGCTGCCAAGCGCTTGAGTGCAGACGTAATCAATGTTGCAGCCGAAACATCTTCAGTCAGCAAAGGGGAGTCGCTCAAGGACACCGCTCAGACTCTCGAAGCTTTAGGGGCGGATTGCATAGTGCTTCGCCACCCAAGTTCGGGAGCAGCACAGCAGCTTGCCGGCATGGGATGGATTGGCGCATCGGTAATTAACGCTGGAGACGGAACCCATGAGCACCCGACTCAGGCACTTTTAGATGCCTTGACCATGCAGCAAACATTCGGGCAAGACCTGTCCTCGCTTCGAGTACTAATAGTCGGGGACATAAAGCACTCGAGGGTTGCTAGAAGCAACGTCCTGCTACTAACACTGTTAGGCGCAAAGGTCGAACTAGCTGGCCCAGAATCGTTATTACCAAAAGAGCTCGGTGCACTGGGAGCTTCAGTCTCACACAACCTTGATGATTCACTTGTCTCACAACCAGACGTCGTAATGATGCTCCGGGTTCAAAGAGAGAGGATGCTTGAGAACTTTCAAGCCGATGAATCCGAATACATCAAGCAGTGGGGTCTTTCGAGAGCACGCCTGGCTTCGCTGTCGAATCAAGCAATCATCATGCATCCTGGACCAATTAATCGCGGGCTCGAGATTTCACCAGAGGCAGCAGAACATCCTAGAAGCAAGATTCTGGAACAGGTCAAGAATGGTCTAGCCGTCCGAATGGCCGTGCTCTACCAAGTCCTTTCGGAGGAAGCATGATCCTCAATGGTGTTCAGCTAGCTAGCGGAGATTTAGCAGACATAGCAATTGAGCATGGGGAAGTCACCCAGATTGGAAAAATCTCACAGGATGGAATTGATTGCCAAGGATTAGTGGCTCTCCCAGGGCTTGTTGACCTACACACACACTTGAGAGAGCCGGGATTTGAGCAGAGTGAAACGATTGAATCTGGT